>JABAOH010035272.1_pt3 | contig 49679 bp, 50 predicted proteins | sample 7062181 | NCBI WGS metagenome assembly JABAOH01 (sample SAMN14538630, study PRJNA623070) | marine sediment metagenome | biome: marine biome [ENVO:00000428]; feature: marine pelagic biome [ENVO:01000023]; material: deep marine sediment [ENVO:00002113]; isolation source: pool of 5 deep marine... | reverse complement strand
CTGGCCACCAGCTCTGCATATGACGCAGACAGGGACGGTATGTCTTCGAAATGGTTTGCTCGCCAGATTGTCCATCGAAACGATTGTTCGTCCTCTGGCATCGCGCCGGCGCGCAATGCAGTTAGCAACGCACCTGTGGCTTTCACAGTTGCTTTGTAATTCTCAGCATCTTGCGCCAACTCGGGTTCCAAGGCCTGCATTTCTTCGGTAAGTCGGACCATGAGCTTCGCCTCATCCGCGGCGGCGACACGCTCATCGTTCCAGTTAGCGACCTGAATACCAATGAAAACACCAACGACGACAATGACAAAATCAATGCTTACCGCAAACCAATTCTGGTCCTTGATGTGCTGAGTAATTCGACGTAATAGCATTTCGCGGAACTCGTAAGTCAAGAGAATGGAACATCCGCTTAGGGTCAGTAGCAGTCATTGTAGCGGATTCCGCGCTAAGGGCAGCTTTCGGCCAGAAGCGGCCTTCAAAAGTCGAAATTCCAACTATAATTGTAGAGATTCAGTGCATCACATTGTTGGCCTTGATGATCGACTGAATTTGCTCTCAGCAAAAAGAGGTAACGAGCCATGTCGCACAAATATGCTGGAGGGTGTGATCATAATCACACGCACTCAGAAAACGACCCGATTGACAACCACATCTGTCACTGCTCTGTGTGTAAAAGCGTTACTGGGCAAGATACCACTCATGTTGTCTTCTTTAATCACGGAGATTTGGTAGTAGACAACGTCGAAGGTTTGAATCGCCAGCCGTTCAATGCTCAGAACCCGGATGGGCCGCTGGAGCTGTGTACGTGCGCGAAGTGTGGCGCACCGATCATGCTCGATGATAAACAAAGTCGAATCCGTGCGATCGTGCCGAACCTCATGGGATTTGATTCGGCAAGCCTGCCCGCGACGTACCATGCATTTTATGACGCGTCGACCGGTGCAGCAGCTCCCGACGATGGCCGCCCCATTTATGACGGTTTGCGTCCCGAGTTCGTTTGGCCAGAGCCCGCTTAAAAGCCTAGTCGACAACAGATTAGCTCTCGGATTCTCCACACACGTATGAACTAGCGCGGGAGAATCAGGAGAATTAGCAATTCCTTGGCCGCTTCGGGTTAGAAACATTTAGTCTAGCCTGATCCAGGCCAGGGGCTGCTTACGGCCAATAGCGGAAGTTTGCGGTCGCCGACAATTCTTCGTAGTAGCCAGAATGCGGCGGTCGTTTGTCTGATACAAGTGGAAACAGATTGTTACTGCGGCGACACCATCCAGGCCGTGATTGCCGGCAGATTGTTTTAAGTCGAAATAGGGGTGATTGTATGTTCACTCGTCACAGAATGTTCGCACTTGCCGTGATAGTCGCGCTGGGCGAGCCGACGCTTGCGGGGGCACAGGATCTCAGCTTCACCTACGTCGAGGGCGGCTTCATCGCTGGCTTCGTCAACGGCGTGGAGGAGTCTGGAACGTTCACTGACAACGGCACATTCGAGCTCGAGACCGATTCCGACGGAGGCGGCTTCATCGGCGGCGCATGGCAGTTCGGGGAGAACATGCACCTATTCGGTGAGTATTCGTCGGCTGGCCAAGAACTCGAGATCAGCGACGGCATCGACACCGGCGAGGGTGATTTCGACGTGGTCCGCTGGCGGATCGGTGTCGGCTATGCCTACCCGTACTCGCCCACAGCGAGCTTCTACGGCCGCCTTAGCTTTGACAGTATCGAGATCGAGGACGTGGGGGTCGCCGGTTTCGATCTCGACGCCGCCGCCGACGACGACGGTATTGGCGGCGAGGTCGGCATGATCTGGGCGGCGACGGAAGCGTTTCGCCTGCAGGGCCACGTGCGCTACACATCGGTCGGCGAAGTCGTTACCGAGGGCTCCGATACCTTCGACTCCGACATCCTCATTGGCCTAAACGGCCGCTGGAACTTCCGACCTGACATCGCTTTGATCACTGGCTACGAGCTCGGCAAGATCACCACCTGGAACCTGGGAGTGCGGTTCACGTTCTGAGGTTTTCGAGTCCGCTAAGGGTCAATAGCAGCCGTCGAGTATATCTCGAACGCACTCTCTCGAGCGGCCCGTATAACGAGTGAAGCGGTCGTTCCGAGTTTGCTTTGCCGCTAGGTTCTTCGCGATGACGAGTCCTACTTCTTCCAGAAATCGGCGTTCTTGATCCCGAGCTTGTCTGGGTCGAAGGTGTACTCGGTGACGCCGGCATTGCGCTGTTCCTCATAGTCCTTGAGTGCCTTGAGCGCAGGCTTGCCCATCAGGAACAGGATCAGGATGCCGACAATGTTGAGCCAGGCCATAACACCGACACCGATGTCGCCCAGGCCCCAGGCAAGATCCGCCGTGCGGACCGTGCCGTAAAAAACGGAACCGAGCAGGATGATCTTGAGTACGGTGATCTCACCCGGGAACCTCACGGTGCGACGGATATACGCCACGTTGGTCTCAGCAATGTAGTAGTAGGCCAGCAACGTTGTAAAAGCAAAGAAGAACAGCGCGATCGCAACGAATGTCTTGCCAAAACCTCCCATGACGCTCTCGAGGGCTATCTGGGTGAACGCCGGGCTGTTCGCCTGGATATCGCTTCCCAGGACACCGCCACTGACTGCCGATTCGATACCCGTCACGTAATACTGGTTCGTGATCAGGATCATGAAAGCCGTTGCTGAGCACACAAACAGCGTGTCGACGTAAACAGAAAACGCTTGTACCAGTCCTTGCTGTGCAGGATGTTGAACTTCCGATGCAGCGGCCGCATGCGGACCCGTTCCCTGGCCGGCTTCGTTCGAATAGACGCCCCGTTTGACGCCCCAGCCGATCGCCGCGCCGACGCCTGCCATGGGGGTGAATGCGTCGGTGACAATCAATGCAATGATGCCGGGTAGCTCGGTAATGTGGAGGGCGATGATGCCCAGCGCCATCACGATGTATCCGAGGGCCATGAACGGAATGACGATCTGCGTAAAGTGCGCGATTCGTTTGACGCCGCCGAAAATGATGATGCCGAGAACGGCAACCACGATCAGCGCGGTTGCAAACTTGGTGTACGTGATGTCACCGAAACCGGTTTGCAGCATGCCGTTGGCACCGAACGCAAGTTCCGCTGCATTGCCGATAGCATTGGACTGGACTGTGGGCAGCAGCAGGCCCACGGCAATGATCGTCGTGATCGCAAATATCCACGCGTACCATTTCTGGCCCATCGCCTTTTCGATGTAGAAAGCGGGTCCGCCCCGATACTCGCCTTCCAGTTCTTCCTTGTAGATCTGGCCCAGCGCCGACTCGACGTACGCCGTGGCGGCACCGAGGAAGGCCACGACCCACATCCAGAACACGGCGCCGGGCCCGCCGAAACCAATGGCGGCCGCAACGCCCGCGATATTGCCGGTACCGACACGGCCGGAAAGCGAAACCGACAAAGCCTGGAAAGAGGAGATGCCCCGGTCGGACTCCTTGCTGGAGAACAACAGCCTGATCATCTCCTTGAACAGGCGCACCTGGACGAATCGAGTCAGGATCGAAAAGAACAGGCCCGCGGCCAGGCATAGGTAAACAAGCGCCGGGCTCCATACGTAGCTGTTGATCTGATCGACGAATTGCTGCATGCCGTTCCCCGTTGAAATTCTCGGCAAAGGCCATACATAGTAGCGGAATTATCGCGCTATAGTGTCGTCACACTGCAAAGGAGTTGTGTTATGACATGGTGGGCCTGGATGATATTGGGCGCCGTTTTACTGGGTGCCGAACTGTTCGCAGTCGATGCGCAGTTTTACCTCGTATTTCTCGGTGTGTCCGCGGCGGTCGTGGGGCTGGCAACACTCTTCGGCCTGCAGCTTCCCGAATGGGGTCAGTGGCTGTCGTTTGCCATCGTTTCGCTGATCTTTTTTGCCACGTTTCGCAAAGCGCTGTACGTCAAGATTCGCGGCGGCGGTGAAGGTTACGAACAGCGGTACGTGGGTCAAGTCGTCAAGGTCGACGAAGAGATCGCCTCCGGTGGCCGCGGTCGCGCGCAGTACAGGGGCAGCGACTGGAACGTTCAAAACGTGGGGGAATTGCCAATAGCCGCAGGCAGTCACGCCAAGGTCGTCGAAGTCGATGGCCTGACCCTCAAAGTCGAAGCTGAGTAGTCAGTAGCAAAGGAGCGTTACATGGACATGTCACTTATCGTCGCGCTGGCCGTTGTACTCGTCATCGTCATCATCCTGTTCAAGACGGCCGTTATCGTGCCGCAGCAGAACGCGTATATCGTCGAACGTCTGGGCAAGTTCAGCCGCAAACTCGATGCCGGCTTTCACATCCTGATTCCATTCATGGAAAAGGTCGCCTACAGGCACACGCTCAAAGAACAGGCGGTGGATATCGCTGAACAGATATGTATTACCAAGGACAACGTGCAGGTCGGTGTGGATGGCGTTCTTTACCTGCAGGTGCTGGAACCGACGCGTGCTTCGTACGGCATCGGCAACTACATGTTTGCGATTGCACAGCTTGCACAGACCACGTTGCGTTCTGAGATCGGCAAGATCGATCTCGACCGTACGTTCGAGGAACGCGGCACGATCAACGCCAACGTGGTTGCAGAACTCGACAAAGCATCGGATCCCTGGGGCGTCAAAGTGCTGCGCTACGAGATCAAGAACATCAATCCGCCTCATGACGTACTCAGTGCGATGGAAAAACAGATGCGCGCCGAGCGTGAAAAACGAGCGGTTATCCTGACGTCCGAAGGTGAGCGCGATGCGGTCATCAACCAGGCTGAAGGCGAAAAACAACGCGTCATCAAGGAATCGGAGGCGGCCAAGCAGCAGCAAATCAATGAGGCGCAGGGCGAGGCCGAAGCCATTCTCGCTGTAGCAACGGCTACGGCCGAAGGCCTTCGGCGAGTGGCCCAGTCGGTGATCGATGATGGCGGGGCCGAGGCGATGCAGTTGCGTATCGCGGAGCAATACGTTGCCCAGTTCGGCAACCTCGCGAAGGCGGGGAATACCTACGTTGTGCCGGCCAATCTTGGTGATCTGACATCGATGATGGCTCTCGCGACTGATATCGCGAAAGGCAGGAAGGGCGCCGCTGAGGTGAATTAGACCTTGCGCTTCACGGCGATCACGTTCGGCAGCTGTTCGAGTCGCGTGATCGCCGTGCTCAGTGTCGGCAGGTCCTTGATCTCGACACTGATGTCCATAACGGTCTGCATCGTCTTCTTGTCGGTGTGACTCGACAGGGCGACTATGCTCGCTTTTTCGTCGGCGAGAACCGTGCTGATATCACGCAAAAGTCCGGTACGGTCGTGCGCCCGCAGCATCAGGTCGACCGGGTAGGTTGCCGATTCCGATTCACCCCAGTCGACTTCGATGATGCGCTCCGGATGGCGCAGGTTCAGACCAAGGAAATTGCCGCAGTCCTGGCGATGGATAGTGACGCCGCGGCCCTGCGTGATATAGCCCGTAATCGGTTCGGGTGGCACCGGGCGGCAGCAACGCGCAAAGTTGCACATCAGGTCGCCGACGCCGCTGACCGCGACGGAATCAACCCGCTTGCTCTTGCGCTTGGTCTGCCTGGGTTGACGGATCTTGTCAGGTAGTTCGGTGCCGCGAATATGCTGCAAAGCAGTCGCGATGGCCGCCGATGTGAGGTCGCCGGCGCCCAGTGAAACACATAATGCATCGGTGTTTTTGTGCTTGAGTTGCCTGGCGATATCGTCAGTCGCGATGTCGCGAACGTTCAGACGGGATAACTCGCGGTCGAGAATGTCTCGACCTTGCCGCTGATGCTGATCACGGTCCTGGTGACGAAACCAGCTGCGCACCTTGGCGCGATTTCGGGCGCCGGCAAGGTAACCGAGTTGTGGACTCAGCCAGTCGCGGCTGGGCTGCGCCTGGCTGCCCGTGATGATCTCGATCTTGTCGCCGTTTTGGACCTTGTAGGTCAGGGGCACGATGCGGCCATTGACCTTGGCGCCGCGGCAGCGATGCCCGACCTGCGTGTGCACATGGTAGGCAAAATCGAGCGGCGTCGCTCCGGCAGGTAACTCGACGATGTCACCCTTCGGGCTGATTGCATAGACCCGGTCCTCGAAAACGTCGTCGCGAATCTGTGCGAGCAGGTCATCGCCGTCGCCTGTTGGCTCCAGCAACTGACGAAGAAAGCGGATCTTCTGATCGAACGCTGCATGCGTGGTCCGGCCCTCTTTGTACCGCCAGTGAGCGGCCACTCCGAGTTCAGCCTGTCGATGCATGTCGTGAGAGCGAATCTGGATCTCTACGGTCTTACCCTCTGGCCCGACGACGGCGGTATGCAGAGACCGGTAGTCGTTTTCCTTCGGGTTGGCAATATAGTCGTCGAATTCGCCCGGCAGGTAAGACCACAGGTTGTGAACGATGCCGAGCGCCGCATAGCAGTCCTTCACGTCGTTCACGAGAATGCGGACCGCACGAATGTCGTAAAGCTCGTCCAGGCCACGGTCCTTGCGCTGCATTTTGCGCCAGATGCTGTAAATGTGCTTCGGCCGGCCCGAGATGTCGGCGTCGATGCCCTGTGCTTCGAGTTCCTTGCGCAGAGTAGACTTGACCTCATCGATGAACCCGACGCGCTCATTGAGTTTTTCTTTGAGGGCGTTGGCAATTTCCATGTAGGTGTCCGGGTCGAGATACCGGAACGACAGATCCTCCAGCTCCCATTTGAGCTGCCAGACGCCGAGCCGATTGGCGAGCGCCGCATAAATCTCGCGCGTCTCCAGGGCAAGGGCGACCTGTTCCTCACGGCTGGCGTTCTTGGCCTTGCGAAGCTTGCAGAGCTGCTCGGCGATCCGGACGAGTACGAGCCGTGCGTCCGAGGCGACAGCGAGCAACATCTTGCGTAGCGCTTCGGACTGACGTCCCGCCAGGGTTTCGCCCGGTTGCCAGCCACTCGGGAGCGAAAAGCTGCCGAGCTGCAGCAAATCGATAATTATTCTAGGAATATCACCTAATGAATTGTTTTCAAATGATTTTATATCGATGATTCCATCGCGCACGAGTGGATAAAGGCGAGCCGCACCAAGGAGTTCCGGCGGCAGGCCCAGGGACTCGATAATTGCCGAGATCTCGCGTCCTTCGCCGATCGCGTCCTCGGCGCCGGCGGAGAGCGTCACGGCGGCAATGGCTGCGTCGACGGCCTCTCGAAATTCCGCCTGTTCGCCACCGTTAGCCGGTAATTGTTGTTCGGATGTCGCCATTTCGCGCACGTTCGTTTGGATGCCTGTCCCGGCAATAACCGTTATCATACGCGCAGATTTTGACCTGGGCGCTACCGGGTTTTGCTTGGGCAAAGCAGGGAAAAATGGCAGGACACAGTAAATGGGCAAATATTCAGCACCGTAAAGGCGCCCAGGACAAAAAGCGCGGCAAGCTTTTCACGAAGCTGATTCGGGAAATCACGGTTGCAGCCAGGCTCGGCGGCGGCGATATAACGTCAAATCCGCGGTTGCGGATGGCCGTTGACAAAGCCAAAGGGCAAAGCATGCCGAAGGACAATATCGAGCGTGCGATCAAGCGCGGTTCCGGGGACCTGGACGGCGCCGACTACAGTGAAATTCGTTATGAAGGATATGGACCGGGCGGGACCGCTGTCATGGTCGATTGCCTGACGGACAACAGGAACCGTACTGTGGCTGAAGTGCGTCATGCGTTCTCCAAGCATGGTGGAAATCTCGGCGCCGATGGCTCGGTGAATTACCTGTTCAACCACGTCGGTCAGCTTCTTTATCCCGCCGGTAGCGATGAGGACTCGATCATGGATGCCGCGATCGAGGCTGGTGCCGAGGATGTCTGCGTCGACAACGATCAGTCCGTTGAAGTACTGACCGATCCGGCGGAGTTCGAATCGGTTCGCGACCAGATGGTTTCTGCCGGCTTCGAGCCAGAGAGCGCACAGCTGACGATGCGCGCCTCGACCAACTCCGAGCTTGGCGCAAAGGAGGCGGCGTCAATGATCAAGCTGCTGGAAGTTCTCGAGGACCTGGACGACGTTCAGGAGGTTTATAGCAATGCCGATATTTCCGACGACGTGCTCGCACAGCTCTGAGGCCGCCTGTGACTAACACAGTACGAATACTCGGAATCGACCCGGGTTCACGAATGACCGGATTCGGGGTGCTCGATTTCTCGGGCGACAGGCCGTCCTACATTGCGAGCGGTACGATTCGCAGTCCTGACGGGTCTTTCCCCGACCGGCTGCGCAAGATTTTCGAGTCGGTGGCCGATGTCGTTGGCGAATACCGGCCGGATATCGTCTCTATCGAGAGTGTGTTCATGGCGCGCAACGCGAGCAGTGCGCTCAAGCTGGGTCATGCACGATCTGCAGCGCTTTGTGCGACATTCGGTTTCGAGGTAGAGGTATTCGAGTATTCGCCGCGTGAGATCAAGCTGGCGGTGGTCGGCACGGGTGCGGCTACGAAAGAGCAGGTGCAGCATATGATCGTGTCGCTGCTCAAACTCGACGGGGCGCCTGCGCCGGACGCGGCCGATGCCCTGGCTGCGGCGGTCTGTCATGCGCATCGGCAGCGTGTGCAGAATGAGATCGGCGACGCGGGCGTCGTGGCGGGATTGCGATGATTGGTTCGTTGCGCGGCAAGCTGGCCGTGAAACAGGCACCGCAGGTCGTCATCGACTGCCAGGGTGTGGGTTACGAGGTCGAAACACCGATGTCGACGTTTCTCGACCTGCCGCCCGTTGGGAATGAGGTGTTCCTGCACACCCACCTCGTCGTCCGTGAAGACTCGCAGACGCTATACGGGTTTGGCGGCGAGGATGAGCGGCATCTGTTCCGGACGCTCCTGCGCATTTCCGGCGTCGGCGCAAAAATGGGTCTAGCGATCCTTTCGACGATGAGCGTTGCCGATTTTCAACGCTGCGTCGAGTACGAGGATGCCGCGGCACTCGTAAAGGTTCCGGGCGTTGGGAAAAAAACGGCGGAACGCCTGATTATCGAAATGCGAGACAAGATCGAGCCTGCCCGGACGGTTCCTGGGGCAGCGCGTGTCACGGTCGAGGCCAGCCCCAGGACGGAGGCCGTCGATGCGCTTATGGCGCTTGGTTACAAGGCAGGCGAGGTTAACAAACTGATTGCTTCGCTCGATGTCGAAGGCCAAACGGCCGAAGACATTATCCGGCACGCATTGCGACAGGCGGCGCGTTAGGAATGGCAGGCATCGAACACGATCGAATCACGAGCGCCGAATCTCGTGGCGAGGACCGGGCATTTGATCGCACTATTCGGCCCAGGACGCTGACTGAATACGTCGGCCAACCGGGCGTAAAACAGCAAATGAGCATCTTCATCGAGGCGGCACGTCGCCGCGGCGAGGCACTGGATCACCTGCTGATATTCGGCCCCCCCGGCCTGGGCAAGACAACGCTGGCGCACGTCGTGGCGCACGAAATGGGGGTCAATCTGCGGCATACGGCAGGTCCGGTTCTCGAGCGCCCTGGCGACCTTGCGGCTATCCTGACGAACCTCGAGCCCAACGATGTCCTGTTTGTCGACGAAATTCATCGCCTCAGCCCGGTCGTCGAAGAGGTCCTGTACCCGGCCATGGAGGATTTCCAGCTCGATATCATGATCGGCGAGGGCCCGGCTGCCCGCTCGATCAAGCTTGATCTGCCGCCGTTTACGCTGGTCGGCGCGACGACGAGAGCCGGCCTTCTGACATCACCTCTTCGCGATCGTTTTGGCATCGTCCAACGCCTGGAGTTCTATTCGGAGCAGGACCTCGGCGCGATTGCGAATCGATCGGCCGGCATCCTGGATCTGCCCATCGAGAACGAAGGCGCCGATGAAATCGCGAAGCGCGCCCGTGGTACGCCGCGTATCGCGAACAGGCTCCTGCGCCGCGTTCGGGACTATGCGGAGGTGGAGGGTGACGGGGTCGTCAGCGGAGAGATCGCGATACGGGCGATGGACATGCTGCAGGTCGACCCGAACGGTTTCGATGCGATGGATCGGCGACTGCTGCAAACGATCATCGAGAAATTCGACGGCGGCCCGGTCGGGATCGAGAGTCTTGCAGCGGCCGTGGGCGAAGAGCGCGGCACGATCGAAGACGTCATCGAACCGTACCTGATACAGCAGGGATTCATGATGCGCACGGCTCGGGGAAGGGTCGCTACGAAAAACGCGTACCTGCACCTCGGATTGAAACCACCCGCTCAAGCTCAACAGGAAGCGGCCGAGCTGCCGCTGTTTGGCGATGACTGAACCCTTCGAGTGGCCTATCCGCGTTTATTACGAAGATACCGATGCGCAGGGTGTCGTGTATTACGCGAACTATTTCCGCTTCATGGAGCGGGCGCGGACCGAGTGGCTGCGTGCGCTCGGCGTCGACCAGGTGGGGTTGATGGAGAATGAACGGCGGATATTCGTCGTTACCGAGACAAAGGCCGAGTTTCTCGTGCCTGCACGGTTCAACGATGAGATCGTCGTAACCGCAAGGCTGGCGGGCCTCACGAGAGCCACATTCGACATCGAACAGAATATTTATCGCGGTAGCCTCGACGGCGATCTCTTGCTCAAAGGGTCCGTTCGGGCTGCCTACCTGAATGCCGATACGCTGCGCCCGACACGGGTGCCGGCGTCGATCTTCGAGGAAACACCACAATGACAGCCGATATGACCGTCGTAAGCCTGCTGTTCGAGGCCAGTCTGCCCGTGCAGCTCGTTATGATCTTGCTGATACTGGCCTCGCTGGTCTCATGGAGCATCATTTTTACGAAGCGCAGGCTCATCCGGCGCACCAAGGACGCGTCGGACGATTTCGAGGCGAACTTCTGGTCCGGTGGAGACCTGAACACTCTTTACAACAGTGTCACGCGTGATCGTGCCGGTAACGTCGGGATGACCAGCATCTTCGAGTCCGGATTTCGAGAATTCAATCGCGCAATGCAGGCCGGTGGCATCACAGCCGAGAAGGTCATCGAGGAGTGCCGCCGGGCCATGCATGTCGCGCAGATGCGCGAGGTCGACCGCCTCGAACAAAGCCTGGCAACGCTGGCTACGATCGGTTCGACGAGCCCCTATGTCGGCCTGTTTGGCACGGTCTGGGGAATCATGACCGCGTTCATGGAGATCGGTAACCAGCAGACCGTGACCCTGGCGACTGTCGCCCCGCCCATTGCCGAGGCACTGATCGCGACTGCGATGGGCTTGTTCGCGGCGATCCCCGCCGTTATCGCTTATAACCGTTTTGCCGATCGCGTAGTGCGCCTGGAGTATCGCTACGACGGGTTCATGGAGGAATTCTCGAGCATCCTGCAGCGTCACGCTCGCGCGAAGCTCGGAGGCTGACATGGCCACGCCACTGCAGAAACGTAAATTGATGGGCGAGATTAATGTCGTGCCGTATATCGACGTCATGCTCGTGCTGCTCGTGATCTTCATGGTGACGGCGCCGCTTTTGACGCAGGGTATCGAAGTCGAACTGCCAAAAGCCGGGGCGGAACCGATTGAGAATTCCGCCGAAAGATTGCCGCTGGTCGTGAGCGTCGACGTTGAGGGTTACCTCTATCTCAACGTTGGCGATAACGAAGAATCGCCGGTAGAGGCGAAAGAGGTCGTGGCGCGGGTTGCCGCAGTCATGCGCAACGCGCCGGAGACGCCGATCCTGGTCAAGGCCGACAGAAATGTCGCGTATGGCTATGTCGTGGGAGCCATGGTTTTGTTGCAACAAGGCGGCGCTGAAGATGTCGGATTCGTTACCGACCCGCTTGACACCTATCCGGTGAAGGAGCTCGAAATTCAGTGACGAGGGACAGCCACAACGTGGTTCCCTTCACGATGGCGCTGTTTTTGCACGTTATCGTGTTCGGCTCGCTGATTTTCGTGATTGATTTTCGCGATCGGACGATGCCGGCCGTGCCGATGGCGCTGACCGCGACGTTGGTAACAGACAACGCCGTGGTCGTTCCGCCGAAAGTCGAGGAACCGCCGCCACCCCAGCCTGATACGAGCGAACAGGACCGTATCCGCGCCGAGGAGCAGAAGCGGCTCGAAGACGCGCGCATCGAGCAGGACAGGCTGAACCGTATCAAGCAGGCCGAGGAGGATGCCGCCGCGGAACGTCGCCGCCAGGCTGAGGCTGAGCAACGTCGCAAGGACGAGGAGGCGCGAAAGGAAAGAGAGCGCCAGGAGGCGGAGCGTCGGCGCCAGGAACAAATTGAACGCCAGCGCCTGGAAAACGAGCGCCTTCGCGCCGAGGCCGAAGCGGCTCGTCAGGCCGAACTCGATGCCGAAAGCAATCGCCTGGCTGCCATGCAGGCCGATGCCAAGGCAGCGTATGTGTATGCGATTCAGCAGCGCATCCAGAGCCGGTGGGTAAGGCCGCCGACGGCGATCGATGGCATCGAATGCATCGTCAATATTCGCCAGCTGCCGGGCGGAGAGGTGGTCTCTGTTAGCATTGGCCGCTGCAACGGCGATGCAGCGGTGCGCGGTTCTATTGAGCGTGCGGTATACCAGGCGTCACCGTTACCGGTGCCTGCCGATCCGAGCGTGTTCGATCGCGATATACAACTGGAATTCAGACCGAGAGATTAGAGGTGACTGTGCGCAAGATCGTTGTAGCCATTTGTTTACTGCTGGTGTCGCTGAGCAATGTTGTCGAAGCGCAGCTCATTGTCGAAATTACCGAAGGCATCAAGCGCCGGCCGATCGCTATCGTGCCGTTCGGCTGGGAAGGAAATTCACCCGAGATGCCGATCGATGTGGCGGAGATCATAGCCAGTGACCTGACACGAAGCGGCCGCTTCGCGCCGATTCCCGAGGGCGACATGCTCCAGAAGCCGACGTCCGGCGCCGAGATGGACTTCGACGATTGGGCGATTCTCGATATCGAGGCGGTGGTCGTCGGCCGGGTGCTGCAGACCGGCGATAATGCCTACAGCGTGCAATTCCAGTTATTCGACGTCTACGGACGCAAGCAGCTTGTCGGCTACAGGATGCCCGCAAGCCGCGGCACGATGCGACGGGTGGCGCATCGTCTTGCAGACATGATCTACGAGGAGTTGACGGGTATAGCCGGCGTCTTCGACACGCGCGTGACTTACGTGACGGCCGAGGATCGTCCGGGAGGCGAGCTCTATTCGCTTATTGTCGCCGACCAGGACGGCTACAACGAGAACAAGATCATGGAGAGTAATCACCCGATCATGTCGCCGGCCTGGTCTCCCGACAGCCGGCGCATTGCCTACGTGTCTTTCGAAGGCAATCGATCGTCGATCTTTATCCAGACATTACGAACGGGAAACCGCATCCAGGTATCCAGCAGGGCTGGTGTCAACGGCGCCCCGGCGTTTTCGCCAGACGGCCGGAAGCTCGTTGTGACGCTCAGCGACGCCGATGGCAACCTGGATATTTACACGCTCGATATCAATTCTCGGCAAACGAAGCGTATTACGACCCATCGCGCGATCGATACCGAGGGTAGCTGGTCGCCCGACGGTCGTTACATCTACTTCACGTCGGATCGCAGTGGTGGACCACAGATTTATCGCGTAGCGGCTAACGGCGGCACGGCAGAGCGGATAACGTTCGAAGGGAGTTATAATGCACGACCAAGGATGTCGCCGGATGGAGAAAAACTGGCGATGGTGCACCTGCAGAACGGCAACTACCGAATCGCCGTCATGGATCTCGATCGAAAGGATCTTCTCGTGCTGTCGGCAGGTCGGCAGGATGAGTCCCCAAGCTTCGCGCCGAACAGCGATACTCTGATCTACGCGACGCGGCCGGGACGAAACGGGGTACTCGAGAGTGTGACAGCGGATGGCCTGATTCGGCAGCGCCTCAAGTCCGGCGACGGCGATGTGCGGGAGCCGGTATGGTCGCCGTTCCAGCGTTTCTAAGGTAATATTTCTGATTAAGAAGTCTATTTAACATACTGTATTGTAAGGATTTCAACATGTCCAAGATCAAACTGATCCTGTTGTCCTCGATATTCGTCCTGCTGGCCGGCTGCGCCTCACAGGACATTCCGGATCCGGACCCCTCCGCTGACACGATGGGCGGCCAGGATAGCGCCACTACCGATAGTGCGAGCGGCAGCGGCCTGGGCGAGGGCGAATTCATCGACGACGATCTCGCTGGCGGGGAACTCGCCGATGTCGTCTATTTCGATTTCGATTCCTATGAGCTGCGCCCGGACGATGCAGACATCAGTGCGCGGCACGGGATACAGCTTGCCGACAACCCGGGCTGGAGCGTCCGGCTCGAGGGTCACGCTGATGAGCGCGGATCGAGAGAGTACAACATCGGTCTGGGTGAGCGACGTGCTCAGGCAGTTCGCCGTGTGCTCCTGCTGCAAGGTGCGCAACCTTCGCAGATATCCACCGTGAGTTTCGGAGAAGAGCGTCCGGTCGCTTTTGGCAGTGACGAAGAATCGTGGGCGCAGAATCGCCGCGTCGAGTTCAAGTACACGAACTAGGAGCGAGCCAGGTGTTCAGTCGCATGCGAGTGCCGTCTCTCGTCGCATTTGCTATTACGTCATTTAGCGGCTGCGCGCTGTTCGAGCCGCCGCCGCAAGAAGACCCGGTTGCGATCCAGCTCGCGGAACTCGAACGCCGGCTCGAGTCGGTAGAACGTGTCGTGAACAACCAAAGTCTCGTGCAAATGGCGCAAAAGGTCAGCGAAATCGAACGGCGTGCCGACCAATTACAGGGCCGGGACGAGGAGCTGCAATACGAGGCAGAAGATACCGCCGAGCGCCAGCGCATCCTTTATGCAGATCTCGATGCTCGCATCCAGGAACTCGAGCGCAGCCTTCAGGTTCGCAACACCAATGTTCTCGAAGGCGGCACGCTGCCACCGGGGCAATTGCCGGTGCCTGGCGGATCGGACCGTGACAACTACCAGGCCGCCTTCGAATTGCTCAAGGAAGAGCGCTATGACATGGCGGCGGCTTCGTTCAAAGAGTTCCTGGCGGCCTTTCCCGACAGCGAACTCGTTGACAACGCGCAATACTGGCTGGCCGAATCCTATTACGCGTCCAACGACTATGAACAAGCGCTGCGCGATTTCCAGGTCGTGATCGACGATCACCCGCGTTCCAGCAAGGTTCCCGACGCCCTGCTCAAGATGGGTCTCTGTAACTACAATCTAAAGCGCTGGAATGAGGCTCGTGCGACGCTGTCGCGCGTGCAGCAGGACTATGCCGAGACCACTGCCGCGCGCCTGGCCGGCCAATACCTTGGGCGCATGGACTCAGAGGGCGTCTAGGGGCGATCGCAGCGCTTGTCATTTGGCTACTGTCAGGTATCATGCCGCCGGCATTCCGCTGGCGTCCTGCCGGCCACCCCGTGGGGGTATAGCTCAGTTGGTAGAGCATCGGCCTTTTAAGCCGCTGGTCCTAGGTTCGAATCCTAGTGCCCCCACCATTTCACGACAGTCTGCTATGAAGACCAGAGTTACAGGCGATTCCGGCAACGTATTGGGAGCTGGTATGAGTGTCACCATGTCGGTATTGTCATGGCGGCCAAGATGAATGATCGACCCGACTATTCTGATGTCGAAATGCGGCGAGCTTCGCGAACCAGCCGGCGAATGTCGTTCGCGAGACGTCTCGTGTATGCGATCGGCAAGCCGCTGCTGCGTCTGATCGTATTCTTATTGACCGCAAGCTACCGTTTCGAAAAGGTAATCGGCGCTGAATTCGGCGATAGAATCGTCGCCGATAAGGACCGAAGCTACGTCCCTGTTCTGTGGCATGCGCATCAGATCGGAGGTCTTCACCTGATCCGCGATTGGATTCGGCGCGGACTGAGAGTCGGCTTCGTCATATCGGCCTCGGTCGATGGCGAAGTACCTGCTGCCATCGCGAAGTCCTGGGGGGCCGAGGTTATTCGGGGCTCTGCCAATGAGTCGGCAGCCCTCGCTTTGCGCGATGCCGTCGAGCTCATGCGGCGCGGCGTGTCCGTGGTTACGATGTCGGATGGTCCGAGGGGTCCCAGCTTCGAAATCAAGTCGGGCACGGTCATGATGGCCCGAATGGGACATGCGCCGCTCGTGCCCGTGGTATGCGCGGCCAGCCATGCATGGACCATGGACACCTGGGACAGCTTCCTGGTCCCACTGCCTTTTTCGAGGGTTGTACTGGCAGTGGGCCAGCCGATCGAATTGCCACGCGATCTGCCCTTGAGCGAGATGGAAGCGGTCCGTCAGAAAGTGCAGGCGGCTATGGACTCCCTGCTTGTGGAAGCAAAGCGGCAATTGTCGTAGCGACGTAGTCGACTTCCTCGTCCGTCATTTCCGGGAAAATCGGCAGGGACAGGCATCTCGACGCCAAATCCTCTGCGACCGGGAGTGCGTCGAACGCGACGGAATCGCCGAAATATTGGTGCTTGTGCAGCGGTTTCGGGTAATAGATTGCGGTTCCGATTCCGGCCTCATCGAGCTGCGAGCGCAGGGCGGCACGGTCATCAACCACAATGGTGTAGTAGCCATAGACATGCTGCGCTGCAGGGGGCGACGTCGGCGTTTTGGCTGCGGTATCCGCCAGTAGTGAGTTATAGCGGCTCGCGATGTGCCGCCGCTGCCCATTGCTCTGCTCTATGTACTCAAGTTTCACGCGCAGGACGGCCGCCTGGATCTCGTCGAGGCGGCTGTTGTAGCCAAGACGCACATGTTCACCGGCAGGGCCGATCCCATGATTACGTAACTCGCGCAGCCGCCCGTCCACTGCCGCGTCGTTGGTACTGACCAGGCCGCCATCGCCGAGGCCGCCCATCGTCTTCGTGGGGTAGAAACTGTGCGCGCCGGCATTGCCGATGCCGCCGACGCGACGCCCTTCAAATGTAGCGCCGAAACTCTGGGCGCAATCCTCGACGACGAGCAGGCCGTGCCGGTCCGCGATACTGGCTATAGCGGCCATGTCGGCAGGCAGTCCGAACATGTGCACCGGCAGGATTGCACGGGTCCTGGCCGTAATCGCGTCTTCGATCTGGTTCGGATCGATGTTGAAGCTCTCCCGATCGACATCCACGAGGACCGGCACCGCGCCCAGGTACTTGATGGCTTCGGCGGTCGCCGCAAACGTGAACGGGCTGGTAACGACCTCATCGCCGGCTCCTATGCCGACGGCTGACAGGGCAAGATGCAGAGCATCGGTTCCCGAGCCGACTGCGACCGCATGGCTCACACCCAGATACTCGGCGACGGCCTGCTCGAATGCGGCAACGTTCGTTCCGAGCACATAAGCGCCGCTTTGGGCGACTTCGTGGATGCAGGCATCGAGAGCCGAGGCATGCGCCTGATAGCTTCGGCGCAGATCGATGAACGGGACTTTCATCCCGCGTCTTGCCGATTGACTGTGTCGACGATGGCGATCGCCGTTTCCAGCGCCTCGGTCGCACTGCGGCCGCTCACCAGGGGCTGTGCGCCTCCCGAGACGGAAACAAGGAATGCCTCTGTCTGGGCCAGCATCGCATCGCTGTCACCGAAAGCCTGGTTTTCGATTGCGACGTCCTCAGGGCCGGCGACAGGACCGCGCGATTTCCTCGTGAACCTTGCCAGCGTCTTGTGTTGCAGGTCTGCAGACAGGTAGGAGTCTGCTTCGAACACGCGCAGCATCCGCTCGGTTTTCATGCTGATGCGGCTGCTCGTGACCGTGGCCACACATCCATCGGAAAACCGTATGCGAGCATTTGCGATATCGATGCTGTTCGAGAAGACCGAACGGCCTATCGCGTCGACGTGTTCTATCGGCGCACCAATGAAACTGAGTATCAGATCGATATCGTGAATCATCAGATCCAGGATGACACTCACGTCCAGGCTGCGCGGTCGATAGGGCGCGATGCGAGTGGACTCGATGAAGACCGGTGCCTGGACGCTTTCAGCGATGGCGGCAACGACGGGGTTGTAGCGCTCGAGGTGTCCAATCTGCAGCACGACCGAATTTTTCTCGGCAAGGCGTGCGAGTTCCTTGCCCTCGTCAACCACCACGGATATGGGCTTTTCGAGAAGCACATGGATGCCGTTTTCGAGGAGGGCTTTGGTGATCTCAAAATGAGTCGTTGTCGGCGTGGCTACGGCCACGGCGTCGACTTGTCCAATGAGATCCCGGTAGTCGGTTAAAGCTTGAACGCCGAATTGTGCAGCGACGCTCGCGGCGCGATCGGCTTCCGCGTCAACGACTGAAACCAGGGTCGACGCTTCGCAGGTGGCTAGTTTCTGAGCATGTCTTTCGCCCTGGACGCCCACGCCGATCACAGCTGTTCGAATAGCAGTCATATCAATTCAACTCGAGCAGGTATTGTCCTTTGTCGTCGAGCCGGAAGTAGCACGGTGCATCGATCCAGCTGCCCAGGTTGACGCTACGGAAAGAGCGCTCACCGGTCTTCGTCTGATAGTCGTCGCGGACGTGGACGTGGCCAGTGACGATAATGTCAAACGGCCTCTCTTCATACGCTTTCCGGGCGTGAACACGGATCTGCTCGATCGCGACTTGCGGTTTGATTGTTTTTGTTTGCGAGGTGTACTTGCGACTGCTGGCACTGGCACGCTCGCCGATGAACGCAATGAGGAAGCCAGGCAGATTGCGAATCAGCCAGTGTATTGTTGGTGTTCGAAGAAACGACCGCAGAAACCGATAGCCCGCGTCGTCAGGATCCGTTTGGTCACCGTGCTCCAGCCGCAGCTGGATATTGCCGAGAGTCACGTATGCCGGACCTTCGCTGACCACCAGGCCGAGCTCATCACCCCAGAAAGAACGAAGATGCAAGTCGTGATTTCCCTCAAAATAAATGATTGTTACGCCTTCACTCTTGAGGCGCCGAATCTCATCGATGATCCTGGCGTAGCGGTCGATGAAGTACTGATGACGGGCGACCCACAAATCGAAGATATCGCCCAGCAGAAACAGGTGTGTCAGGCCCGATGTTGCAGAGAGCGAGCGCAGGAAACTCTCGAAGAGCTGGCCGCGCGGACAGTCCGGCGACATGATGTGGACATCGGAAACACAGAGCGCGGTCGGCATGGGGCAATCCTGTCAGGCCGGTCCGATGCTGCACTTGCCACACCTTCGTGGGGTGCGTTCCGCCCGCTCTTGTTTCTTCGATATCCCTAAGATCTTCGCGCGCCCGCGAAGCCATACAGGCCGTATTTTGATTTTTTTGCCAGCCATTCACGCAGGTTAAGTATCTCCTCCGTGTCAGGCAAGCCCTCGAGCGATTTGTCGCCGCTCCTGATCGCTCGAAACGCGCTCTCCAGCGCCCGATACCGATCGCCGTCGATGCCGTTTCGCCGCAGACCAATCGAATTCAGCCGGTAGTGGCGGACAGGAGTTCCGCCGATAACCGAGAACGGCAGCGCGTCCTTCCGCAACGCTATGTGCCCGGCAACCATGCAGAAAGCGCCGATACGAACGAACTGGTGGATACCGGCCAGGCCGCCCATTACGACATGGCTTCCGACCTCGACATGGCCTCCCAGGATAACGTTGTTCGTGAGGATCACGTTGTCGCCGACGAGACAGTCGTGGCCGACATGAGCGCCTGTCATCAAAAAGCAATTCGAACCGACGCGAGTCTCGGCTTCGCGCTCATACGCGCGGTTGATCGTAACGTATTCGCGAATTGTGTTGTTGTCGCCGATAGTCACCCACGTTTCTGATCCGTCGTAACCGGTGTGCTGCGGGGCGCCCCCGATCACCGCGTGAGCATCGATGAGGTTATTGGCACCGATTCGAGTGAAGCTGCGGATGATCGCGTATGGCCCGATAGTGGTACCTGGGCCGATATGCACGTCGCCTTCGATGACTGCTCCCGGGCCGATGCGGACCGATGGATCTACGGTCGCATCCTGCGACACGTTCGCGGAGTGGTGGACGAGGGTTTCTGTCATTGACACATGGTCTCGTTGATGCGCAAATAATTTCAATTAAAACCCAAGACGGCAGATAATTCAGCCGCTATTATTCAGCGTTTTGCGCTTGGGACGGTCCGTTGGCCAGCCGTTGGAAGATTCACAAGTTTGGGGGCAGCAGTCTCGGCGACGCTGACTGTTTTCGTCGCGTGGCGGACATCCTGCTCGGCTACGATGACGACCGGATTGGTGTGGTCGTATCGGCCATGGGCGGCATGACCGATGCATTGCTGAATCTCGTCACGCTGGCCGAAAGAGACGACGCCAGTTTTGGCGATGAGCTCAACACCATTGGTGAGCGCTATTCCGAGACGGCACGCGCTTTGCTTGACGGCGACAGTCTTGTCTCGGTTCTGGATGCGTGGAGCAGGGATGCCGATGATATTCGCGACCTTCTCAAGGCCGTTGCGCTCGTCAAATCTGCGCCACAGCGAAGCCGCGATGTCGTGGCGGGGTATGGTGAGATCTGGTCTGCACGACTGCTCGCGACACACCTCGGCCAGCAATCCCCGGAACGAGGTGGTGCCTGGATCGATGCGCGCGAGGTCATCATTGTCAGCCAGCATGAGTTGGGTCCAATCGTCCAATGGGATGTCTCGCAGGCGAAATTTGATGCGGTGGTAGCGGCCGACTTTCGGGGTATGGCGATCATTACCGGGTTCATTGCTACCGATGAGGAAGGACTACAGACCACGCTGGGGCGCAATGGGAGCGACTACTCGGCAGCGATCTTCGCGGCACTCAGCAAAGCCAGTGAACTCAGTATCTGGACCGACGTCGATGGGGTAATGAGCGCAGACCCGAACCGGGTCCCTGAAGCCCACGTCATTAACCAGCTGACCTACAACGAGGCGATGGAACTCGCCTATTTCGGCGCGAAAGTTATTCACCCACAGACGCTCGGTCCCGCGGTCGAGAACGATATTCCCGTCATCATCCGTAACAGTTTCAATTCAGCGCATCCTGGCAGCCGGATCGAGGCCGGCAGCGCCAGCGAGGACGAGATCAAGGGAATAACCGCGATTAGCGGCATGGCCCTCGTCAATCTCGAGGGCTCGGGCATGATTGGTGTTCCGGGTACGGCCGATCGCCTGTTTGCGGCGCTCAAGGATGCTGGTGTGTCCGTCACGCTGATTTCGCAGGCCAGTTCGGAACACTCGATCTGCATTGCCGTTCCACAGGATCTGGCCGAGCGCGCCCGCCAGGTGGTCAGCGACGCGTTCGCGGACGAACTCGCTGGGGGCCAGATTCAGAGCGTTGACGTTACCGACGCACAGAGCATTGTCGCGGTTGTGGGCGACGGGATGGCAGGCACCCCCGGTGTCGCCGGGCGTTTCTTCGGGACCCTCGGCCGTGCGGGAATCAATGTGCGAGCGATTGCGCAGGGCTCATCGGAGCGCAATATCTCTGCAGTTATCGATTCTGACGAAGCGACACGCGCTTTGCGAGCCGCGCATTCGGGCTTCTACCTGTCGGCCAAGACAATCTCGATCGGTCTGATCGGAACCGGTGTCGTTGGTGGGGCGTTGCTGCAGCAACTCGAAAAGGGCGCTGCTCGTCTTGCCCGGGATTTTAATCTCGACCTGCGCGTCCGGGGGATCGCCCGGTCAAAATCCATGCTGCTCGGCGAGCGGCGCGTCGACCTGGGCAATTGGCAGCAGGAGTTCGACAAGGGCGCTGTCGATCTCGACCTGGAAGCGTTCGAGAGGCACGTTAATCCCGATCACCTGCCGCACGCGGTTATCATCGACTGCACAGCCGAGCAGACGATCGCCGATCGCTACACCGGGTGGCTCGAGCGCGGTATCCACATCATCACGCCAAACAAGAAGGCAGGCAGTGGGCCGCATTCGGCCTACAAGGCGATTCGTTCGCTCGGTACTCACGGCAGCTCGCATTTCTTCTACGAAACGACGGTCGGTGCGGCGCTGCCGATCATCTCGACGCTGCAGGACCTGATTCACACGGGTGATGCGGTTCGCTCCATTCAGGGCATCTTTTCCGGGACGCTGGCGTACCTGTTCAATATCTACGATGGCAAGACACCGTTCTCGGAGATCGTGCGCCAGGCGCGGCGGTGTGGTTACACGGAGCCGGATCCGCGCGATGACCTCTCGGGCATGGACGTCGCCAGAAAACTGACAATCCTGGCGCGGGAACTCGGCTACGAAATCGAACTCGGTGACTTTCCGGTCGGCAACCTCGTACCCGAGCCGCTCCGCGAGGGTACGATCGATGAGTTCCTCGACAAGTTGTCCGAGTATGATGACGATATGCTGCAGACCTATGAGAATGCCCGTGCGCAAGGCAAGAAGTTGCGTTATATCGGGCGACTGGACGCGCACGGCGCTGCTTCGGTCGGCCTCGAATCCGTCGATGTTGACAATCCGTTCAGCCACATAGCCCTGACGGACAATATCGTCCAGTTCGAGACAGACCGTTATTCGGAGAACCCGCTCGTGGTGCAAGGCCCGGGAGCCGGCCCCGAAGTGACGGCCGGTGGCGTCTTCAGCGACCTGCTACGCCTGGCCAGGTACCTGAGCGAGGGCACCTGATATGGGCGAATCAGTCACCGCTTTCGCGCCAGCATCGATTGGCAACGTTGGCGTAGGGTTCGACATGCTCGGCCTCGCTCTTGACGGGGTTGGCGACCACGTCATCGCGCGGCGCAAGGATCAACCCGGCATTTCAGTGAGTGAGGTTCTTGGCCTGGATGGAGCTCCGCATCCGTATTTATCAAAAGACCCGGAACACAATACCGCGTCGATTGCCGTCAAGGCGCTGTGGAATGACTATGGTGATGATCACGGTGTGGATCTTCGTATTCACAAAGGCGTACCGCTGCAGTCGGGCATGGGGAGTTCTGCGGCATCGGCAGTTGCTGCCACTTTTGCCGTCAACCAGTTACTCGGTACGCCGCTTCCGACGCCAAACCTGTTGCCGTACGCGCTCGCCGGCGAGCAGTATGCGAGCGGCGGGTTGCATGCCGACAATGTCGCGCCGAGCCTTCTCGGCGGCATGATTTATTGCCCGAAAGTACTGCTACCGGAGACCGTGCGTATGCCGGTGCCCAAGGGAGTCAGCGCGGTATTGATCCATCCCGAGCTACAGGTCAATACGGCTCATGCGCGCCGCAAGCTGGCGAAGGCCTACTCGATGGAGCAGTGGCTGGAGCAGCAGGCCTATTTTGGCGGTTTCCTCGCGGCTTGTGCGGCAAGCGATCTCGAACTGATTCGCAAGACTCTTAAAGACGTAATTGTCGAACCACAACGCGCCTCGGCAGTGTCGTGTTTCGCCGCGGTCAAGGATGCGGCCGTGCGGGGGGGTGCGCTGGGCTGCAGCCTGTCCGGCAGCGGGCCGAGTATTTTTGCGCTGACTGAAAGTGGCAAAGCAGGCAATCTCGCGACTGCGATGGAACAGGCATGCCGGTCCCTGGGTATCGACTGCCAATCCTGGGTCAGCTCACTGGACGCGCCGGGCGCACACCTGGAGGCGTGACCGTGCGTTTTGTGAGTACGCGCGGCACGGAAACGGTCACGCTGGACCGGGCTCTCGTCAACGGTATCGCGGAAGACGGCGGGCTTTACGTACCGGTCGAGTTGCCGGTGTTCGCGCTTGACGACTTCGCGACTGCCGACTCGATTCCGGATGTTGCAGCAGTGCTGCTGAAACCGTTTTTTGCCGATTCGTCTCTCGCAGGGGCGATTTCGCAGATTCTTGCAGAGACCTTTAATTTCCCGATCCCGGTAACGTCGCTACCGACAAGCGATGGCAACGCCAGCCTGTTGGAGCTGTATCACGGGCCTACAGCTGCCTTCAAGGATGTTGGCGCTGGGTTCCTGGCGGCGTGCCTGACACGCCTGGAGGGAGACGAGAGCGATCCGTTGACCATTCTCGTCGCCACGTCCGGCGATACCGGTGGGGCCGTTGCTGCCGCCTTCAATGAGCGTCCCGGCATGCGTGTCGTCGTTTTATTTCCGGACGGTCGGGTTTCGGCGCGGCAGGCTCACCAGCTCACATGCTGGAGCGACAACGTGCTGTCGCTTTCGGTGACAGGATCTTTCGATGACTGCCAGGCACTCGTGAAGTCGGCAATGGGTGATACTGATCTCGCTTCGCGGTACCGTTTCAGTTCGGCGAACAGCATCAACATTGGTCGGCTGTTACCGCAGAGTACCTATTACGCGGATGCCAGCCTGAGGCATTATCGGACGACCGGAATAAAACCGGGTTTCGTGATACCGACCGGTAACCTTGGCAACGCGTTGGCCTGTATCATGGCGCGAGAGATGGGTCTGCCGATCGGACCGATAGTGCTGGCAACCAACGCAAATCGTACGATTCCGGATTACTTCGAGACGCTCGAATGGATCCCTCGTGCGAGCGTCCAGACGCTTGCATCGGCCATGGATGTCGGTGATCCGAGCAACATGGAAAGGCTGCGTAGCATCATAGGGGAGGCTGATGTATTGCGTGACTGCCTCGGCGTCCTGTCGGTTGACGACGACCAGATACGCGAGGAAATTCGCCGCGATTACACTGAGTTCGGATTCGCAACTTGTCCGCATACCGCGACGGCAACGTACACCTGGCGGCAGTTGGATGCGAGGCTCCGCGATGCCAACGACTGGATCCTGGTCGCAACGGCGCATCCCGCCAAGTTCGAGACGGTCGTGGAACCACTGATCGGTCAGGAAGTGCCGTTGCCGGAGGTACTGGCCGACATTCTGTCACGCCCGAGCCGGGCAGTTTCGGTAGAGCCCACGCTGGAAGCGCTGGCCGGGGCGATGGAGGTACATTTCGGCCAATGAGCAGCGCTGATATATCCCAGAACATGCCGTGGCTGCTCGCAGGTGCGCTCGTGCTTCTGCTGGTGGGGTGGTTTTTGTATCGACGCCATCGTGGTGGAGATCGGCTCAGGAGAATCCTCGCCGAGATCAGTCATGATCGTATCGACGCGCTCGTTATTCCCAATGGTGACGACGGTGAGATCCAGATCGACCATCTGCTACTGACCTCCCAGGGCTTGCTGATCGTCGACATCAAGGATGCGGTCGGCACGGTATTCGGTAGCGACAAGATGCAGGAGTGGACCGTGATCAGCGACGAGCGCCGCTATACGTTCCCGAATCCGCAGGCGGCGCTTTACGATCGGGTTGCGGCGGTACGCCACATCGTGCGGCAGGTGCCCGTCGAAGGCCGTATCCTGTTTCTCGATGGCGCCGAGTTTACGAAGGGCGTCCCGAGCCAGGTCACGGATCTCGATACGCTGCTTGCAGACTTCGGTGAACCCGACAAGTCAGCCGCCAAGTTCAAGATCGAGGCATTCAAACCCCACTGGGATCTTATCCGCAAGGCTGCGCTCGATACGCAGGTCGACGAGATCTATCGCAAGCAGGGCCCGAAGGCTTAGGGCCGCATTCAGGGCAGATCAAAAAACGCGATCGCGTTCTGCGTCGTTACCCTGGCGACGTGTTCCTCGGACTGGCCGCGCGCCTCGGCCACCACACGCAGAACCTCCGGGAGGAATGCCGGCTCGTTGCGGCGCGACTTCGGCTTCGGCTGGATAGTGCGGGGCAAGAGATACGGTGCATCGGATTCGATCAGTAAGCGGTCGTCAGGTATGACCGACACGATGTCATGCAAGTGGGCGCCGCGGCGTTCGTCGCAGATCCACCCGGTGATGCCGATCCACAGTCCCATGGCGAGGTACTCGCGCAGCGATTCGTGCTCACCCGTGAAGCAATGTGCGACGGCCCGAGATAAATTCGGCAGCATTGGCTCCAGCACTTCGACAAAGTCGTCATGCGCATCGCGCTGGTGCAGGAACACGGGCAGCGCTGTCTCAGCAGCTATCTCCAGCTGTGCCTGAAATGCAGCCAGTTGCGCCTCCCGCGGAGAAAAATTTCGGAAGTAATCGAGGCCGCATTCCCCAACGGCGACAACCGGTTCCTCCACAGCCAGTTCCATCAGCGACGCTCGCGCAGCGTCGTCAAACTCGGACGCGTGGTGCGGATGGATCCCCGCCGTCGAATACAGGCGCCCCGGCTCGGTCCGGGCCAACTGCAGGGCATCGAGGCTGCCCTGGACGCTGCTGCCGGTGACGATCATGCGCGTAACGCCGGCATCATGAGCGCGCCGCATCATGGCGGCGCGGTCGGAATCGAAGCTGTCATGCGTCAGATTGGCGCCGATATCGATCAGTTCTGGCAGCATGTTTTTTTCCGGGCTATTGCAACCGAACGGCTTCGGGAGGTATCTAATAAGTACATAATCCTTGGAGCCAAAAAATGAGCAAATTTGTCATCAAGAGCGCATTCACAATTTGTCTGCTGGCGCTGCTTGTATTCGTCCCTGTCGCCGGCGCGAGCATCAACAAGAGCGTCAAGATCGAGGCAGGCAGTGAATCCGATGGCGCAAGCAGTGTCAATGGCAGTGTGACGGTGGGCGATGGCGCCACTGTTACCGGGTCGGTGAGCACGGTCAACGGTAAGGTCCGCGTCGGAGACGATGCGAAAATCGGGGATGCCAGCACCGTGAACGGCGCTCTGACGCTGGGTACGAACGTCACCGCGGGTGGCCTCGAGACGGTGAATGGCTCCATCTCGGTGGGCGAAGGCGCGGAAATCGATGGCGAAGTCAGTGCCGTCAACGGCGGAATCACCCTGGAGCAGGGGTCGACCGTGGCCAGCCATGTTGGCAATGTGAACGGCAGCATCGAACTGGAGGGCGCCGAGGTGCGGGGCAACGTGACCACAACCAACGGTGGCGTCCACCTGAGTGACAAATCCGTCGTGAAAGGCGACATCCTGATCGAGAAGCCCAGCTTCTGGAGCTTTGGCGACAGCAAGAAGCCCAGGATCATCATCGGTCCCGGATCTGTTGTCGAGGGCAACATCGTGCTGGAGCGCGAGGTCGACCTCTATATCAGCGAAACAGCTGAAGTTGGCGGCGTCAAAGGCGAGATGTCCATGGATGACGCGATTCGCTTCTCCGGCGACAGTCCGTAGAATAGTGGCCGTGCAACGCACGGCCACACAACTCAGGCTTTTTTCGGATTCCGCAGAGCCCGGCGATGCGCCGGGCTTTACTGTGCGCGAAAGCAAGCGAGCCCGCCGCCTGTCGATCAAGGTTTATCCACGTGGCCGGGTCGAGGTAGTGGTGCCCAGGCGAACGCCGGCACGAGACGTGCGGGAATTCGTCGACGCGAACCGCGACTGGATCCGCCGTTCCAGAGAGTCTTTTGCCGAAATAGTCCCGGATGAGCCTTTCGTCTTGCCGAACCTGGTCGAACTGCCGGCCATAAAGGCGCGCTACCGGGTTCGCTACGAGCGACGCAGCGATGCCAAAAGCGTTAGCTATCGGTGCAGCAACGACGTGGTCACGCTGACCGGGCGAACCGGAGACGATGCGCTCTGCATTGCCGCACTGAAGCGCTGGCTTGCCTCGATCGCCCGCAAGGAATTCCTGCCACGTTTGCAGGCACTATCGGCCCAGACCGACAATCCGTTCGAGCGCATGCACGTTCGCGGACAGCGAACTTGCTGGGGAAGTCATTCATCGAGCGGAACGATCAGTATCAATTACTGCCTGCTGTTCCTGGATCCGACCTTGCTGCGTTACCTGATGATTCACGAGTTATGCCACGCGCGGCACATGAACCATTCGCGGCGTTTCTGGCGCCGGGTAGGGCGATTCGAGCCCGATTTCCGACGGCTCGACAAGGCCCTCGGTGAGTCCTGGAAAATGATGCCGGCTTGGCTAGGAATCCATTAGAAAACAGATAGATATATTGCTTATTTAAAGCAAAGTATTATCCCTGGTCGAGCAATTCACGAAGGTTGATTACGGCCGCATTGGCGCGCGCAAGGTAGTTCGCCATGACGAGCGAATGATTGGCGAAGAACCCGTAGCCACTGCCATTCAGAATCACGGGCGACCGCAGTGGCTGCAAGCTGGCTTCAAGTTCCCGAATGATCTGGCGAACACTTGCGGAGGCATTCTTGTCTTCAAGCACCTGTGCAAAATCGAACTCCAAAGCGCGGAAAAAGTGCACCAGAGCCCATGCCGTTCCGCGAGCCTCAAAGAAAACGTCGTCCACATCGAACCACGACGTGTGCACCTCGAGCCTGTCCGGTTGCGGATTGGATGCTGTCGCAGATGGATCGCCGGCCAGATTTTCATTGATCCGGGTCGTTGCAACGCTGTCGCCCAGGCGCCGCGTCACGCTTCCCAGGCGCTTTTCGACCTGCGCCAGCCATTCCCGAAGATTGTCCGCACGGGCATAAAACTGCGCATCGAGATCATCATCGTCAGCAAGGCGGTCCCGGTAGCGCTCGAATCCCTCGATCGCCCGTCGATACTCCGATTCGGCCTTCGGGAAAATCCAGGAGGTGTTGTCGATGAAGAAGGCCTGCTCGGCATCACGGACATCGGGATCTTCTTTCGATTGAGACTGGCTGCGGCTGTAGTCGTTGCGAATGACCCGGGCGAGGTCACGGACCTGCTGCAGCACCCCCAATTCCCAGTTCGGCGTGTTGTCCAGAAAGACACTGGGCGGCATGACGTCATTGGAGAGATACCCGCCAGGCTTGTCGAGCATCGTCTCGGCGACGCGAATCAGGGTATCGGTCGTTGAGTAACCGACGACAGTGCGGTTGTCGTCGATAGACCGGCTGACCCAGAAGACGTCCGGGGACCGGGACCAGTAAATACCAAGGACGACGTTGACCAGGATAATCGCGCCCAGCACCCAGGCCGCGATGGATACCCAGCGAGGCCGGGAGAGGATTCTTGCGGCGGTCGTTTCAGTCATCTGGCTTCCGTTGCGGTTTGTCATGCTTTATTTGAGAAGTCTATATCGAAATGGTTCGAGTATTTGACCAAAGCACCCCAACACGGAATTGAGCCGTGTTCTTGCTGCGGGATTTGACGGTGCTCAGGGCCAGGTTGCTTCCAGGAGCGCGGGCATCGCGGTTCCCGCTTCGGCCGAGATGGCGTGATCGAACAAAGCTGCGAGGCCCGTCGGGTTCGGATTGATCTCGACGACTGTCGCCCCGGCCTTGACCGCTATCTCAGCAAGCCCTGCCGCCGGGTAAACGAGAGAAGACGTGCCGATGGAGAGGAACACGTCGCATTGCGCTGCGGCGGAGAAAGATTCGTGCAGGGCGCGCTCCGGGATGGCTTCCCCGAACCAGATGACGCCCGGCCGAACCTGTGCGCCGCAGCCAGGACACGTCGGCACACTGTCTTCGACACCCGGTTCGACGATACAGCCCTCGACGAAACAACGGTCTTCGAACAGGTTGCCGTGGAACTCGATGACGCCCGAGCTGCCCGCACGCTGGTGCAGCCCGTCGACGTTCTGGGTCACGAGTGTCAATTTCGGCACGAGCCCCGCGAGCCGGGCCAGGGCGATGTGGCCTGCGTTTGGTTCCGCGTTTGCGACGAGCTCCCGGCGCCAGCGATACCATCGCCAGACGAGTTCGGGGTTGCGCAGGAATGCTTCCGGCGTCGCCAGATCGAGCGGATCGTAGTGCTCCCAAAGGCCGCTCTGCGCCTCGCGAAACGTCGGGACACCGCTTTCGGCGGAAATACCGGCTCCTGTCAGGACGCAAACGTGCTGCGCATTGCGCAGCGCGGCGAGGAGGTCGTCAGGCAGCAAGTTGTCTCAGCACGTAATGCAGGATACCGCCATGCTCGAAGTAGTCGCGCTCTTTTGGCGTATCGATGCGAATGTCTGCTTCAAACGTAATCGGGTCGCCGTTCGCCCCCGTGGCGGTAACGGCAACCGTGTCCGCAGCCGGGTCGGTATGGCCCGATATGCTGAAGGTCTCTGTACCCGTGAGGCCGAGGGACTCAGCGTCCTGGCCGTCCTTGAACTGCAAGGGCAGGACGCCCATGCCGATCAGGTTGGAACGGTGGATACGCTCGAAACTCCTGGCGATCACCGCTCTTACCCCGAGCAACACGGTGCCCTTGGCGGCCCAGTCGCGCGATGAACCTGTGCCGTACTCGCTGCCTGCTATCACGATAAGCGGGGTGCCTTCTTCCTTGTACCTGAGGGCGGCATCGTAGATCGACATCTGTTCGCCGCTGGGCTGGTGACAGGTCCAGCCACCTTCGGTCCCCGGGGCGAGCCGGTTGCGCAGGCGGATGTTGGCGAACGTGCCGCGCATCATCACCTCGTGGTTGCCGCGCCGCGAGCCGTAGGAGTTGAAGTCCACGGGTTTTACGCCATTGGACTCCAGGTATTTTGCGGCAGGGCTGTCGGTCGAAATCGCACCGGCCGGCGAAATATGGTCAGTGGTCACCGAGTCGCCCAGCAGTGCGAGCACCCGGGCGCCGTCGATATCAGCGACGGGCGAGGTCTCCATCGTCATCCCTTCGAAGTACGGCGGGTTCTTGACGTAAGTCGATGCCGGGTCCCAGGTATAGATCTCACCCTCCGGCGAATCGATCCCGTTCCAGTTGGCATCGCCGGCGAAGACGCTGTCGTAGCTCGACTTGAACATTGCCGAGTCGATATTTGCCGCGATCGTCTCGTGGATTTCTTTCTGGCTCGGCCAGATGTCCTTGAGATACACCGGATTGCCGTCCTGGTCCTCGCCAAGCGGGTCGTTGAACAGGTTGACGTCGAGGTTGCCGGCCAGGGCATAGGCGACGACGAGGGGCGGGGACGCCAGGAAGTTCATGCGCACAAGCGCATGGATGCGGCCCTCGAAGTTGCGGTTGCCGGACAAAACGCTCGCCGCAATGAGGTTGCCTTCCTTCACGGCCGCCTCGATCTCGGGCTTCAGTGGGCCCGAGTTGCCGATGCACGTGGTGCAGCCGTACCCGACCGTGTAGAAACCGAGTGCCTCGAGATCATCGATCAGGTCGGACTTCTCGAGGTAGTCGGTGACGACTTTCGAGCCGGGAGCGAGGCTCGTCTTGACCCAGGGTTTGGTCCTCAGGCCCTTGGCGTGGGCATTGCGGGCCAGCAAACCGGCAGCGACCATGACCGCGGGATTCGAGGTATTGGTGCAACTCGTTATCGCGGCGATCAGCACTGCGCCATCCCGGATCTCGACGTCCTGGCCATCGAGATTGGCAACGGCCGAACCGCCCGAATCGCGATTCGCGACCGCAGCCTCGAGATGCTTTTCATAGGTCGAATCGGCAACGCTGAGGGCAATGCGATCCTGCGGCCGTTTCGGGCCGGCAATCGAAGGCTCTACCGTGCCCATGTCGAGTTCCAGCGTATCGCTGTACAACGCATCCGGCTGGCCATCACGGCGCCAGAGACCCTGTTCTTTCGCATAGGCTTCAACGAGTGTGATCTGGCTTGCATCACGTCCCGACAGCTCGAGATAGCGGATGGTTTCGCCATCGATCGGGAAGATCGCGCAGGTCGACCCGAATTCGGGCGACATGTTGCCCAGGGTCGCGCGGTCTGCAAGCGGCAGATGCGCCAGACCGTCACCGTAGAATTCGACGAACTTGCCGACGACGCCTTTCTCCCGAAGCATCTCGGTCACGGTCAGTACGAGGTCGGTCGCGGTAGCGCCTTCTTTCAGCGACCCCGTCAGCTTGAAGCCGATGACGTGCGGTATCAGCATCGTGATCGGTTGGCCGAGCATGGCAGCCTCGGCCTCGATACCGCCGACACCCCAGCCGAGAACGCCGAGGCCGTTGATCATGGTGGTGTGACTATCTGTTCCGACTACGGTATCCGGATAGGCCTTCCTACTGCCTTCCTTCTCCATATCAAATACAACCTGCGACAAGTACTCCAGATTGACTTGGTGAACGATGCCGGTATTGGGCGGCACGACGCGGAAATTCTCGAAAGCAGACTGTCCCCACTTGAGAAACGAGTAGCGCTCCTTGTTGCGCATGAACTCGATCTTGTTATTGAGGTCCAGCGCGTTGGCGGCGCCGTAATGATCGATCTGCACCGAGTGGTCGATGACGAGTTCGGCCGGCGACAGCGGGTTGATCCTGTCGGCGCTGCCGCCCAGCTTGACGACGGCGTCGCGCATCGCGGCCAGGTCAACGACTGCCGGTACGCCCGTGAAGTCCTGGAGAATTACGCGGCTAGGCGTGAACGAGATCTCGGTGCTGGGCTCTGCCTTCGGATCCCAGCTGGCCAGCGCGAGAATATCGTCCCGCGTCACGTCGCGACCATCCTCGTGGCGCAACAGGTTCTCGAGCAGGATCTTCAGAGAGTAGGGCAGCTTGCCGGCATGGCCCTCCGTTACTGCATCGAGGCGAAAAATCTCGAAGCTGTCGTCGCCGATAGCGAGCGTCGACCGAGCGCCGAAGCTGTCCTTCATTGTGTCTTCTCCGGGATTGTGTGTCTTAACCGTGGCCGGCGAGGTGGCCGGGCGCGCGAATTATATCCGAACGCGCGTCGCTGATCCTGTTGATTTCGTCGATGACCGCTCCTCCGAGGCAGCGGTCGCCGTCGTAGAACACGACGTACTGGCCCGGCGCCACGGCCCGCTGCGGCTCATCGAATGTAACGCTGATCGAATCGCCGGAGCCGGCTGCGACCACGCAGGCCTGATCCGCCTGCCGATAGCGCACCTTGGCTTTGCAGCGATAGCCGCTTGCCAAACCGTCCGGCGGTGCGTTGATCCAGTTGGTCGCCGATGCCTGCAGGCCGTCGCTCAGCAGCAGGTCGGTCTTGCCCTGGGCGACGATAAGCGCGTTGTCGGCCGCGATCTTGTCGACGACGTACCATGGCTCGTCTCCGGCATCCTGACGGCCGCCAATGCCGAGGCCCTGGCGCTGCCCCAATGTGTAATACATCAGGCCCAGGTGTTCGCCGATCTCGCTTCCTTCCGGAGTGCGGATCGGGCCCGGCGAGGCCGGTAAGTAGGTACCGAGAAACTCGCGGAACGGCCGCTCGCCAATAAAGCAGATGCCGGTGCTGTCCTTCTTGTCGTGGACGGGCAGGCCGTGATCACGGGCGATCCGGCGAACTTCGTCCTTTTGCAGTTCGCCGAGCGGAAATACCGTCTCCGCCAGCGCTGCCGCACTGACGGCATGCAGAAAGTAGCTCTGGTCCTTGTTCCGGTCCGCGCCCTTGAGCAGGTGAGTTTCCCCGTCCACCAGTTCGGTCCGCGCGTAATGGCCGGTCGCGAGGAGTTCTCCGCCCAGGCGTTTGGCATGCTCACGAAACACACCGAACTTGATTTCGCGATTGCACAGGACGTCCGGGTTGGGTGTCCGTCCAGCGGCGTACTCATCGAGGAAATACTGGAAGACCCGGTCGCGATACTGTTTGGCGAAGTTGACATGATGCAGCGGTATCTTGAGCTGCTCGCAGATCTTGCGGGCGTCCTGGAGGTCTTCGGCAGCCGAGCAGTAGCCGTCCTCGTCTTCCCAGTTGGTCATGTGCAGCGCCTGGACCTCGGCCCCGGCCTCCTGCAGCAGGACGGCCGCAACAGCGGAATCGACGCCCCCGGACAGCCCGAGGATGACCTTGCGATTTTTGGGGTCCGGCATCATAGCCGGCGAATTCTAGCATTCAGACCAGGTCGGCGTTCGCGAGTACAGCATCGACGTTGTTCTGCAGGGGTAACATGCCCGTCAACAGCGAATCCGACTGGCGCTTGCCCGATTCGTAGTCGTGGATGCAGCGCAGTACGACCGGTGTACGCAAGTCGGTGCGGCGCACCTCGATGTCCGGACGGGCCATCCAGCGCGTCCTGACGATGTTGCTGTCGATCGGCCGCGATTCGTCGCAGCCGACGTACTGCGCGACAAAAACGAGACGCAGGAACTGCTGTCGTGTCTGGGGATGGATCCACAGATAGACGCCAATGATTTCACCGGGCGATACGTCGCAGCCCGTTTCCTCACGGACCTCGCGAATAATCGCTTCTTCGGGGGATTCGCCGGCCTCGATATGACCGCCGGGCTGGTTGATGACAACGTCGCCCATCGAGTACTCCTCGACCAGCAGATATCGTCCGTTGTTTTCGATGACGGCGGAAACCGTCAGATCTGTCGGATACATTCCCTGTTCAATCCTGGTTTCTTGGCCCGTACGGGCTTCGTTATTGCTAGATACCGAGTTGGCGAAATTCCGTTTCTACTTCACTTGCCAGCCAGATCTCGTCGAACATTTTGCCATACAGCTTGGCAACTGGTGGTTCATAAGTGTCCGCGATACCTTCCCACCGATTTGCCTGCAGCCGGTACACAAGGGCTGTCTCGTCAGCAATGCAGAACGACTCGGCATGCGTGCGAAGGTCTTCGCGTACATGCCGAAACTCAATGTAACTGTTAAGGCGACGGCCAAGATAGACGAAGCTGTTGCCTGCTTTCACTGCACGCGTCGGGTCTGCGATCAGTACCCGAATTCGTGAATAAGTTTGCGAGAGGACAAGACGCTTGATGACCTCGAGAAACTCCGGATCGTCGTAAATGCCGGGTTCCAGATCATGCGTGAAGATCGAGACCTTGCGCTGGGCTTCCCGCGCGACCTCGATCACTGCCTGGCGCATTTCTTCGCGGGTCGAGATTACCCAACGGCGGCCTTTTTCCCGTACCTGCTCCATGATGAGCATCTTACCGGGCGCATTACATCCGCCGTGCCAACTGCGTCACGTTTTAGCGTCTGGCGCCGGCGATGAGAATTGTTCGCATGTCAGCAGGCACGGGCCCTACAGGCTCAAGCAGGTATTGGCGCCCGGATCCGGTCTATTTCACATATGGTCGCGAGTGCTCATCCGCGCTGCGGCGCGCGGCCTTATTCCCTCAGATATCACCCGCGAGGTCGCTGGCAAGACCGGTATAAGCGTCCGGCGTGAGTTCGAGAAGCCTTTTTTTCTCCTCGTCGGGGATCTCCAGCGTGCCGATGAACTCCTGGAGCAATTCTTTTGTGACCGCCTGCCCGCGAGTCAGCGCCTTGAGCTTTTCGTACGGCTCCGGGATGCCATAGCGCCGCATGACCGACTGCACGGCTTCTGCCAGAACTTCCCATGCTTCGGACACATCCGCGCTGATGGCATCGGCATTAACCTGGAGTTTCCCAAGTCCCTTGGTTACCGAGGCGAGCGCGATCAGCAGGTAGGCTGTCGCAACGCCGAAGTTTCTCTGCACGGTCGAGTCGGTCAGGTCACGCTGCCAGCGGGAAATCGGGAGTTTCTCGGCGAAATGTCCCAACAGGGCATTTGCCAAACCGAGATTCCCTTCGGCATTTTCGAAATCGATCGGGTTGACCTTGTGCGGCATCGTCGAGGAGCCGACCTCGTTCTTTGCAACTTTCTGCGTGAAATAACCCAGTGACACGTAGCCCCAGATGTCCCGGCACATATCGATCAGGATCGTGTTGTAACGCATCAGCGCGTGCGCATACTCCGCCGTCCAGTCATGCGGTTCGATCTGGGTTGTGTAGGGATTCAGATCCAGCCCGAGCGATTCAACGAAGCGCGCGCTGATGGCCGGCCAGTCGGCGTCCGGGTAGGTGATCGCATGCGCATTGAAATTGCCGACCGCGCCATTGAACTTGCCGCGAATCTCGACGTCTCGAAACTGCTTTTGTGCCCGGTCGAGCCGCGCGACCACATTCGCCAGTTCCTTGCCGAGGGTCGTGGGACTGGCCGTCTGGCCATGGGTCCGGGAGAGCATCGGGATGCCGGCATGCTCGTGCGCCATTGATTGCAGCCTGGCGCGCACATCGCGCATGCGCGGCAGGATCGCGTCAGCCCGGGCCGACCGGAGCATCAGCGCATACGCGATGTTATTGATATCCTCGGAGGTACAGCCGAAATGCAGAAAGTCCTTGAGAGACGCCGTTTCGGGTCCATCTCCAAGACGTTCGCGAATGAAATATTCAACGGCTTTGACGTCATGATTCGTGCTCGATTCAATCTCCTTGACACGCTCGGCGTCGTCCAGCGAGAAGTCGTCAACCATGTGATTCAGGACGTCTTTCATCACGGAGGAGAGCGGCGCGAGTTCGGGGATCGATGCTTCATCGGCAAGGCATTGGAGCCACCGCACCTCGACCAGCACCCGGAAACGGATCAGGCCATACTCGCTAAAGATGTCGCGAAGCTCGTTTGCCTTGTCGGCATACCGGCCATCGGCAGGCGAAAGGGCTCTCAGCGTTGAGACTTTCATGTATTGCAAACCAGTGTAGACTTCTGCGCGACAGCGCGAATGATACACGCGCAACGGCATGCAGGATATACCACGGAGTAGCCAGGAAATGACCAGTAAACAGTTCCGCATCGAGCATGACAGCATGGGCGAGCTTCAGGTCCCCGCGGATGCGCTCTGGGGCGCCTCGACGCAGCGCGCGGTCGAGAACTTTCCGATCAGCGGGCTGCCGATGCCGCGTCAGTTCATCTCGGCTCTCGGTCTCGTCAAATGGGCCTGCGCGGGGGCCAATTCGGAACTGGGTTTGCTCAAAAGCGACGTCGCAATAGCGATTCAGAAGGCTGCGCTGGAGGTCGCCGCAGGCGGTCATGACGAGCATTTCCCGATCGATGTTTTCCAGACCGGTTCCGGCACCAGTTCGAACATGAACGCCAACGAGGTCATCGGCCATATCGCCTCCGAGGACCTGGGCGCCGAAGTGCATCCCAACGATCACGTCAATATGAGCCAGAGCAGCAACGACGCAATTCCAACCTGTGTCCATGTCAGCGCAGCGCTGGCCATTCACAATCAACTGATGCCGGCGTTGCGACACCTGTCGGCGACGCTCGAAAAGAAATCCGATGAGGTCGGGGATATCGTCAAGACCGGGCGCACCCACCTGATGGACGCTATGCCGGTGACGCTCGGGCAGGAACTCGATGGCTGGCGGTCGCAGATCGATCATGCTGCCGAGCGGCTCGGCGACTCCATGAAGCGCCTCACAGCGCTTGCCATGGGCGGTACGGCGGTCGGCACCGGCATCAACGCGCATCCGCGCTTTGGTGAAAAGGTCGCGGTATTGCTCAGTGAGCAATCCGGGGTCGCATTCACGTCGGCAGAATCCAAGTTCGAGGGGCTGTCGAGCCAGGATGCGGCTGTCGAGGTTTCCGGTCAGCTTCGCGTGCTGGCGGTGAGCCTGACCAAGATCGCGAACGACCTGCGCTGGATGAACTCCGGTCCGCTCGCGGGCCTCGGTGAGATTGCGCTGCCGGCGTTGCAGCCCGGATCGTCGATCATGCCGGGCAAGGTGAATCCGGTCATACCGGAAGCCGTCGCGATGGTTGCCGCGCAGGTGATGGGCAACGATCTGACCGTCACGATCGGCGGGCAGTCCGGCAACTTCCAGCTCAACGTCATGTTGCCGGTAGTCGCTTACAATTTGTTGCAGAGTATCGAGCTTCTTGCCAATGGCTGCACGGTGCTCGCGGACAAGGCGATCGCCGGATTCACGGTCAACACGGACAACATCGGCGAAGCCGTCGGCAGGAACCCGATACTCGTGACCGCGCTGAACCCGGTCATTGGTTATGAACTCGGCGCCGCCATCGCGAAGAAGGCCTATGCCGAAGGGCGTGCGCTCAAAGACGTCGCCAGGGAGATGACCGACCTGACCGACGAAGAACTGGATCGCCTGCTCGATCCGGCCGCGCTGACCGAGGGCGGCATTCAGAACTAGGTGGGTATTACCGCCAAACAACTGCGCGAACGGCTGGCGGGAACGCGCAAGCCGTCGAACCCGCTCGATGTCGTTATGCCGCGCGGCACTTACAGCTGGCCCGAAGGAATGCTGGAGAAGATAGCGTCGACCCTGAAACCGGCGGGGGTACTGATACCCGTGCGCCGGCACGACACGGGGCTGGCGGTGCTACTGACGCAACGGTCGGCCGACCTCAAGCACCACGCAGGGCAGGTGAGCTTCCCGGGCGGGCGCATGGAAGAACACGACGAGGACATCGAGGTGACCGCATTGCGCGAAACCCGCGAAGAGATCGGCATTACCGAGGATGACGTGGCGATCATCGGCTATCTCGAAACCATGCCAACGGTTACCGGGTACGCGGTAACGCCGGTCGTCGGGCTGGTCGATGGCGCTGTCGACCTTAGGCTCGACCGGACCGAGGTCGAGTATGTATTTGAAGTCCCTTTGTCTTTCCTGACAGACTCGAGCAATCACACGCTGGTAGCACGCGAATGGCAGGGCCTGTCGTTCTCGATGGTCGAGTTTCACTACGAAGGTCAGCGTATCTGGGGTGCGACGGCACAGATGCTGTTGCGATTCATAAATATGATTACAAAATAATGAGTTATGAGTAGTATCGATAAACTACTTGAAGTCATGGCGAGTCTTCGTGACCCGAAGAACGGCTGCCCCTGGGACCTGGAACAGGACTTTTCCACGATTGCCCCGTACACGATCGAGGAAGCCTATGAGGTCGCAGACGCGATCGCGCGCGAGGACTTCGAGGGTTTACGCGACGAGCTGGGCGATTTGCTGCTGCAAGTCGTGTTTCACGCCCAAATGGCCCGGGAGGCAGGCTATTTTGACTTCGATGATGTCGCCGGGACTATCTCCGACAAGATGCTGCGGCGTCATCCGCACGTTTTCGGCAGTGACGAGCAGCGCGAGGCCGGTCCGGAGGATGGCAGCTGGGAACGCATCAAGGCCGAGGAACGGGCCGCGCACCCCGACGACAGTGTGCTCGCCGGCGTCGCGAAGGCGCTACCGGCGCTAAAACGCGCGCAAAAGCTCGGCAAACGGGCCAATACTGTCGGATTCGACTGGCCGGACAGAAAAGGCGTGCAGGAGAAGATTCGCGAGGAACTCGATGAGCTCGAGACGGCAGTCGGCACGCGCAGCGCGGACAGCATCGAGGAGGAGTTCGGGGACCTGCTGTTCGCGATCGTCAACCTCGCCAGGCATCTGGGCGTCGATCCCGAAAAGGCCCTGAGAAGCGCCAATTACAAGTTCGAAGCCCGCTTTCGCGACATGGAGCGAAGCATTGCCGGAACGGGCAAATCGCTGGCGGATTTCTCGCTCGAGTCACTCGACAAGGAATGGCGGGCGGCCAAGCAGCGCGTGGGCTGAGCCCGGTTCACCGGCCGTTCATTTTCGATTCAGGCGCTGTTCAGTGCGCCACGTTTAGGATTCATCCCAGGCTGACAAGAAGTCAGTCGCCAGCAACTGGAGAGGATGATGAAAATCAAGCGAATCAGGACGGGCATCGCCACGGCGGCGGCACTCATGGCCGTTTCGACCGGAGCGAATGCCGCGGTCTACGACTATGCAAAAGTGATCAGCTCGACGCCGGTCGTCCGATACGTCACGGTACGGACTCCGGTGCGCGAATGCTGGCAGGAAACCGAGTATTACACCCGCTATGAGGGTCGCCGAGGGTCGCCTGGGACCACTCTGGCGGGCGCCGTGATCGGTGGCGTCATCGGTCATCAGTTCGGTAGCGGCCGGGGCAACGATGCGGCCACGATCGCCGGTACGATGATCGGTGCGGCAATTGGTCATGGTCCGGTGCGGCGCGTGGACTATGCGCGACCCGTGGAGCGTTGCGAGACGCGCTTCCGTAATCATCAGGAACAGCGCATTGACGGTTACGATGTGATCTATCGTTACAGGGGCCAGAAATACGCCACGCGCATGCCGTACGATCCCGGCAAGAAGATCAAGGTGCGAGTCGACATCCGGCCCGCCGGGTGATACAGATACGGCATGAACCCGATGCAACGTCTGGCTGTATTCGTCTTGTTCGCCGCGCTGGCGCTGGGTCCTCTCAGCGCCAGTGCGGACGATCCTGACAATGCCACGTTCATGGTCGCGCAAAGCGACAGCGGTAAATCGCTGTCCGAAGCCGTCGAACAGGTGCGTCGCCAGACCGGAGGCCGCATCCTGAGTGCCGAAACCAAGGTGGAAGGCAACCGGGAGGTTCACCACATCAAGGTGCTGACCAAGGACGGCAAGGTCCAGACGCACCGGGTCCAGGGACGCAGGCGCGGAGGCTGACCGTCATGCGCTTACTCGTCATAGAAGACGAACAGACGCTGCGAGAGTCGCTCGCGGCGAAACTCTCGGATGCCGGGTTCGCCGTCGAGCAGGCCGGGGACGGCAAGGAAGGCCTTTATTTCGCGACCGAGTATCCAATCGACCTGGCCATCGTGGATCTCGGGCTGCCCGAGATGTCCGGCCTCGATATCATTCGCAGCGTGCGGGAACAGGGCAAGACTTACCCGATACTGATTCTTACCGCTCGTGACCGGTGGGAAGACAAGGTGGCCGGACTCGATGCCGGGGCCGATGATTACGTCGTCAAACCTTTTCATGTCGAGGAAGTCACGGCGCGTGTCAACGCGCTGTTGCGGCGCAGCGGAGGTTGGGCTTCGTCGAGGCTGAATGCCGGGCCGATTGAACTCGACATGTCGCGCCAGGAACTCAAGGTTAATGGCGCTGCGATCGAGTTGACGAGCTTCGAATACAAGATCATTGAGTACCTGATGATCCGGGCAGGCCAGGTTGTCTCCAAGACCGAGCTGACTGAACGGCTCTACGATCAGGACTTCGAACGTGACAGCAATGTCATCGAAGTCTTCATCGGGCGGCTACGGAAAAAGATGGATCCGGATAACTCGATCAAGCCGATCGAGACATTACGTGGCAGGGGCTACCGTTTCGCACTCGAACGCGGCCCGGCTGACTGATGAATTCCCTCAGCGCTCGCTTGCTGATTTCGGTCAGTGTCCTGTTGTTGTTGTTTTTCGGGGCGACGATCGTCGTTCTCGAGACCGCGTTTGTCAGCGCGGCGGAGAGCGCGCAGGAAGACATACTCGATGGTCATCTGATGGCAATTCTCGCGGCTGCGGAAGCGACGCCGGATGGGGGCCTCGAACTTCCACCCGACCTGCAGGAGCCGAGATTCGGCGCCATCGGCTCAGGCCTGTATGCCGAGCTGCGCGATCATCAGGGAGAGGCCGTCTGGCGCTCGCGCTCGTCGCTCGGCATCGAGATCCCGAGCGGTGAAGCGCCCGCAAGTGGCGTGCGCCTGTTCCAGGTCGAACAGCTGGCCGACGGTACACCGGTGCTTACCTTGAGCCTGGCCGTCCAGTGGGAGCTGCCCGACGGCAACTACCGTCCTTTCGTGTTCAAGGTTGCCGAGAGTCTCGAATCATTCAACGCCCAGATCGCCAGGTATCGGACACAGTTGTTCGGATGGTTTGCCGCTGTGGCGCTGATCATGTTGCTGGCGATCTCGATACTGTTGCGGCACCTGCTCAGGCCTCTGCGCCAAATCGAGAACGAGATCGGCGAAATCGAACAGGGTGAGCGGATCGCGTTGTCCGATCGCTACCCGACCGAGCTGTCTGGCGTGGCCCGCAACATGAACCTGCTCATCGACAGCGAGCGTGCCCGGGCTGAACGCTACCGGAATACGCTGGACAATCTCGCACACAGCCTCAAGACGCCGCTCGCGGCTATGCGGTCACTGCTTGCGGGCAAGTCTCCAGGGAGTGAATCGGGCCGCATTGACGAGCAGATCGACCGGATGGACGAGATCGTCCGTTACCAGTTGCGTAAACCGGCGAGCGACCAGGTGCAGAATCTTGTGCTATCGCTGGTCCCTGTGGGCACCGAGATACAGCGGCTGGTCGAGGGCCTGTCCAAGGTCTATCACGAGAAGTCGCCGGACATTTCGGCCGACGTCGAGAACGGTCTCGAGTTTCGTGGCGACAAAGGCGATCTGCTGGAGATCGCGGGTAACCTGCTCGATAACGCGTGCAAATGGTGCCAGCGGCAGGTTCGGCTATCGGCCGGACGGTCCGGGAACGGCGACCTGTCCCTGGTCGTCGAAGACGACGGGGCCGGAATACCCGAGGAAGCGGCGGAGGCCTTGCTGGAGCGGGGCACGCGCCTGGACGAATCGACACCGGGGCACGGCATCGGCCTGTCCATTGTCAGGGAGATCGCGGAGTCCTATGGAGGGCGCCTCGAGATTGCCCGCTCGGAACTCGGAGGCGCCGAATTCCGCGTTACGATCCCCGCTTCTTAGTCAGGTGCAGGATTGGCTCGACGAGTTCCAGGGGCATCGGGAAAACGACCGTATTCGTGCGTTCGTTCGCGATCTCTTTGAGCGTCTGGAGGTAACGAACCTGTAAGGCCTGCTCTTCGCTCGCGAGGGTCCTGGCGGCTTCCGCGATCATCAGGGCGGCCTGTTTCTCGCCCTCGGCGTTAATCACCTTGGCGCGCCGTGAACGCTCGGCCTCGGCTTGCTGGGCGATCGCGCGAATCATGCTCTCATCGAGATCGACGTGCTTGATCTCGACATTGGCGACCTTGATGCCCCAGTTATCCGTGCGCTGATCCAGCAAGCTCTGGATGTCGGCATTCAATTTATCGCGTTCAGCAAGCATGTCGTCGAGTTCGTGCTGGCCGAGAACGGATCGCAACGTCGTCTGCGAAAGCTGGCTCGTTGCCTCGAACACGTTCGCCACGCGTATGACGGCTTTCTCGGGATCGACGATCCGGAAATAGATAACCGCGTTGACCTTGACCGAGACGTTGTCCCGCGAGATCACGTCCTGTGTCGGAACGTCCATGACGACGACGCGAAGGTCGACCTTCGTCATTTTTTGGATGCCCGGGACGAGAATGATCAGGCCGGGTCCCTTCACCTTCTGGAAACGTCCGAGGAAGAAGATGACACCGCGTTCGTACTCCTTGAGGATCTTGATCGTGTTGTAAATGATGACAACGACCAGCGCGATAATGATTCCTGTATAAGCTAACGGCATCGGATGTTTCCTCTCTCAATCTTTCTTCAATTCGTCCTTCGGTTCGATATCGAGCGTCAGTCCCGTCATATCCGTGACGACGACTTTCTCGTCCTTCGCGATTGGCACCTTGCTGCGCGCGGCCCACGCTTCGCCTTCAAGCCAGATTTTGCCTTCGCCGGTGAAGTCTGCCATGGCGACGCCGACGCCGCCGACGATGGATTCGACACCTGATACCGCGCCGCGGTGGCGAAGTTTCAACACGAAACCGGCCAGCCAGACGATGAGCAGCGCGGCGATGACGGCAACCGAGATGACGAAAGTCAGCGAGATGCCATACCCCGGAATGCCACTGTCGAACATCATGATCGCGCCAAAAACGAAAGCGGCAATGCCACCGAGTCCGAGCGCACCGAAACTCGGGGCGAACGCCTCCGCGGTCATCAATGCGAGTCCGACAATGATCAGTGCAAGGCCGGCGTAATTGACCGGGAGCACCTGCAGCCCGTAAGCGGCAAGCAGAAGGCAGATTACGCCGACAACGCCCGGGATGATCGCGCCCGGGTTCCAGCCTTCATACATGAGGCCATACAGGCCGATCATGCCGAGTATCAAAACAATCTCGGGGTTGGCGATCGCCGACAGGATCTTGATGCGCAGACTGGGTTCGAACTCTTCGATGACGACGCTGCTGGTCTCGAGCGCAACGGTCTCGCTGCCAACGCTTACTTCGTGACCGTCGATCATTGCGAGCAGCGCTGCATGGTCTTCTGCGATGAATTCAATGACGTTCTGTTCGAGCGCCTCGGTCGCGGTCAGCGTTGCTGCCTCGCGCACGGCCTCTTCAGCCCAGTCCGCGTTGCGTCCATGGCGCTCGGCGAGTCCGCGAATATAGGAGATCGCATCGTTGAGCACTTTGCGTTCCATCGATGTGCCGGGCTGTGACTCGGGCTCCTCTTCAGGCTCACCGTCGGCGGGCGCTTCGCTGTCGTCTCCATTGTCCGGCTCCGGAGTCACGCTGTCCCCGGTCAGCGACACGGGAGTTGCCGCACCCAGGTGCGTCGTCGGCGCCATCGCGGCAATGTGGCTGGCAAGAAGGATATAGGTGCCGGCGCTGTCCGCGCGCGCACCGTCCGGGTACACATATGTGGCCACGGGAACCGTCGACGTGAGAATGGCCTGGACGATGTCGCGCATCGGCGCCATGAGTCCACCCGGCGTATCCATGTCGATGATGACGAGTTCGGCACCGCTTGCCTCGGCATGTTCGATGCCGCTGATGATGTGATCAGCCGTCGCAACGCCGATGGCGCCCTTGATTTCGAGCTTGACGACCGTGCCGTCAGCGTGCGCCGTACTTGTCAGAAGAGCCAGGAACAGTGCAGTAAAAACGGCTATGGATTTCATGACCAGATGATAGCATTGCTTGCATGTTTATTCGCTTCGTTACCGCCGGCGGCACGATCGACAAGATCTACTTCGACGACCTGAGCCAGTACGAAGTTGGTGAGTCCCAGATCCAGCATATCCTGCATGAGGGACTTGTGGATTTTGACTACGAAATCGTGCCGTTGTTGCACAAAGACAGCCTCGAAATGACTGATGAGGATCGCGTCGCGTTGCGCGATTATATCGCGGGTGACGAGGCCGAGAGGTTTGTCGTCACCCATGGCACGGACACGATGCCCGCTACTGCCGAGGTCCTCTCCGCTGTCGAGGGCAAGACAATCGTTTTGACCGGCGCGCTGACGCCGGCCCGCTTCAAGGCGACCGACGCGATGTTCAATGTCGGCATGGCGGTCGCGGCCGCGCAGATCGCGCCGCCCGGCGTCTACATCGCGATGAACGGCCAGGTGTTCGAGGCCGGCCACGTCCGCAAGAACCGCGCCGAGAACAAGTTTGAATTGACGTGATTTCCGGCACGCGCCCGCGATAGTCACTCGCGGAATGGCTCGCTTCGCTGCGCTTTAGTTCTCGCGAGCAACTTCCCGGACGCGCGCCTGTATTCCTACAAATCGAAGCTTATTCCCTGGGCCAACGGAAGTTCCGTGCTCCAGTTGATCGTGTTCGTCTGGCGGCGCATATACGCCTGCCAGGCATCCGACCCGGCCTCCCGGCCGCCGCCGGTTTCCTTCTCGCCGCCGAACGCGCCGCCGATCTCGGCGCCGGACGTCCCGATATTGACGTTGGCGATTCCACAATCCGAGCCCGAGTGCGACAGGAAATACTCGGCCTTCTGCAGGTTGTCGGTGAATATCGCGGAGGACAGTCCCTGCACGACACCGTTTTGCATCGCGATAGCCTCGTCGAGCGAGGAGTAGGGAATCAGGTACAGGATCGGCCCGAAGGTTTCCGTTTGCACGATGTCCCAGTCGTTCTGCGCAACTGCGATCGCAGGGGTAATGAAATTACCCGACCGATCGAGGCGTTCGCCGCCGCAGAGGACTTCGCCGCCTGCTTCGCGCACGGCAGTGCACGCCGCCTCGACGCGCTCAATGGCCGACTCGTCGATGAGCGGACCCATCAGCGTTTCCGGATCGAGCGGATCGCCGATACGCACCTGGCTGTAGGCATTGACCAGCACATTCTTGAGCTCATCGAATCGTGACTCGTGAACGAGCACCCGCCGGGTCGTCGTGCAACGTTGGCCCGCCGTGCCAACCGAGCCAAAAACGATTGACGGCACTGCCAGGTCGAGGTTGGCCTCTTCGTCGACGATGATGGCGTTGTTGCCGCCGAGCTCGAGCAGCACTTTGCCCATGCGCGCGGAGACGCGTTCGCCGACCTTCTTGCCGACCGCGCACGAACCGGTGAACGACACGAGATTTACGCGTTCGTCTTCGACAAAGGTCTGGGCCAGTTGGTTGCTGCCGTCATTGAAAAGGAAGAACACAGGCGGCAGATCTTCGCCGGCCAGAGCCTCGTTAATGATCTTCTGCACCGCGACACCGCACAATGCCGTCTTCGGCGACGGTTTCCAGACAATAACGTTGCCACAGATCGCGGCAATCAGCGCGTTCCACGAGTACACCGCAACCGGAAAATTGAAAGCAGAGATCGTGCCGACAACTCCGAGCGGGTGCCATTGCTCATACATGCGGTGCAGCGGCCGCTCCGAGTGCATCGTCTTGCCATACAGCATGCGGGACTGGCCGACCGCGAAGTCGGCGATGTCGATCATCTCCTGAACCTCACCATCACCTTCGGCCTTGATTTTTCCCATCTCGAGGGTGACGAGGCTGCCGAGCGCGTCTTTGTTGTCGCGCAGGGCATTACCGATCAGGCGCACGGCATTACCGCGGATCGGGGCAGGAGTCATTCGCCATGTCATGAATGATTCCCGGGCTTCCCTGATCAGGGCATCGTACTCAGCCGGTGTTGTCGAGCGTACGCTCGCGATAACATCGCCCGTCGTCGGATTGACAGACTCAATCAGTGGCGCCGACGAATCTTCGTAGCTTGCGGCACCGTGCCACGTGCCCGGGTTAACCGCTCCCAGCCCAAGTTGTTTCAATATACTTTGCATTGCTCTAACCCTCGGTTGCGCGTTGGCGGCCGGTCTCGCCACGGGCCACCAGTTCCGATGATTCGATATTCGAGCCGCCGTGTGCGTAGAACTGGCCGAACCGGTTTGCCAGGATATCGGGCAGGCTGAACTGTTCTTGCGCAACGAAACCCTCGTATTTTTTCGGATTCGAAAGCACGATATCCACGACGCTGCAGATACCGGCTGCCGTCGTGATCTGGATTGCGGACCAAAGACGTCCGGCAACGACCCGCGGATAGACCTTGTTGACGTAGTTTTCCTCGCGGAATTCGTTGTCCTGCATGCCGGTTACGGCGGCGTAGATGACGACCACGTCCTGCAGCGTCTGCGGCACCGCATTTTCGAGGATGCGCTTCAGCGTGTCCCGGTCGTGATTCAACTTCAGTCCGTTCATGAGCAGTCGGATCTGTTCGCAGTGGCCCGGGTAGCGGATCGTTTTGTAATTCATCGTATTGACCTTGCCCTCGTAGGTCTCCCACAGAGAGCCCAGGCCGCCCGACGTGTTGAAAGCCTCGTAGCGAGTGCCGTCGATCTCGATCTTCTCGAGACCTTCGAGCGGGAGGACGTCCACCTCCTTACCATCGACCACGCTCTGGCACATATTGCCATATTCGTTGATGATCCCGTCCGTCGACCAGGTCAGCGAGTACTTGAGGACGTTGTTCGGGTGTTGCGGCAGGGCGCCGACGCGCATCTTCACCGATTTGATCGTGTCGAAGTGCTTGATCAATTCGTTGGCGGCTATCGAGATGAAGCCGGGGGCAAGTCCACACTGCGGGGCAAAGACCTCTGTGGCACCTTCAGCCAGTTTGCGCACCGCCATCGTAACCTCGACGTCTTCTGTCAGATCGAAGTAGTGCAAGCCCTCCTGCCGTGCGACTTCGGCGACTGCGATATTGCAGAAATAGGGCAGGCTCGAAATGACCGCAACCGGCTTGTGCTCGCGAATGTGCGCAACCAGGCTCTCCTGGTCGGTTGCATCCAGGTCGAAGGCCGAAATGTTCTTGTTATCGTGGGCGTCGGCGACTTCGGCGGCGATGCCTGGCTTGGAGTCACCCAGCTGGACGTGATAATCGCCGGATTCGGCTAGTAGCCCGGAAATGAGGACACCGATCTTCCCGGCGCCGAGAACGAGGATTTCCTGCATGGAACTACTCCAGAAAAACAAAACCGCCGGCGTGACGGCGGAGATATGGCGCGCATTGTGCCAATCTCAAGGCAGGCTTTCCACACGAGGCTAACACGCTGATTGCAATAGAAACTTTTGCACCCTCAAGGTGGTACATGGCATAGTTCGCCCATCCAGCGGGCCCAGCGCCCGCATTTTGCTATGCGATAGCCCGGAATTGACGTGAGCAGAACCATTGGAATAACCGATTGGCACCCGGCGAGCTGGCACGGCAAGCCGGCGGCGCAGCAGGCCAGCTATCCGAACCAGGCGGCCCTCGACCGGGCCGTCGGGGAGCTGAGCCGTCTGCCGCCAATCGTCACATCGTGGGAGGTCGACGGACTCAAAGAGCTGATTGCCAGGGCGCAGCGAGGTGAGGCGTTCGTGCTGCAAGGTGGCGACTGCGCCGAGACGTTTGACGAGTGCACGTCGGAAAACATTGTCGCCAAGCTCAAGATCCTGCTGCAGATGAGCGTGGTCATGCTCTACGGGCTCAAGAAGCCGGTTGTGCGGGTCGGCCGGATGGCCGGACAGTACGCGAAGCCCCGTTCGGCCGACACGGAGACCCGCGAAGGTCAATCACTACCGAGCTTTCGCGGCGACCTTGTCAATCGCAGCGGGTTTACGGCAGACGAGCGCATACCCGATCCACAGATGATATTGCGTGGCTATGAGCGGGCGGCGCTGACCCTGAACTTCGTCCGCTCGCTGATCGACGGCGGTTTTGCGGACTTGCACCATCCGGAATACTGGGACCTCGGCTGGGTGGGTCATTCGCCGATGGCGGACGAATACCACGACATCGTCAAGTCGATATCGAATTCACTCGATTTTCTCGAGACCATTTCCGGGGAGCAGGTGCACAAGACGCAGCGGGCCGATATCTACTCGGCGCACGAAGGGCTGCACCTGCACTACGAACAGGCGCAGACCCGGTTCCTGGACAGGCGCGAGCGCTGGTACAACCTGACGACGCATTTCCCGTGGATCGGCATGCGCACGGCCGCGATCGATGGCGCCCACGTCGAGTATTTCCGGGGCATCTCGAACCCGATGGGCATCAAGATCGGCCCGGGCATGTCGAAGGAGTGGTTGCAGGAATTAATTGGCATTCTGAATCCGAACGGTGAGCCGGGCCGTCTGACACTGATCCATCGGTTTGGCGCCAAGGCCATCGAGGAGTGCCTCCCCGACCTGATCGCTGCCGTCAAGGAGACGGGCTCGCCGGTGCTGTGGGTGTGCGACCCCATGCACGGTAACACCGAAAGCACGGCCGACGGCGTCAAGACGCGGCGATTCGACAGCATCGTGGCCGAGCTCGAACTGGCATTCCGGGTCCACAAGTCGATGGGCAGCTACCTGGGCGGAGTGCACCTCGAGCTGACCGGCGAAAATGTCACCGAATGCACGGGGGGCGCGCGCGGCCTCACTGATGGCGACCTGGCGCGCGCCTACAAATCGACGGTCGATCCCCGGCTCAATTACGAGCAGGCGATGGAAGTGGCAATGCGCATCGCGGGACTGCACAAGGACTCGGCAAAGGTGATCCGCAACGGCGGATAATGTCCGGTACAATGCACGCCTTCTGCGGAAGGCGCCATGCGGTACGATCACATAAATATTCCCGGTAACGGTGAGGCCATAACGGCCAATACCGACCACACGCTGGTCGTCCCGGATTTCCCGATCGTGCCGTATATCGAGGGCGACGGCATTGGCATCGATGTCACTCCGGTCATGATCGACGTGGTCGACGCTGCAGTGCGAAACGCCTATGGCGGCGATCGTGCCATCCGCTGGATGCAGGTTTATGCGGGACAAGCGGCTGCCGACAAGTACGGCGACGACCAGTACCTGCCGGACGAGACGCTGCACGCACTCGAGAAGTACATCGTTTCGATCAAGGGACCGCTGCAGACGCCGGTGGGCGGCGGAATCCGATCGCTCAATGTCGCCATACGACAGACCCTGGATCTTTATGCCTGTGTCAGGCCGATTCGGTATTTCCCGGGCGTGCAGACGCCGATGAAGCAGTCGGATCTCGTCGACATGACCGTGTTTCGCGAGAATACCGAGGACATCTACGCCGGTATCGAGTACCCGACAGGTTCGCAGGAAGTCCAGAAACTGATTCACTTCCTGCAGACCGAGCTCGGCGTCACCGAGATCCGCTTTCCGGCAAGTAGCGGTATCGGGATCAAGCCGGTGTCCCGGGAAGGCTCCGAGCGGCTGATCCGCAAAGCCATCCAGTACTGTATCGAACGCGACAAGGCCTCGGTGTCCCTGGTGCACAAGGGCAACATCATGAAGTTTACCGAGGGCGCGTTCTGTCAGTGGGGTTACGACGTGGCCCGCACGGAGTTCGGCGC
>JABAOH010145631.1_pt1 | contig 49702 bp, 60 predicted proteins | sample 7062181 | NCBI WGS metagenome assembly JABAOH01 (sample SAMN14538630, study PRJNA623070) | marine sediment metagenome | biome: marine biome [ENVO:00000428]; feature: marine pelagic biome [ENVO:01000023]; material: deep marine sediment [ENVO:00002113]; isolation source: pool of 5 deep marine... | reverse complement strand
CGATTACGAAACCTTCGGTCGCGCAGCCGCTCGACGATTTGCGACTGCGTGAGTTCACGATTCAGGATATCGGGTCCGACACGGGCCAGGAACGGATGGGCTGATAAGCCGCCGTCGTCGAGCACGGCGATGTCCGACGCGCTGTAAAGCAGCGCCCTGTGTGTCGTTGTGCTCAGTTCGACCCGGAGCTGCCGTTTCGTTTTCGGCGTCCGTGGCCGGCGGACCGTATACCAGCGACCATAGAGCTGGTTATGGCTATAGATCGTCAGGCGATTGTCGAAACGCGTCAGCATCGCTTTGCCGCGTGATTCGACCGCGGTCACAACCTGGCCGGTCAGTCGCTTTTCGAACGGTTTCAGCTCCGCAAGCCCGAAACGGACCTTCTCGATCCTGTTGCCGACAAGCACCGCCGCGACCCTGTCGGCCGCGCGGCGTATTTCAGGGCCCTCGGGCATGAATCACCAGTGGCCGGTACCCGGCTCACCCTTGAACGGACCGACGATGTCGGACGTAATCCAGCCGCCATAAAAACGACCGGCCTGAGCCTGCACGGGCTCGCCACCCAGAAAACAATCGATGCGGCCGGGATAAAAAGCGATGTAACCCCGAATGACTTCAAAGCGCGACCGCGGCCGCTCGTAACTCCATGCAACGGGCACGTCCGGCCGGCTCTCCAGCGCCCAGTATGAAGCCAGGCCTTTCCATTCACAGTAGGTCTGGTCATCCAGTCTTTCCAGCAAGCCGAGCTTGACGTTGGCTCGCGGAATGTAAAAGGTCGGCGGGCTTGCTGTTTCCATCACCTTGTAGCTGGTGGTCGTCCACGCTACGACATTGTCGCCATCGCGAACCTCGACCGTTCGATGGTCACGCCGGATCGCGGGCGGTCGCGGGTAGTCCCACACGGATTCCTGCGCGGCCCCGGGCTCCACGGCGAAGGCCGGCCGCTTTCGGAAATCTGCCAATCCACTCTTCATAACGCCGGGATGTTACGCCACAAAGCGGGTGCTTCTCGCAGACAGTTACAACTCGATACGAATTGGCACGCGCCCCGTCAACCGATGTGGCGGCCGGTTTTACACGTCCCTGTGCTGTGCGACTATAGCGGGCCGAAAAAAACCTGATGAGACGAGTATGAGTCAGTTCGAATCCGATACGCCCGACAGCCCGTACAAAGAGGGCTCGGTCGAGCAGGTCATCAAGCCTCGGGAGCGCGATCTCGGCGAGTTCACCGTGCGGCGCGTCCTGCCGGCCACTCGCCGCCGGGCGGTCGGGCCATTCGTGTTTTTCGACCATATGGGCCCCGCCGATTTCCCGCCGGGTGAGGGTATTGCCGTGCGGCCGCACCCGCACATCGGGATTGCCACCATTACTTACCTGTTCACCGGCCAGATCATGCACCGCGACAGCCTCGGTTACGGCCAGCTCATAGAGCCGGGTGCCGTCAACCTCATGACGGCAGGCCGTGGCATCGTGCATTCGGAAAGAGCCGGCCCGGATCTCGATGAACACTCGCATCTCCATGGCATCCAGTCCTGGATCGCCTTGCCGGATGACCAGGAGGAGATTGCGCCGGCCTTCGAACATATACCCGCGGAGGCATTGCCCGAGTTCGAGATCGGCGGCTCAAGGCTGCGCCTCATCATGGGCGAGTGCTTCGGCGAGCATTCGCCGGTGCCCACGTATTCGCCGACTTTGTATATCGAAGTACAGATGCCGGCCGGCGCGGAGCTGACACTGCCCGACGGGTTTTCGGAACTGGCCGCCTATGTCGTCAGCGGCGATATCACGGTAGACGGCGCAGCTTTCGGGACCGGGACGATGCCGATCGCAAGGCCCGGCCGTGTTCTCCGGCTCGAAGCACCAACGGACAGTCGTGTCATGGTGATCGGCGGTGACTCGGTTGGCGAGCGTCACGTCTGGTGGAATTTCGTCTCCAGCAGCCGCGAGCGGATGGAGCGGGCCAAGGATGACTGGCGCGAAGGAAGGTTCGACAGGGTTGAAGGCGACGACGAGTTCATCCCGCTGCCCGAATCTGCATGATCTGACGATGATCAGGCGCCTTCTCGTTCAGATCGCCGAGACGCTTTCGGTCGAGCGAAGCACGACGGAGGGGGCCGAAAGCCGGAATGCGGCCCTGCGCCTGGCGACTGCCGTGCTCCTGGTCGACGTCGCCCGTGCCGACCATGTCTTCGACGACAGTGAGTTCGAACAATTGCTGCAGCTGATCGAGGCGCATTTTGGTCTCACGACCGGGGAAGCGACACAGCTCCTCAGCGATGCCAACGCCAGGGCCGACGACCTGGTTTCCCTGCATGAATTCACGGCACTGCTCCACGAGCACCTGAGCGAAAGCGAAAAGGCGCAGATCATCTCGATGTTGTGGCAGGTTGCCTACGCGGACGGCCGGCTCGACAAATACGAAGATTCCCTGGTCCTGAAGATCAGCGACCTTCTGTATGTTTCCCGGGGCCGCGTGATGCGCCTGAAGCACGACGCCGCGAGCGCCGCCGGCGCGGACGACTAGTCTTCTTTCAGCGCGTCGCGAATGCGNNGTTTCCTTCAGGCCGGCATCGCCCGCGAATTCCTTTGACTTGTCGAGGAACTCTTTCATGTCATCCTCGAGTTCGTCCCACTCGTCCTTGAGTTCTCTCGAGGCCAGGTTCATTTGCACCCGCAGTTCGTCGCGCTTTTGTTTCAGTTCTTCAATGAGGTCGTCGAGATCCGGCATGTCGTTTCCCTCTCTATTACAAAAAATAAATTGGGGCAAATCGCTCGAATGGAAGGGTACAGCCGCTCAATGAACGAAGACGGGCCGGTCCTCGTCGGTATTCGAGATCGGCCGGTATGGCGGCATGCCGAGACTGGCGCGCTCGGCATCGACTCTGCCGGCGAGCCTCGCCCTTAGCGCTTCGAACCGCACATCCCCGTGGAGGCCGCTGAATATATGCGAGTCGAGGGCATAGGCAATCCCGTAGCCGCCGTCGAGAGCCGTTTCTATGGCTGTAAGAGCCGCCTCTTCATCCCCGCTCAACGCAAAGTACAGGGCTTCGTCGAACAGCTGCAAATAATTGTCTCCGCCGTCATCGATGTCCTTATCGAGTGCCGCGCGCATCAACGGGGGTATTCGTTTGAACGATTCTTCGTCGCCCGTCGCCAGGTAAGCATAGGCAAGCTCCGGCAGGTATCCGGTGTTCCATGCTTCATCGAGACCGACTTCCTGCAAGAGCCCGTCTAGCGAACCGTAGCGCTTTTCAATGTAATCGATGTACGCCTGGTGTTGGCCTGCGCGATTAAAGGCTATGCCGATGAAGCGAAGCGCACGCGGCTGAAAAGTCGCTGCGAGATCAATGACGTCGATCTCCCGCAGCGCTTCCTCTGCCGCGCCCAGCATCGCATGGCCAAGGATGCGATGCTCCGGGAGGCCGGCAGCAACCATCGTCTCGTAATCGGCAACGCTCGCGAGCGCCAGGCTATAGAACGCCTGAACAACGCTGGCGTTCGGATTCTCGGCAAGCGCGGGCCGAAACTCCCGGATCGCCTCTGCCGGCTCGCCCCGCATGATGGCCATATTCCCGCGTGCTTGCCGGACCTCGACGTTGGTGCCGACGATGCGCGCTACCCTCTCGACAAGCCCGTCAGCGGTGTCAAACTCCCGTCGCCAAGTATAGTCGAGCAAAAGGTTGTTGAAGGCGGGGCCATAGGTCGGGTCGCGCTTGACGACTTCCTCGAGAATACTCAGCCCCTCGCGCCTGCGCCCCAGCGTGTAGTATGCGAGCGCCGTCCAGTTTGCCGCATTGCTCATCGTCGGATTCAGATCGAGAGCTTTTTGAAGCGGCTCTAGCGCTTCCCCGGGCCGGCCGCTGCTGTCTAGCAGCAGGCCTCTTACCGCATGCGCTTCGGCCAGCGTGTCATCGAGCGCCAGCGCCTGGTCAACGAGGCGCATCGCGATGGGCAGCGCCTCGGCGAACGGGATGTCGCCGTAGGCACCAAGATTGTCCGACATCAGGTAGGTAACGAGTGCTTTCTGCGCCAGTGCCGGTGCATACAGGGGGTCGATCTCGAGCACCCGCTCGAGCATGTTGTCGGCTTCGCGCATGCGATAGATGTCACGTGTATGGATACGCTGCCGCGCCAGCAGGTAAAGCTCGTAAGCCTCCGTATCGGTTCGTGCGGCAGTTATAACCGCGGTGCCGACGATCTCCGAGAGCAGCGCATTACTGATTTCCTGTGCGATCTCGTCCTGCACCGCAAACACGTCGTCCAGTTCACGGTCGTAGGTTTTCGAGAACAGGTGAAACCCGTCGCTGGCCTTGATGAGCTGCGCGGTTACCCGAATGCGGTTGCCGGCGCGTCGCACCGATCCCTCGAGAATGTGAGCGACGTTGAGCAGCTCGCCGATTTCCCGGAGGTCCTTGTTTTGCCCCCTGAATGCGAACGACGAGGTGCGGCCGGCGACCTGCAGGTCGCCGACCTGCGCGAGTACGTTGAGCAGCTCCTCGGACAGGCCTTCGGCGAAATATGCCTGGTCGCGTTCAGGTGACATATCCTCGAATGCCAGCACCGCGATCGATTTCTCGACCGAGACGCCTCCCCGTACAGCACGTTCATCATGAGCGTCATGGAAATAGAGTCGGTCTACGGCGAAGATCGCAAGCACGGCAACGAGCATGCCGATGGTCACGATATTGAGCTTGCGGCCCGTGTCCGTCGTAATCGACGTGCTTCGATCAACGTCTTTCTCGCGCTTGACGCCTTCGGGCGTCAGCTCATAGACCCAGGAAAATATGATGACGATCGGAAAACCGATCATGCCGAAGGCGAGCAGCGCTTTCATCACCCAGGCAGGTGCGTCTATGCCATCGAGCACGATGTCGCCAACCTGCAGGACGAGCCACCCGGATACGAGGTAGGCAATAGCCACCCGGAAGACGTTACGACGCTTTAGTTCTTCAAATAACTGGCTCAACCCGCCCCTCCCCGGGGAAGCTCAGGAATTGGAGTATACCTTTGCCGCTTGGCCGATAAAGAAACAATTGCCGGGCGGCGGGCGACTACAGGGCCGCCATCACCCGTTCGAGTCGCGCCTTGACCTCCGATGCCAGGGGTTCCACTTGTGGGTCGCCGACGAGCGAAAGCACGGACTCGGGATCCATGAAAGCAACGATCACGTTGCCATTTTCGTCTTCACGAACGACCACGTTGCAGGGAAGCAGCAGGCCGATATCCGGAATTGCGGATATAGCTTTGTCGGCCAACGGTGGATTACAGGCGCCGAGAATCCGGTAACGCGGCATATCCTTGTCGAGCTTTTCTTTCATCTTGGCCGCAACATCGATATCCGACAACACGCCGAAGCCTTCTGCCTGCAGCTCAGCGGAAACTTTGTCGATAGTATCGTCGAACGACATGTCGACAGCTTTTCCAAAGCCGAACGAAACTTCCATGTTTTTCAGCCTCCGTTACTCGTGCCGCAGTAGATATCGTGAAGAAGATGAATGACCCGATTGGCCGGTCCGGGCGCAAGGGAGTAAAAGATAGTCTGGGATTCGCGGCGCGTCGTGACGATCCCCTGGGTCCTGAGACGCGCGAGCTGCTGGGAGAGAGCCGACTGACTCAGGGGAATCATTGCGTTCAGTTCGCCAACCGAGCATTCGCCCTCGGCCAGCGTGCACAAAATCATCAGCCGGCTCTCATTGCCAAGAGCTTTCATAAGCCCGGCGGCATCAGGCGCATGCTCACGCATCATCTCGATGCGTTGGCGCACAAGATCCTCTTTCGTATCCGTCTTTTGGATCTTAGGCATTAGATCGTTCGACATCTTCCTCGTCTGCAGCCGATTATAGGCGATCTTACTTTAGACGTCTATAAATTAGAATATACTAATCTAAATCCGGCTCATGCCTGCCTTGCTCTCATGGGCGTTTGCGACACTATATTTATGCGGGTACTGCGCTGACTTTGACCTTGTAATATAATCGCGCGCCATCGCCCGGGCCGAGGCCCGGGAATCAAGAACCAGAAATCTCCGGAGCATTCAGTTGAGTCGGGACCAGAAGTTTTTCGATATGTATTCCCTCGTTATCGGCATTCTCGCCGCCTTTGCGTTGGCCATTCTCGTGCTCGCCATGAAGATATCCGATCTCACGCAGGGCGTATACGTGCGCGATGCGGCCGAATACCAGGCCGAAGTCAACGCCCGCATCCGGCCGCTCGGCCAGGTTTACATGCCCGGCGAAGAGCAGGAACAGGTCGATGCTCCGACCGTCGAAGTAGCCGAAGAACCCGCGCCTGTCGCAACAGCGATGACGGGACCGCAGGTTTACAACGCCGCCTGTAACGTTTGCCACGGCAACGGTGTCGGCGGCGCACCGATCACCGGCGATACGGATGCCTGGGCCGCACGCATCGCGCAGGGCATTGACGTTCTCAACGATCACGCGATCAACGGCTTCGACGGTGACGCACCGACACCGATGCTGGCCAAAGGCGGCCGCATGGACCTTTCGGATCAGGAAGTCATCGACGCCGTTGCCTACATGGTCGAAGAGTCGCAGTAACTACAAGCGCTTATCCAACTGACGTAACGACAATGCCTCCGCCACGTGCGGCGGCGTTATCGTTTCTGCACCCGCAAGATCTGCGATCGTTCGTGCCACGCGGCGAATACGCTGATAAGCGCGCGCCGACAGGTTAAATTTATCGACAGCCATTTCGAGCATCGCGAGACATTCGTCGCCGAGCCGACAATGTGTTTCCAGCGCGTCGCCGTCCAGCCTCGCATTCATCGCGTTGCTGCGTTCCAGCTGCGAGCGGCGCGCTTTGCCGACGCGCTTCGCAACGGCGGAACTCGGCTCGCCGGCCGCCGCATCGGAACGCATGAATTCCTTTGGCGGTCGGCCGACTTCGACGTGCAGGTCGATGCGATCCATGAGCGGGCCCGACACCTTGCTGCGATAACCGCGCACCCTCTCGGCACTGCAGCCGCAGTCGCCTTTTGCATCGCCGAGGTATCCACACGGGCACGGGTTCATCGCGGCGATCAGCTGGAAGTCGGCACTGAACTCTGCCTGCGCGTTTGCGCGCGAGATCGTGATTGCGCCGGTCTCGAGAGGCTCGCGCAGCACCTCGAGCACATTGCGGTTGAATTCCGGCAACTCATCGAAGAACAAAACGCCGTTGTGCGCCCGGGAGATTTCGCCGGGCTGCGGGCCGGATCCGCCGCCGACAATGGCCGTTGCCGATGCCGTGTGATGCGGCGCGCGAAACGGCCGTCGCCGCCATTGCGACAGATCGAGCGGGCGTCCGAGCATCGATTCGATCGCGGCGGTCTGCAGCGTTTCCGTTTCCGTCATCGGCGGCAGTATCCCCGGCAAACGCCGGGCCAGCATACTCTTGCCCGTGCCGGGCGGACCGATGAATAACAGGTTGTGGCCACCTGCCGCCGCAATTTCGAGCGCACGCTTGGCATGCGTTTGTCCTTTGACGTCCGTGAGGTCGGGTTCAGCGACGACTGGTGCAGGTGGTTCGAGCGGTGAAAGAGGATCGATCCCGACGCGGCCCTGCAGGTGCGCGACCACATCGAGCAGTTTGGCCGCCGGCAGGACCATGGCTTTCACGATCGCCGCCTCGGAGCCGTTGTGCGTCGGCACGATCATTGTGTTGCCGGCCTCCCTGGCGTGCATCGCGGAGACCAGTATCGCGGGAACGGACCGCAGTTCGCCATCGAGTCCCAGCTCGCCGTAAGCCTCTATACCCTCGAGAGACCCGACCGGAATCGTCCTGCTCGCCGCAAGGATGCCCAGTGCAATGGCCAGGTCGAAGCGGCCGCCCGTCTTGCGCATGTCGGCGGGCGCGAGGCTGACGGTGATGCGTTCGCGTGGAAACCTGAACCCCGAGGTGATCAGCGCGCTGCGGACGCGGTCCTTGCTTTCGCGCACGGCGGTCTCGGCCATGCCGACGATCGAAAACGACGGCAGGCCGCCCGAAAGAAACACTTCCACCGCGACAGGCGGTGCATCGATGCCGAGCTGCGCCCGGCACTGGACGATGGCGAGACTCATGCGGCCCTCCGTGGCCTATTTGTTTTCGTATTCCTCCAGGCGCTTTTCCAGCGCTTCGAGTTTCTCGCGCGTGCGCGCGAGCACGGCTTCCTGCACCTCGAATTCCTCGCGCGTGACGAGGTCGAGCTTGTTCAGGCCCGCGGCAAGCACCGAACGAAAGTTGGTCTCGAGATCCTTCTGCATGGCCCGCAGTCCCTCGGGCACGGACTCGGCGAGCTTTCTCGCGAGATCTTCTATGGATTTGTCGCTCATGTGCGCTTGATACCGCAGCGGCTGGAAAAACGCCAGAGCAATAAAGCAACTCGAACGCCAATTTGGTGCGAGTACCCCAAATGATGCCCTGCAATAGTGCGGCAGCGCCAACCTGAATCGCTTATCTCCCTGAATTACAACGCTTTTTCAAAGTTGGCACGGATGCTGCTCAAGGTGATGCGAACGCTTTAACAAACATCGGGAGCATCACATGAAAACTTTTATCAAGAGCGGACTTATCGCCGCACTTCTGGGCATCAGTGCCGCGGCCGGGGCCGAAGTCTCCGCGAACCTCGGGTTTGCCAGCGAGTACTACTATCGCGGCATCTTCCAGGAGAGCACGTCGGCTAACGGCGGCATCGACTACGAGAAAGGCGGTTTCTACGCCGGTACCTGGGCCGCCGACGTCGGCGACGGCCTCGAAGTCGACGGCTACCTTGGCTACGCCTTTGACCTCGGCGAAGCAACGTTGAGTGTCGGTTACACAGGCTACTTCTACACGGGCGATTTCGACGACACTTACCAGGAGATCAATCTCGGTACCGCCGTGGGCCTGTTTTCCTTCGATGTCGCGCTCGGCAAGTACGACAACTTCGATGGGCCGTCGCTCGACTACACCTACTACTCCGTGATGGCCGAGAAGAATGGCTTCTATGGCAAATACGCCGGCTTCACGCAGGACTTCGGTGGCGAGTACGTCGAGCTGGGTTATTCCGCGACGGTTGCAGAATTCGACGTCGGATTGTCGCTGATTTTCTCGAACGAGGAGCTGGTCGGCGAGGACGATGAGGCAGTGATTTTCACAATCGGCAAGTCCTTCGACCTGAACGGAGACTGAGGAGAACATCTATGAAAATGATCACAGCGATCATCAAGCCGTTCAAACTGGATGACGTTCGACAGGCAGTCGCCGACATCGGCATCCAGGGCATCACGGTGACGGAAGTCAAAGGCTTCGGCCGTCAACGCGGGCACACGGAGCTGTACCGCGGCGCCGAGTATGTCGTCGATTTTCTGCCGAAAGCGAAGATCGAGCTGGCCGTCGACGACGCCATCGCCGAGCAGGTCGTCGAGGCAATCACTTCGGCAGCCCGCACAGGCAAGATCGGCGACGGCAAGATCTTCGTTTCCGAACTCCTTGAGACCATCCGCATTCGCACCGGTGAAACCGGCGCCGAAGCGGTCTGACACACCATCCAGCGGAGGAACTTCTCGTGGAAGGAACAACACTTGCGGGGCAGGTCACGGAACTGGCCTATGCCCTCGACACCCTTTATTTCCTCGTCATGGGCGCGTTGGTCATGTGGATGGCCGCGGGCTTCACGATGCTGGAATCCGGCCTCGTCCGTGCCAAAAACACGGCCGAGATCCTGACCAAAAACGTCGGCCTGTACTCGATCGCCTGCATCATGTACATGCTGTGCGGTTACACCATCATGTACCCGGGCGACGACTTTGCCGGCGGCTTTTTTCAACTCGGCAGCGGATTGCTCGGTAGCTCCGACAACGATGCCGCTGGCGCGATCGCCGGTGACGGCTACTACTCGAACCTGTCGGACTTCTTCTTCCAGGTCGTGTTCGTAGCGACCGCAATGTCGATCGTTTCGGGCGCTGTTGCCGAACGCATGAAGCTGTGGTCGTTTTTCATGTTCGCGGTGATCCTGACGGGCTTCATCTATCCCGTTCAGGGCTACTGGAAATGGGGCGGCGGCTGGCTCGAGGAATTCGGATTCCTGGATTTCGCCGGGTCGGGTATCGTGCATCTGTGCGGCGCCGCGGCAGCACTCGCTGGCGTCCTTTTGCTCGGCGCGCGTAAAGGCAAATACGGACCGCGCGGACAGGTCAACGCGATCCCTGGCTGCAACCTGCCGCTGGCGACACTCGGCACCTTGATCCTCTGGCTGGGATGGTTCGGCTTCAACGGCGGTTCGGAGTTGAAGGTATCCGACGTCGGTGAAGCGAACGCCGTGGCGCTCGTTTTCGTCAACACGAACATGGCGGCGGCTGGCGGACTGGTGTTCGCACTGTTGCTGTCGCGGCTCTGGTTCGGCAAGGCCGACCTGACAATGGCATTGAACGGCGCCCTCGCCGGCCTGGTGGCCATAACCGCAGAGCCGCTGACGCCTGCTCCGATTCAGGCGACGATGATCGGCGCGGTCGGCGGCCTGCTGGTCGTCGCCTCGATCGTGACGCTCGACAAGCTCAGGATCGACGACCCGGTGGGTGCCATCTCGGTCCATGGCGTCGTCGGCATCTGGGGCCTGATCGCGGTGTGCTTCACAAACGGTGACGCATCATTCGGCGCACAGCTCGTTGGCCTCATCTCGATCTTCGCCTGGGTGTTCATCACCAGCCTGGCCTTCTGGTTCCTGATAAAGCTGGTTGCCGGCATTCGCGTATCGGACCAGGAGGAATACGAAGGCGTAGACCTTTCGGAGTGCGGCCTCGAGGCCTATCCCGAGTTCACCTCAGCCGATTGATCCCCGCCGGCTTTGCTCGCGGACTTGTCATAAGGCAGGTCCGCGGGCTTTTTCTTGCCGCATGCACGAAATCGCCTGTGACCAGCATCACAACATAATCGGCCCCGCCGTGTTTTAATTACGTTATTGTTCAATGTCTTGCAGGAACATGCCGTCATGAAACGCTATCGCCTGATGACCGCAGTCTCGATTGCCGCATTGCTCGCGACCGGCGCAGCAACAGCCGGCGAGATCTACAAGTGGACTGACGAAGAGGGGAATGTCTACTACGTCGACAGGCCCTCCGGACAGCCCAATGAGGCCCGGATGGATATCATTTCCGCCAAGACAGACAACGCGGCTGTCGCCGCCCGGGCGCAGGCGCGCCGGCAGGCGCGCGCGGCAGACGAACAGGTTGCCTCCGAAGCGCCGCCGGAAATGAGCAAGCAAGAACTCCGTGCCGAACAGGCCGAGCGCCAGAAGAAGTGTGAAATGTACCGTGATCGCCTCGAACAATTCCTGCGATCTCAACGTCTCTACAAGCAAGACGAATCGGGTGACCGTCAGTATCTGAGCGAAGAAGAGATCATGGCGGCGCGTCAGCGCGTTCAGGGACAAATCGAAGAATATTGCGGCTCGTAGTACCCTTCCGGGTGTGAGCGCGGCACCGAACTCGGAATCCACAAAGACCCAGGCCTACCTGCCTGACTTCTGTGCTGCCGGCACGGTATTCATCGTCGTTCTGATCGCCGAACTCGTCGCGATCCTCATAACGCTTGCGGCCAAGCCTGAGTCTGGCCTGTTCCTGGTCGAGCTGTCGAGAAACTCCTTGTTCGTTCTCTGGCTCGCCATCCTGAGCTCGGTCGTCATGTGCCTGTTTCGCGAGCAGCTCGAAAGCGCCGGTACGACGAAAGCGTTCATCCTGAGTTTTATCGTGCTCGAGTTACTGTGCCTCGCGCTGGCGGAAATCGCCTTTCAGCTTTCACAGCTCTTTCCCGACTTCGTTTCGATAAATGAATCGCATTCGGCTTTCATTATCAGGACGTTCGCCATCAGCTCCATCGTCATCGCGATGGCGATGCGCTATCTCTATGTTGCGAGTGAATGGCGCCGCAGCATCGTGCTCGAAGCACAGGCGCGCATCAGCGCATTGCAGGCCCTGATTCGTCCGCATTTTCTTTTCAACAGCATGAACACGATCGCGTCTCTCACCCGCACCGATCCGAGGCAGGCCGAGGAAGCTGTCGAGGATCTTTCGGATCTTTTGCGCGCCAACCTCGGCGGTGCGGGCGACCGCACGACACTGAAGGAAGAGCTCGAGGTGGCCGCGATCTACCAGCGTATCGAGAAGTTGCGACTTGGCGATCGCCTCAGCGTCAAATGGGATGTCGGCGAATTACCTATGCGCGCATTGATTCCCAGTCTCGTGATCCAGCCGTTGCTCGAAAACTCCATCTACCACGGCATCGAGCTGCTGCCGGACGGCGGCACCGTGACGATCGCGGGAAAGCGTGACGGCGACTATCTGGACATCACTATCTCCAACCCTATCGCTGTAGGCGAGAAACGCAGCAAGGGCGGAAACAAGATGGCGCTTGCGAATATTCGCCAGCGATTCGAGCTGGCCTATGGCAATCGCGCAACCGTCGACGTGGAGGACGAACCCTCTTCATACTCGGTTCGCTTGCGCTTTCCTCATGATGAGGCGCGCGCATGAAGATTCTCATCGTCGACGATGAGCAGCCTGCACGGGAGCGGCTTCGGCAAATCATCGGCGACATCGGCAAACACGAAGTCGTCGGCGATGCAGGAAACGGCCAGGACGCCGTCGCCATGGCCGCCGAACTGGCGCCGGACGTCGTACTGCTGGATATCCGCATGCCCGGCATGGACGGCATTGAAACCGCGCATCACCTCAATGCGATGGAACAGGCGCCGGCCGTCGTTTTCACGACCGCCTACGATGAGTACGCGATCGATGCGTTCGACGCCCGCGCGATCGGTTATGTGCTGAAACCCATACGCCAGGAACGGCTCGAGGGCGCACTCGACCATGCTGCGCGCCTTTCGGGCAATGCGCTGGCAGACCTGGCGCAAAGCAAGGGCATCGAAAGCCAAAGGAAACACGTGTGCGCACGCGTCAAGGACGAGCTGCGCCTGATTCCGATTGCCGACATTCGCTATTTCAGCGCCGACCAGAAATACACCTGCGTTTATCACGAAGACGGCCACGACCTGATCGACGATTCACTCAAATCGCTCGAGAAGGAATTTACCGCCGATTTCGTACGCATACATCGGGGCGTACTCGTCAAGGTTGGCAGTATCGATCGGATAGACAGGGACCCTTCCGGCAAATCCCGAGTAATTCTGCGCGGCAACTCGCCAGAAGACGACGAAGCGTTGATAATCAGCCGCAGGCATCTCGCCGACGTCCGGCGGCGCCTGAAAGGAGGCTGATCTGAAAATCAGAATTGCCACGCGCAAGAGCGCGCTTGCGCTCTGGCAGGCGGAGCACGTTGCCGGCATCCTGGGCGATGTGCCCGGTGTAGGCTCGGTCGAACTCGTGCCGCTGTCCACGCGCGGCGACGAAATCCTCGATCGCAGCTTGCAGAAGATCGGTGGCAAGGGCCTGTTCATAAAGGAACTGGAAGTCGCCATGCAGGCCGGCGACGCCGACATCGCGGTGCACTCGATGAAGGATGTGCCGGCCGATATGCCGGCAGGCTTTTGTATCGCCGCCGTGCTCGAGCGCGCCAACCATGCCGACTCGCTCGTCAGCCGCGACGGCGGCGGCCTCGATTCGGTGCCGCACGGCGCCACGATCGGCAGCTCGAGTCTGCGCCGGCAGGCACAGCTCAAAATGTTGCGCCCCGATCTGCGGGTCGAACCGTTACGTGGCAACGTGAACACCCGGCTCGCCAAACTCGATAACGGCAACTACGACGCAATCATCCTGGCCGCTGCGGGGCTGGAGCGTCTCGGCCTGCAGGACCGTATTTGCCAGAAATTTTCCCCCGACGAAATGCTGCCGGCGGCGGCGCAAGGCGTCATCGGTATCGAATGCCTCGCCTCCAACACCCAGCTGCGTGAGGTTCTGGGAACGCTGACACACAAAGCGACGCTGCGGACGACAATCGCCGAGCGGGCGATTGCGAGCACGCTGTCCGCCAGCTGCCAATCGCCCGTCGCCGCTTACGCGACCATCGACAACGGCACTCTCAACATCACGGCACTCGTTGCCATGCCCGACGGAAGCCGTCTCGTCCGCGACGCGTTGAGCGGACCCGTCAGTGACGCCGAACGACTCGGTCAAGACCTTGCAAATCGGCTTCTCGAGCAGGGTGCTGGCGAAATTCTTGCGGAACTGGCCGGGAGCCATGGCTGAAGCTTCGCTCTCCGGCCTCGGAGTGCTCGTCACCCGGCCCGCGCACCAGGCAGGCGAGCTCGTTGCCGCGATCGAGGCCGCAGGTGGCCGTGCCATCCGGTTCCCGACGATCGAGATCGTCCCGCGCAACGATGCCGACGTTGAACGCGATGCGGCCGACCTGGGTGAACCCGATATCGTCATATTCGTCAGTGCCAACGCGGTCCGTTTCGGTCTTGGGTATGCCGGGTCTGCAAGCGTCGCGGCGGTCGGGCCGGCGACGGCTGCGGCGATCGAGGCAGCGGGGCGTGACGTGGACATCCGGCCTGCAGAGGGTTTCGACAGCGAACACCTGCTTGCCGAAGCGGCGCTCGAGGATGTCGGCGGCAAGACGGTCCTAATCGTTCGCGGTAATTCGGGCCGCGAGTTGATTGCCGATACGCTGCGTGGGCGTGGCGCCATCGTCGAATACCTGGCCGTTTACGAGCGCAGGGCGCCCGCCGCAGATACAGGCGAAATCGAGCGCGCCTGGCAGGCCGGCGACATCGGCGCCGTCACGGTCATGAGCGTCGAAACGCTGCTAAATCTCGTCGCGTTGCTGCCGGATTCGAGTCGCGAGAGCCTCGGGCAGACCCTACTGGTGACGCCCGCCGCTCGTGTGATAAAAGAAGCGCTGGACCTGCTTCCCGGCATACCGACGGCGCTGGCGAAGAGCCCGGCAGCCGACGACATCGTCGATGCCATTGCCGAACACGCACCCGGACACTCCTGATGAGCGACAAACGAGACGAACGCCCCGACGACGAAGTGGAAGTCGAGGCCGAGGCAGAGCCCGAAGTTGAAACCGACGTCGAGCCCGAACCGGAACCCGAACCAGAGCCGGAACCGGAATTCGAGCCTGAACCGACGCCCGAGCCTGAACCCCGGCCCGAGGCCGCGGCAAGGCGCTCCGGCGCCGGCATTGCGTGGCTCTCCCTGCTCGTCGCCATCGTCGCCGTAATCATCGTCGGCTATGGCGAGTTCGAAGACTGGCGCGAGCGCCGCAGTATCGCAGACGCGCCGGATCCGCTGGCCGACATCCGCAGCCGCATCGCATCGTCGAACGAAACGCTTTCCGGGGTGGACGCTTCGATCGCCGAGCTCCAGGCCATCGACACGGCGATCGCTACGCAGCTTGAAACGATGCAACAGAGTGTCGAACAACGGCTGCAACTCATGGATTCGCTGCCGCCGCGCATAGCGACTCTCGAACAGGCCCTGTCGGCATTGCAGGGCATATCCGCAGATACCCGCAACACATGGCTGCTCGCGGAAGCCGAGTACTACATGCAGATTGCCAACGCGCAGCTGCAGCTCGCCAGCAACCCCTACCTCGCCGCGCTCGCGCTCGGCATGGCCGACGAACGCATCGTGCAAATCGCCGATCCGGCGCTCACAGACGTGCGCCGCACACTCGCCGATGAACTCGCCGCGCTCGACGGCATGGAAAAACCGGACGTTACGGGCCTGAGCCTCAAGCTCGCGAGCCTTGCGGGGCTTGTCGACAATCTGCCGCTGCGCGAAGCCGACACCGAGGCGGCCGAAGAACCGGTTGATCCCGATGCCGACATCAGCGGCGTCGAGCGGGCCTGGGCCTCGGTCAAGGGCGCGGTCGGCGGCCTCGTCCGGCATAGCAGGCCCGGCGATTCGGCGCTTCCGTTGGTGACGCCCGAGGCAGAGTACTTCCTGCGTACCAACCTGAAGCTGCAGTTCCAGGCCGCCAGGCTCGCGCTGCTGCAAGGCGAGCAAGGCGTGTTCGAGCAAAGCCTCGACGATGCGCTCGTCTGGCTTGGCGACTACTTCGACGTCGATAGCGCACAGGTTGCCAGCGCGATCGACACGGCGGCCGAGGTGCGCAATGGTTCTGTCGCGGTGGCTAAGCCCGACATTTCGCAATCGCTGCGCCTGCTGCGGCAATACCGGACACTGACCGAGCCGGCCCAATGAAACTGGCCGCGATCATCATCGTCGCGCTGATACTGAGTGCGATAGGCGCGCACTTCCTGCTCGCCGATCCGGGCTATGTCGCCATAGAGTTTCGCGGCCATCTCTTCGAGATGTCGGTTCCCGTGCTCGTTCTGCTCGTCGGCGCACTTTTCTTCGCCGCATGGTTAGTGCGCCGGCTCGTCCAGGCGCCGCGCCGTCTCGGGGAAGCTGCGGGCCGTTACCGTGCCGGTCGTGCCGGTGCAAGACTCACGCGCGGCATGATCGAGGTCGCAGAAGGTAATTTCGCACGCGGCGAAAAATTGCTGGCGCGGGCGGCGGACAAGAGCGATGCGCCGCTATTCAACTATCTGCAGGCGGCGCGCGCGGCACACCTGCAGGGCCAGGATGCCCGACGCGACGAGTGGCTCAAGCTTGCTTACGAGCAGACCCCGGAAGCAGCCAACGCCGTTTTGCTGACGCAGGCCGAACTGCAGCTGGATCGGCAGCAGTACGAGCAGGCGCTGGCGACGCTGCGGCAGCTGGAAGAAAACTCCAAGAACCATAGTTACGCCCTCGCCCTGCTGGGCCGGCTGTATTACCGCCTGCAGGACTGGGACCAGCTCGCGGCGATTCTGCCGAGGCTCAAGAACCAGGAACGCGTCAAGCAGGAAACGATCGACAAGTGGGCTGTGGGCGTACACCGGGAAAAATTCACCAGGGCTTCCGATGGCGATGCCGTTATCCAGGAGTGGAAAAACGTCGACAAGCGTTTGCGCAATGACATCAATGTGCTCGACGCCTACTACATGAACCTGATGAGAACAGGGCTTGCAGACAAGGTCGAAAAAGAACTCGCTGCCGCTATCAAGGCCGAATGGCGCGGACAGCTGGTCCGGCTCTACGGGCTCGTCGAAGGTACGGACACCAGCAAGCAGCTCAAGCGGGCCGAAGGCTGGCTGGCCAGTCACGGCGAGGATCCCGACCTGTTGCTGGCCGCGGCAAGGCTCTGCCTGCGCAACGAACTCTGGGGCAAGGCCAGGAGTTACCTCGAAACCGTGTTGAGCATCCGGCCCACCCCCGAGGCCTACCAGGAATACGGGCGCCTGCTGAACCAGCTCGGTGAGACGGATGCCGCCGCCGACGCGTTTCGCGACGGGCTGGGCATGGTTGCCGACAGCCCATCGCTCGATATTCCCCGCCTCGAGTCGGACAAGCGTTGAGGCCGGTAACCGTCGTCATCGGGACGGGTTACGTCGGCCGGAAGTTCGTCGATCGGCAGGAAAGCGGCCAGGCGATCGGCTTCAAACGCCCGGCGCTCGATCTCGACGACCCCGCCGCATCGTTCGCCCCTCCCGACCATTATTCAATCCTCTATACGGTGCCGCCGTCACCCGATGCTGCAACCGACGTGCGGCTCGAGCGACTCCTGGACTTGTTGCACCCCGCGCCCACGCGGATCGTCTACATCAGCACGACCGGCGTTTATGGCGACTGTGGCGGCAAGCTCGTTGACGAGACCTGCCCGGTCAATCCGCAGAACAGGCGCGCCCTCCTGAGAGTGGCAGCCGAGCAAAGCCTGGAGGCCTGGTGTGCGAGTAAGGCGGTCGCATGCGTGATCCTGCGTGTGCCGGGCATATACGGGCCGGGCCGCCTCGGTATCGACCGGGTTCGTTCGCGCGCCGCAAACATCCGTGAGAACGAGGCGAACCCCGGCAACCGGATTCACGTCGACGATCTCGTGACCTGCTGTGAAGCGGCGCTGGCCGAAGACGCCCCGCCCGGCATATACAACGTCGGTGACGGCGACCATCGCAGCGCAACCTGGTTTGCCGGGGAACTCGCGCGCCGGATCGGCGCGGAAGCGCCGCCCGAAATCAGCCTTGATCAGGCAAGGAAAGAATTTTCGCCGATGCGTTTGTCGTTCCTTGGGCAGTCGCGCCGCATCGACACGACGAAGATGCGCGACGTGCTGGGCGTAACCCTCCGCTACCCGGACCCCGTTGACGGCATTGCAGCGAGCATAGCTACTGGTTAAGGCGGGTGGGATGTTTCCCGACCGAAATAAAGCGCAGCGGTAGCGAGTCATTCGGGAGGGGAATATCCCTCCGGCCTGACAATGTTTCTATGGCTGACTGCGTTTGCTTCTGAGCCACGCGGTTAACGGTTCCCACTCGTCCCAATCGGGCCAGGCAAGATACTCTGGAAGCTCAAAGATGCCGAGGCCGCGCGTGTAGGCGCGCACGTAGTTCATCGCCTCTCGCAGTGCTGCGACATAAGGCACGCGCGCTTTGGTCAGGTATTCGTCGAGTTCATCCCAGATCAGCGTGTTGTCGCGGACCCGGTTGGCCAGCACCCCGATCTTGGCCTGCTTGCGTTGAATCTTGCCGACATTCCGCAGTTCCTCGAGAAATTTCGTCGTGGCCTGCATGTCGATCGTCGAAGGAAGCACGGGCACAACGACGGTTTCTGCGTGACGCACGAGGTCCGTGAGCTCGGTGCCGTGCGAACGTGCGGGCGCATCGCTGACGACGATGTCCGCACTGCGCGGAACGTGCCGCAAACCGTCTTCAAATGCCGCAACGCCGGTAATTACGGGGCGATTTTCCGGCCGCCGTTCGAGCCAGTCCAGGCTGGAGCGCTGCGGATCGTAATCGGCAAGCGCGACGCCCGCNNAGGGTGCTTTTTCCACAGCCACCCTTGGCATTCAATACCATGATGTGCCGCATGACCTCTCCTCAAGGGCATTCAAATCGGAAGTTTATGTAAACTACAGACGCCGTTAGAAAATGTCCAACTGACCATGCAACTCACCGTTTTGAACATGCACGGCGCCGGCAACAAGATCGCCGTCGTCGATCAGCGCGAGCACAACCTGCCGCCGCCCAGCGTCGAACAGCTGCGCAGGATGGGCAATCCGGAATCCGGCCCCGGTTTCGATCAGCTCATGTGGGTCAGCCGGGCGAAAGCCCCGTCGGCTGATGCGAGCTACCGCGTGTTCAATGCCGATGGATCGGAGATCGAGCAGTGCGGCAATGGCGCCCGCTGTGTCGTCTGGATGCTCGCGCGCGACAACCCTTCGCGAAAGCGATTTTCGCTGGAAAGTCCCGCAGGCCTCGTCGAGACCGAGGTGCTCGATGATGGCCGGATCGCGATGAACATGGGTGCGCCAATACTGGACCCTGCGCGCATACCGTTTGTCGCGGAAGTGCAGGCAGATCGCTACGACATCAGCGTCGACGGAGAAATCATGCAGGTCTCGGTTATCTCGTTGGGCAATCCGCATTGCGTTACGGAAGTCGAGGACGTCGCGGCAATCGATATCGAACGATTCGGCCCCCTGCTCGAGAGCCATGACTCGTTTCCCGCCCATGCCAACGTCGAATTCATGCGCGTCAGGGACAGAAACTCGATAGATCTGCGCGTCTACGAGCGCGGCGTCGGCGAAACGCTCGCCTGCGGCACCGGGTCCTGTGCGGCGGTGGTTGCCGGCCGCCGTCTGGGCAAGCTCGACGAGACAGTTACGGTTAGCCTGCCCGGAGGACAACTCATGGTAAGCTGGCGCGGCGCCGATGCGCCCGTCTGGCTGACCGGACCGGCCGAACTGATCAGTGAGGAAACGATCGACCTATGAGTACGCAACGCAAGCCGGACCTCATCGAGGAAGACCTGTCGGAAGACGCCGTCGTCGAGTACCTGCAGCGTCACCCCGACTTTTTCGACCACAACACCGCGCTGCTCGACTCCCTCGAGCTGTCCCACGCCTCCGGTGAAGCGGTCTCGCTCGTCGAACGGCAGGTTTCCCGGCTGCGGCAAAAAGAACTCAAGATGCAGCGCCAGCTCAAGGAGCTCGTCGCCGTTGCGCGCGACAACGATGCCCTGTCCGTAAAAATCCACGAAATGACGCTGCAACTGCTCGCGGCCCGGGACCTGCCATCGACGATCAAGGTGCTCGAAGAAGCCATGCGCAGCGGTTTCGGGGCAGATCAGGCGGTGCTCGTGCACTTTGGCGACCCGACTCTTTTTGAAGACATCGACGCCGGACGATTTTTCCGCGTCGTCAGCCGTGAAGACAGCTCCCTGAAGCCGTTCGATACTTTCCTGCAGGGCTCGGGGCCGCGCTGCGGTCAGGCGCGGGATTCACAACGCAGCTTCCTTTTTTATGATGACGCGGACGAAATCGGATCAATGGCGCTCGTTCCCATAGGTGCCAAAGCGCGAATCGGCTTCCTCGCCATCGGCAGCGCCGACGCGGATCGCTTTCATCCGGGCATGAGCATCGATTTCCTTGCGCGCGTTGGCGACCTTATCGCGGGAGCCCTCAAGCGCTATTGAGTAACGGGAACCCGTCCGGTGGATAAAACTGAACAGGACTGGATCGGGAAGTTCATCGGTCACCTCGAATACGAGCGGCGTTTGTCCGAACAGACGCGCAAACACTATCGGCGCGACCTCGAAGCGCTGCGCGCTTTTTGTGACGAGGCCGACGTTGCACGCTGGCGCGATATCGACAGCGAGCACATTCGTGCGTTTTCGGCCACCAGCTTTCGCCGCGGCCTGTCCGCAAAAAGCATACAGCGCCGGCTCTCCGCGGCGCGCACGTTCTTTCGCTACCTGTTACGCGAGAAACACGTCAAGCTGAATCCGGTCGTGTCCGTGTCGGCGCCGAAGTCGGGCAAGCGCTTGCCCGGCAATCTCGACGCCGACCGCATGGCCCGCCTTCTCGAAATCCCGGGCGACACGACGATCGTGAACCGTGACCGGGCCATTCTCGAGTTGTTGTACTCGTCGGGCCTTCGCTTATCGGAGCTGACCGACCTCGATTGCGGCGACGTCGACATGCAGGACGCGACTGTTCGCGTGACGGGCAAAGGCAACAAAGACCGTATCGTCCCGGTCGGTAAGCATGCGCTGGCGGCCCTCAGGGAATGGAATCGTTGCCGGCGCGAATTCGCGGCGCCGGACGAGCCCGCCCTGTTCGTCAGCAATCGAGGTACGCGCCTGAGCACGCGTTCGGTCCAGGCGCGGGTCAAGTACTGGGCGAAGCGCCAGGGCATAGACAGCAACGTCTATCCGCATTTGTTCCGCCACTCATTCGCCACGCACCTGCTGGAATCGAGCCACGACCTGCGCGGCGTACAGGAGCTGCTGGGCCACGCGAATATTTCCACGACCCAGGTATACACGCACCTTGACTTCCAGCATCTCGCCCAGATATACGACAAGACCCATCCGCGCGCCCGGAAGAAGAAACAAGGGTAGGAGCGGCCCGTGGCCGCGAAAGCGCCCGCAACCCAGGTAGACAAACATGGAACAATTCAGAGGGACGACAATCGTCTCGGTTCGCCGTAATGGCAAGGTGGCCATCGCAGGCGACGGCCAGGTCAGCATGGGCAACACCGTAATGAAAGGTAATGCCCGGAAAGTACGGCAGCTCGCCGACGGCCGCGTCATCGCCGGATTTGCCGGCGGTACGGCCGACGCATTCACGCTGTTCGAGCTGTTCGAGAGCAAACTCGAGCAATACGGCAACCTGACGCGAGCGGCTATCGAACTCGCAAAGGACTGGCGCACGGATCGCCGCCTGCGGCGCCTCGAGGCCTTGCTGTGCGTCGCCGACGCCGAGAGTTCATTCATCATTTCCGGTAACGGCGATGTCATTGAGCCCGAAAACGACCTGATGGCGATCGGCTCCGGCGGACCCTATGCACAGGCTGCGGCACTGGCGCTGCTGCAGAACACCGAGCTGGGGGCGCGCGACATCGTCGAGAGGGCGTTGAACATCGCCGGCGATATTTGCGTTTACACGAACAGGAATATCACTATCGAACAGCTGTAGGAGCGGGCCATGCCCGCGAGCATTGCAGTGCAGCTGCAATGCTGACCCGCAAAGCGGGTCTTCGCGCCCATGGGGCGCTCCCACAGAGGAATGAATATGTCCCAGATGACCCCCAGAGAAATTGTCCAGGAACTGGACAAGCACATCGTCGGCCAGGACGAGGCCAAACGCGCGGTCGCGATTGCTTTGCGTAACCGCTGGCGCCGCGTGCAGGTGGCAGAGCCGCTCCGAAGCGAAATCACGCCGAAGAACATCTTGATGATCGGCCCGACGGGAGTCGGCAAGACTGAAATCTCGCGCCGCCTGGCGCGCCTCGCCAAGGCCCCGTTCATCAAGGTCGAGGCAACGAAGTTCACCGAGGTCGGTTATGTCGGCCGCGAAGTAGACAGCATCGTGCGCGATCTCATGGACATTGCGGTAAAGATGATTCGTGAAAACGAAATGGCCAAGGTGCGCCATCGTGCCGAAGACGCTGCCGAAGAGCGTGTGCTCGATGCTTTGCTGCCGCCGACAAAAGGTGTCGGTTTCATGACCGAGACCGAGCAATCGACCAGTGACGACACGCGGCAAAAATTCCGCAAGATGCTTCGCGAAGGCAGCCTCGACGACAAGGAGATCGAAATCGAGGTTCAGGCCATGTCGGTCGGCGTCGAGATCATGGCGCCTCCCGGTATGGAGGAAATGACGAGCCAGTTGCAGGGCATGTTCCAGAACCTGGGCGGCAGTCGCAGGACCACCCGCAAACTCAAGGTCAAAGATGCGTTGAAGCAGCTGACTGACGAGGAAGCCGCCAAGATGCTCGACGAAGAAGAGCTCAAGGCAAGAGCGCTGGAATCCGTCGAGCAGCACGGCATCGTGTTCCTCGACGAGCTGGACAAAGTCGCCAGTCGTGCCGAAACCCACGGTGCCGACGTCTCTCGTGAAGGCGTTCAGAGGGACCTGCTGCCCCTCGTCGAAGGCTCGACCATCAACACCAAGTACGGGATGGTGAAGACAGACCACATTCTGTTCATCGCTTCCGGTGCATTTCATGTGTCGAAGCCGTCGGACCTCATTCCCGAGTTGCAGGGCCGCTTCCCGATTCGCGTCGAACTGAAGTCGCTGACGACCGATGATTTCGTTCGCATCCTGACCGAGCCGGACGCGTCCCTGACGTCTCAATATCAGGCGCTGCTTGCGACGGAAGACGTGCAGGTGGAATTTACCGAGAGCGGCGTGCGGCGCATTGCCGAGGTGGCTTATCACGTCAACGAGAACACCGAGAATATCGGCGCCCGTCGCCTGCACACGGTCATGGAGCGCCTGCTCGAAACGATTTCGTTCGAGGCGTCCGACAAGAGTGGTGCACACATCCAGGTCAACGCCGGCTATGTCGACGAACACCTGGAGGAGCTTTCCAAAGATGAAGATCTCAGCCGTTACATTCTGTAATGGCCATCGGCCGACATGCTTTGTTCGGGGAATGGCTCGCTCCGCTGCGCTTGATTTCCCCCAACAAACATCTCGTCCGCTGGCCCCTACATCATGATCCCGACAGAAATTCGGCTTCGCAAGAATTCCCGGAAGCTCGTCGTCTCGTTCGATGATGGGAAGGAGTTTGAGTACACGTTCGAGTATCTTCGCGTGCACTCCCCGAGCGCCGAGGTGGTCGGGCATGGCCCGGGGCAGGAGACGCTGCAGGTCGGCAAGGAAAACGTAACGATCACCTCGATCGATCCGGTCGGCCACTATGCCGTGCGGCTCGTGTTCGACGACGGACACGACACCGGATTGTATTCGTGGGAACACCTTTACAAGATCGGACGGGACATGGAGGCAAACTGGAAGCGTTACCTCGACCGCCTCGCGGCGGCAGGGTATCCTCGCCAAAAACCCGAATAAGCGCTCACCATGAGTAAATCCGACACACCGGCCGACTCCACGCATTTCGGCTACCGTACCGTGCCCGCTGATGAAAAGGCCGGACTCGTCCAGGGCGTGTTCGACTCCGTGGCCACGCGCTACGACCTCATGAACGACCTGATGTCGGGTGGTCTGCACAGGCTCTGGAAACGCCATACTGTGGAAATGGCTGCGATCCGGCCCGGCCACGTCGTCCTGGACCTGGCCGGAGGAACGGGTGACCTTGCTATCAGGTTGGCGCGGCAGGTAGGCACTGACGGCCATGTCGTACTCGCCGATATCAACGCCGCGATGCTCGAACAGGGTCGAAGGCGTCTCGTCGATGCCGGCGTCGCCGGAAATCTTTCGATTGCCCAGGTCGATGCCGAGAACCTGCCGTTCGAAGACGGCAGTTTCGATCGCATCACGATAGCGTTCGGCTTGCGCAACGTGACGGACAAGCGAGCCGCGCTCGAGTCCATGCATCGGGTGCTGAAACCCGGGGGCAAGCTGCTGATTCTCGAGTTCTCCGAGCCGGACAGGATGCTGAAGCCCGCCTATGACCTTTATTCGTTCAGGGTGCTGCCGCTGATCGGCAAGCTTGTCGCCCGTGACGAGGACAGCTACCAATATCTCGCCGAGTCCATTCGCATGCACCCCGACCAGGAAACCCTGTTGAACATGATGAGTGAAGCGGGGCTCGAGCGTTGTCGTTACCAGAACCTCGCTGGCGGCATCGTTGCGCTGCACATTGGCTACCGGATCTAGATGGAGTTCCCATGGATCCGCTCGCTACCCTGTTTCGGCCGCTCGTCAGCATCCTGAACCGCAATATCGGCGAGACTACCCGTGCACGCGAACTCTGCAAACGACTCGACGGCAAGTCTATCGCGGTACGCGTCCGCGACTCCGGTCTGTCAGCAAGTTTCCGGTTTCATGAATCGGTCCTCGAGCTCCGGTCCGGGTCCGAGACCGAACCGGACGCAGTAATCACGGCTTCGCTGCTCTCGCTTGCCCGGTTGGCCGGCAAAACGGATGACAGCCTGGTCGGAGACGACTCCTTCGAGCTATCCGGTGATGCCAAGGCCGTCCGGATGTTTCGCGAGCTGCTCAGCTCGGCAAGGCCGGATGCCGAAGAAGAGCTGTCGCGTATCGTTGGCGACGCCGCTGCGCATCGCCTCGGGGAGCTCGCTCGGGGCCTGGAGAGCTGGTCTCGCGACGCGCGTTCCACGATGGGCGCCAACATTCGCGAGTATCTGCAGGAAGAAAGCCGGGATGCGCCGAGCCGTTATGAACTCGATCGCTTCGCCGAGGACCTGCATACGCTTCGCGACGATGTCGAACGCGCCGCGGCTCGCATGGACCGCCTCGAGAGCGGAGACTGACATGCGCCGGCGCCGGACGCTCGGACGAATCCTCTCGATCCAGCGCGTGCTCATGAAGTACGGGCTGGATGAGTTCATCAAGGAAACGCATCTGCTGCGTCCGCTGCGTTTTCTCTTTTACATGCTTCCCCGAAGGCGCGCGCCGTCAGCGCCGCTCGGTGAACGTATACGCCTCGCGCTCGAGGAACTTGGCCCGATCTTCGTGAAGTTCGGCCAGGCCATTTCGACGCGGCGGGACCTTTTGCCCCGGGATATCGCCGACGAACTTGCCAAGCTGCAGGACATGGTGCCGCCGTTTCCGGCCGAGGAAGCGATAGCGATTCTGAACGAGGCCTATGGCAAGCCTGTGGATGAGATTTTCAAGCGCTTCGACGTCGAGCCGTTTGCGGCAGCTTCGATTGCGCAGATCCACACGGCACAGCTGCAGAACGGCGCCGAGGTCGTCGTTAAACTGCTTCGGCCCGGCGTGCGGGAGCAGATAGAACGGGACATCGATGTATTACGCATGCTTGCGCAACTCGCCGACAAGTACTGGGAACATGGTAAGCGGCTCAAGCCCCTGGAGGTTGTCGCCGAGTACGAGCAGACCATCATCGACGAGCTCGACCTGATGCGCGAAGCCGCCAACACGGCGCAACTCAAGCGCAACTTCGCGGGCTCGGACATGTTGTACGTCCCGGAGATCTATTGGGACTATTGCCGGCCCGAGGTCATGGTGCAGGAGCGCATATACGGGATCCCGATAAGCGACATGGAAGCGCTGCGCGCCTCGGGAGCCAACATCAAGCGTCTTGCCGAGAATGGTGTCGAAATCTTCTTCACGCAGGTATTCCGGCACAACTTCTTTCATGCGGATATGCACCCGGGCAACATCTTCGTCATCGTCACCGACCCCGACAAGCCGAAATACGCCGCGGTCGATTTCGGCATCGTCGGCACGCTGAGCCCCGAAGACCAGAAGTATCTCGCCCATAACTTCCTGGCCTTCTTCGACCGCGACTACCACCGCATTGCAAAGCTGCACATCGATTCCGGATGGGTACCCGAAGGCACGCGCATCGACCAGCTCGAAACCGCCGTGCGCACGGTATGCGAACCGATTTTCAACAAGCCGCTCGCGGAGATCTCCTTTGCACAGGTGCTGATGCGGCTGTTCCGCGTCGCCCAGCGCTTCAACGTCGAGGTGCAGCCGCAAATGATCCTGCTGCACAAAACCCTGTTCAATATCGAAGGCCTCGGGCGCGAGTTGTATCCGCAACTGGATCTCTGGAAGACGGCCCATCCCGTACTCAAGCAGTGGATGAGCGAACAGGTGGGGCCGCGCGCCCTGCTCGACGATTTACGCGAAGCGTTGCCGGTGCTGCGCGAAACCCTGCGTGAATTGCCCGCAATCGCCCGTCATCTGGCGGCGTTGCTGGCCGAAGCCGGCAAGAAGGACTAGGCTCAATTCATGATTTTGCCGCGCATCGCCAGGCTGTTTCTGAAGCTCGGGGGCTGGACAGCCATCGGACGCGTACCCGACATCCGTAAGGCCGTGTTGATCGGTGCCCCGCATACTTCGAACTGGGATGGTTTCTGGGCGCTCGTCTACGCAACCGCGGTCGGCCTGCACGTGAAGTTCTTCGTCAAGGAGTCCCTGTTCTGGTTTCCGTTGAGCGCGCTGCTGCGAGCATTCGGCGGGATCCCGCTGGACCGTAAAAATGCACGCTCATCCGTGAACGAAGCCATCGCGGCATTCGACCGTAACGATGAGTTCTACTTCGGGCTCGCACCGGAAGGCACGCGCAGCCGCACGCCGGGCTGGAAGTCCGGCTTTTACCGAATCGCCGAGGGTGCAGGCGTGCCCGTCGTGCTCGGCTTCTTCGACTACAAGTCAAAACGGCTCGGGCTGGGGCCGACGATTACTCTGACCGGCGACAAGGACGCGGACATGGAAATCATCGGCTCGTTCTACTCCTCGGTCGAAGGCCGCCGACCGGAGAAGGCCGGCCCGGTCGTGTTTACGCACTAGGCTTTCACATGGGTGACGAGAGCGGCAAGCGGAATCGGCCGATTCGCAGCTTTGTTCGGCGCGCCGGGCGGATGACGACGTCGCAGCAACGCGCACTCGACGAACTCTGGCCGATCTACGGCATCGATTACACAACGACCGCTCTTGACCTGGACAAGGCTTTTGGCCGCGGCGCAGCCCGCGTGCTCGAAATCGGCTTCGGCAACGGCGAATCTCTCGTCCAGCAAGCCGCGGCAAACCCGGAGACGGACTACCTGGGTATCGAGGTTCACGAACCCGGCGTCGGTCATTGCCTGTTGCAGGCGCGGGATGCGGGCATTTCGAACCTGAAACTGATTGTCCACGATGCGATCGAAGTGCTTGCGACGCAGATCCCGACCGCGTCGCTGAACCGCATCAACCTGTACTTTCCGGATCCGTGGCCGAAAAAACGCCACCACAAACGGCGCATCGTGCAGCCGGCGTTCCTGCGCCTGTGTGCGGACAGGCTGGCAGAGGGTGGGACGCTGCATATTGCCACCGACTGGGAGAATTATGCGGAGCACATCGACGAGGCGCTGGCTGCCGCCGGCGAATTCGCCTGCGCAGAGCGCCGCGAACATGGCGGCGAGGCCCCTTTAGACCGGCCCCGGACCAAATTCGAGCGCCGCGGACTGCGCCACGGTCACCGTATCTGGGACTGGAAGTTCATCAAAACAATGTAGGAAATTTCCTGCTATAAGATAATTATGGCAACCGCATATCCCTCGATCGGCCAGTGGTTTCGTCGCCCGAACGGAACCCTGCTCGAGGTCGTGGCTATCGACGAGGACGATTGCGCAATCGAGGTTCAGTACTTCGACGGCACGATCGATGAGATCGAGCTGGACGCCTGGCGCGAGCAATTCCTGATCGAGGTTGCCGCACCCGAGGACTGGTCAGGATCCGTCGACATGGATCCCGACGATTACGAAGGCACGAAACCGGGCGAAATGCCGCTGGGTTTTCACGATCCGCTGGCCCACCTCGACGAGGAAACGTAAATAACGCCGTCGCGCACGGCAGCGTCCACCTGTCGCAACGACTTGCCGATGCAGGGACCGGCTATGCACAGCCCGGTATCGATTTCGTACGTCGCGCCATGCGACGCGCAGACGATGAAGCCGCGATCCCTCGTCAGAAATTCGTCCGGGCTCCAGTTCAGCGGATGGCCGACATGCATGCAGAAATTCTCGTAGGCGAAAACGTCGTCGCCCTTTCTGACGACAAATCCCCGAAACGGCCAGTCCCCCTCACCGACCTGAAACTCACGGCAGCCGGGATCTGTGAGCTCATCCAGGCGACCGACCTCGATTTCCTTCGCGTCAGTCATCCGCATTCCACGGCGCAACCCGGAACAACAGCAGCATCCCCGGAATTGCCAGGACAGTGCACAACAGGAAAAAATTCGTCCAGCCGGTCTGTTCCACGATGATGCCCGTCACGGCATTCGCCAGCGTTCGCGGCACGGCCGTCAGCGCCGTGAACAACGCAAATTGCGTTGCGGCGAAGGCCGGATTGGTCGTTCTCGCTATGAACGCCGTGAACGCAGCTGTGCCGAGCCCGACGCCCAGGTATTCGAACGCCACCACGAATCCGAGTACCAGCGAGTCCGCACCGACAACCGACAGCCAGGCGAACCCCAGGATGCTGACAACCTGCACGGCACCGAAAAGCCACAGCGCGCGATTGATGCCCAGCTTGATCATGACTACACCGCCGGCCAGTCCGCCGACAATTGCTGCGATCAGGGATGAAAATTTGGCGATGACGCCAATTTGCGTGCCGCTGAAGCCGACGTCGTGAAAAAATGGCGTCTGCAGAGCCGTCGCCATATTGTCGCCGAGCTTGTAGAGAAACATGAATGCCAGCACCAGCAGCGCCGCACCGACGCCCTGCCTGTCCAGAAATTCGCGAAACGGTTCGACGACCGCTTCGCGCAGCGTTCGGGGAGTCGCGGGTTCTTTGATCGCCTCCTGAATTACCAGCGTCAGCACGATGCCGACAGCCATAAACATCGCAACGATGAAGAAAACCGTCGTCCATTCCAGGTGGTCGGACAACACCAGGGCCAGCGACCCCGGGACGAGACCGGCGAGCCGGTAAGTCTGTACGTGAATGGCGTTGCCGAGTCCCAGTTCCGCGTCGGGTAGCAATTCGCGCCGGTAGGCATCCAGAACGATATCCTGGCTCGCACTGAAGAACGCCACGGCTGCCGCGAGATACGCGACGCTCCAGATCGACAACGCAGGCTGAACAAAGCCCATCACTGCGATAGCGACCAGCAGCGCCAGCTGAGTGACCAGCATCCATCCGCGCCGGCGGCCGAGAAACGGCAAGGTATACCGATCCATGATCGGCGACCAGACGAACTTCCACGTGTAAGGAAAGCCGATCAGCGCAAACAGGCCGATCTCGGCGAGCCCGACGCCCTCCGCCCGCAGCCAGTAAGGCACGAGCTGAATCAGCACATACAGGGGTAATCCGGATGTGAATCCCGTAAAGACGCATATCAGCATGCGCCTGTTGAATATGGCCTCGCTGAACGACTCGCGGCGCGACCGTGTTGTGTTGTCAGCCCCCATGGTTCCAATCGTAGTCCATGATCAGCGGCGCATGGTCGGAAAAACGTTCCTCCTTGTAGATCTCGGTGCGCAGCACCTTGTCCGCCAGTCCTTCGGTGACCACGTGGTAGTCGATGCGCCAGCCGACGTTGTTGTCCCATGCGCGACCCCGGTTCGACCACCAGGTGTATTGATGGGGTTCCTGCTCGAGCATGCGGAAAGCGTCGACCCAGCGATACTCGCCGAACACTTTGTCGAGCCAGGCCCGCTCTTCCGGCAGGCAGCCCGAATTTTTCTGGTTCTGCTTCCAGTTCCTGATGTCGCCTTCCTTGTGCACGATGTTCCAGTCGCCGCAGATGATCGTCTCCGAGCGACGTCGGCGCAGCATATGCAGGTGTTCGGTGAAGGAGTCCATGCAGCGATACTTCGCGGCCTGGCGCTCCTCGCTCGACGACCCCGACGGCAGGTAGACCGACGCGACGGACATTCCGCCGAGCTGCACCTCGAGATAGCGCCCTTCCGCATCGAACTCGGCGTCACCGTAACCGCGTATAAGCTTCTTCGGTTCGTGTTTCGTGTAAACGGCGACGCCGCTATAGCCTTTTTTCTCGGCGTCCTCGTAATAACAGTGGTAACCCGCCGGCGAGAACATCTCGTCCCCGAGCTGATGGACCTGCGCTTTGGTTTCCTGGATGCAGACGACGTCCGCTTGCTGCTTTGACAGCCAGTCGAAAAATCCCTTGCGGGCCGCGGCACGAATTCCATTTGCGTTGAGGCTGATCACTCGAAACAATCTGTTTCTCCCGGCAAGTGCGTGTCATACTCCGACGCGCGGTCGGAAGCCGGCCATCATACAGAAAGCTCGACAACATGCAGGCCTACAAAAGGGAATTCATTGACCTCTCGCTCGAACTCGGCGTACTCCGCTTCGGCGAGTTTCGGTTGAAATCCGGCCGGGTCAGTCCCTACTTTTTCAACGCGGGCCTCTTCAACACCGGCTATGCGGCGGCCAGGCTCGGCCGCTACTACGCCGCGGCCGTAGCGGATGCCGGCATCGAGTTCGACATGCTGTTCGGACCCGCATACAAGGGTATTCCTCTCGCGGCGCTCACGGCGGCCGCGCTCGCTGAACACCAGGACATCGACGTGCCCTGGTCTTTCAACCGCAAGGAAGCAAAAGCACATGGTGAAGGCGGCAACATCGTCGGCGCGCCACTCGAGGGGCGGGTTCTGATTGTCGACGATGTGATCACTGCCGGAACGGCCGTGCGCGAGGCATACCAGCTCATCTCGCAAGGCGGTGCCAGCGTCGCGGGGCTCGTCATTTCGCTCGACCGGCAAGAGCGCGGCCAGGGGTCGCTATCTGCTGTCCAGGAATTGAAGCAATCGCTCAGCATACCCGTAGTCAGCATCATCCAGCTCAACGACCTGATCGATATCCTCGAGGACTCCAGCGAGTATGAGCAGTATCTCGAGCCGGTAATCGCATACCGCCGCGAGTACGGAGTAATTTCTTAACTATATGAAGTTAAAAGGGTATTTCGAAAATATTTACACATGAACAGCAAGGGATTAATCTTGAATTTCGCGAACTGGTGCAAATAATTGACTTGTCAGCGGTGGCATAGTCGCGGTATGCGAATAATCCTCTCGGTCATTGCTCTGTCCCTGATCCCGCTCGGCGCCAGCGCCAGTGAGGTCAAGGTTTATAAATGGACAGATAAAGACGGCGTTGTCCATTACGGCGACAGCGTCCCGCCCGAGTACGCGGAGCGTCCGAAACAGGTCCTCAACGACCAGGGTGTGACGGTCGACCATCTCGAAGGCAAGAAAACGCAGGAGCAGCTCGAAGCCGAGCGCCAGGCCCGCGAACTCGAACTGCAAAAAGAGCTGCAGCAACGCGCGGACCGTACCTTGCTAAACACCTACGTCTCGGTCGACGAAATCATCATGCACCGGGACCGCCGCATGGAGTTGTTCCAGGCCCAGCAGCGTGTCACGGAACTCTATCTGCGTAACACGAAACGCCGTCTCGACTCCCTGGAAAAAGACGCACGCCGCTTCAAGCCCTATAACTCGGATCCCAATGCACCGATGATCAACGACTCGCTGCTGGAGGATATTCGCGAAACGAAGCAGACGATCGAACGCCAGCGCAACAATCTCGAGAACTACAAGAACAGTCAGCAGGAGATCATTGACCGCTTCGACGGCGACATCGCCCGATTCAAGGTTCTAAAGGGAATCGACCAGGATTCCGCATAACTCAGGCCGTGCCTGAGTGACCGAAACCGCCGTCACCCCGATCGCTGTCCTCGAACTCGTCGACGACCCTGAACTCGACCTGCTCCACCGGCACGAAGACCATTTGTGCAATGCGCTCACCCGGCTGAACCTCGTAGGCGTCCGAGCCCCTGTTCCAGCAGGAGATGAAAACCTGGCCCTGGTAGTCGGAATCTATAAGCCCGGTAAGGTTGCCCAGCACGAGCCCGTGCTTGTGCCCCAGTCCCGATCTCGGCCACAACACGGCAGCAAGGCCCGGATCGGAAATGTGGATCGCGACCCCGGTCGGCACGAGTACCGTCTCGCCCGGAGACACGGTCAGGGGTTCGTCGATGCAGGCGCGCATGTCGAGCCCGGCCGACCCGTCGGTGGCATAGTGCGGTAGCGGTATCGATTCCCCGACACGGGGGTCGAGGATTTTCAGTTCGATGGATCGCATCGGGCTCCCTGGTTTGTTATTCCCTGAATTTGACGACCGTCAGCTCCGGTTGCGTGGCGGACCCGCGGGAAACATCGAAGCGTTCGGCAATGAGCTCGACAATCTGGTGCGCCAGCTCCGTCTTCGCCGTGCTCGGAAATGCTCTCTCTCCGCCGCGCCAGAAAACATCGACTTCATTGTCATCGCAATCGAACCCGGAAGTATCGCCAACGCGATTGGCGACGATCATGTCGAGATTCTTGTTTTCGAGTTTGCCGATCGCATACTCGCGAACCCTGTCGGTCTCGGCCGCAAATCCGACTGTAAACGGCGCGACATCCAACGCCGCGACCGACGCGAGGATATCTTCCGAGCGAACGAGGTCCAGTTTCATCGTCTCACTGTTTTTCTTGATTTTCCGTGTTGCCGCTTCCGCGGGCCGATAGTCCGACACGGCGGCTGCGGCAATAAAAATATCTGCTTCACCGACATGCTCGTGCGTAGCCGCAAACATCTCTGCGGCCGTCATTACGCTGATTACTTCGACGCCCGGCGGCTCCGCCAACGACACCGGTCCGCTGATCAGCGTCACTGTGGCGCCCTGGGCAGCCGCGGCCGCAGCGATGGCGTAACCCATCTTTCCCGAACTGCGATTAGTGATGTACCGGACCGGATCGATCGGCTCGCGCGTTGGGCCGGCCGTTATGACGACCGACCTGCCGGCAAGCAGCCCTTTTTTCGATTCCGCGGCGAGCCCGGGGCCACATACGATTTCGGCAATGACCTCGGGTTCGAGCATGCGGCCGGCGCCGGTCTCGCCACAGGCCTGTGAACCGTGGCCCGGCCCGAGAATACGGATGCCGCGCTCTTCGAGCGTCTGGCGATTCGACTGCACGGCCGGATTGCTCCACATGACGTGGTTCATCGCCGGCGCGATCGCAATCGGGGCCTCCGTCGCGAGACACAGCGTAGTCAGCAGGTCGGCCGCCGCGCCGCTCGCAAGGCGCGCCATGATCTCGGCGGTGGCCGGCGCTATGAGAACGACGTCGGCCCAGCGCGCGAGCTCGATGTGGCTCATCGAGGCCTCGGCTTCCTTGTCCCAGAGGTTGGAACGGATCGGCCTGCCCGATACCGCCTGCAGCGCCGTCTCGGTCACGAACTCTTCGGCCGAGCTGGTCATGACGATCTGCACGTCAGCACCTCGCTCGCGCAGGCGTCGCACCAGATCGGGCGTCTTGTACGCCGCGATGCCGCCGGTGATGCCGAGAACGATATTCATGGACGCGAGGTTACCAAAGAAACCGGCCGTCCTGACTGATTAATCGGCTTGCCGATATAACCGGCAACCGCACAATGAGAAGCCATGACTCCCGCTCGCCGACACGGACGTCCGCGGAGCGATGCCGAACTGCTTGCTCTGTTCATACGCGGCGGCAGCAGCCGCAGCGCCGCCCGCGACCTCGCCGATGGACTGCTTGGCCGCTTCGGCGGCCTGCGGCCGCTGTTGCACGCGGACGCAGAGAATCTCGTTTCGGTGCCCGGCGTCGGCCGTTCCAGGATCGAGATCATTCGCGCCATGCCAGAGCTCGCGCGCCGTTACTTCGAGGATTCGCTGCCGCCCGGCGAAACGATTCGGTCTCCGGCCGACACCGAGGCTTTCCTGCAGGCCCGGATGCGGCACCTCGGACATGAACTTTTCTGCTGCCTGTATCTCGACAATCGTCACCGCGTACTCCGTTTCGACGAGATGTTTCGCGGCACGATCGACGGCACCAGCGTCTACCCTCGCGAGGTCGTCAAGGAGGCGCTCGCCGTAAATGCCGCCGCCATCATCCTGGCGCACAATCACCCATCCGGCGTCGCGGAGCCATCGCAGGCCGACGAGCGTATAACGAGGCGACTGAAGTCGGCGCTCGAACTGGTCGACATCCGCCTTCTGGATCACCTGATCATCGGCGATGGGCGGGCGACTTCGATGGCAAACAGGGGCCTCTTGTAATGCCGCTGTCAGGCTGGTATAAAGTCCCGCTCTCTGCCCACCGGCCGTGGGCAACCTGTAGTAAAATCAGAGACTTACGACAATGTCCAGAGTATGTCAGGTGACCGGGAAGCGTCCGCAGACGGGTAACAACGTTTCCCACGCCCATAACAAGACTCGGCGCCGCTTTTTGCCGAATCTGCACACGAAGCGCTTCTGGCTCGAATCCGAGCAGCGCTGGGTGCGCCTGCGCGTCTCACACAAGGGCATGCGCATCATCGACAAGCACGGCATCGACAAGGTCGTTGCTGATCTGCGCGCGAAAGGCCAGCGGATCTAATAAAGAGGACTGACAGATGGCCAAAGGCAATCGCGAAAAAATCAAGCTCGTTTCCAGCGCCGGCACCGGACATTACTACACGGCGCAGAAGAACAAGAAGCTACACCCCGAAAAGCTGGAGACGAAGAAGTACGACCCGACGATCCGCAAGCACGTCGTCTACAAGGAAGCCAAGATCAAGTAACGGGTTAGAGTGCCCGAGCTTCCCGAAGTCGAAACCAGCCGCCGGGGCATCGAGCCCTTTCTGGTCGGCGAACAAATTTACGAAATCATCATTCGTAACCGCGGATTGCGCTGGCCCGTGGCGCATGACGTCGAGCGTCGCCTGACGGGCGCAACAGTGACTTCTGTAGGCCGCCGCGCAAAATATCTCCTGATCAATACATCGGCCGGCACGGCTATCGTGCACCTCGGCATGTCCGGCAGCGTTTTTATCGTCGACCGCGGAACTCCCGCCGGCGTACACGACCACTTCGATGTCGACCTGTCGGGCGGCAAATCGTTGCGCTATCGCGACCCGCGGCGTTTCGGCTCGCTGCACTGGACGGATAATCCCGCCGGACACTGGCTGCTTCGCAACCTGGGACCGGAGCCGCTCAGCGACCGCTTTGACGGCGACTATCTCTGGCTCAAGTCGCGCGGGCGCCGCGTCGCCGTCAAGCAATTCATCATGAATGCCGGCATTGTCGTTGGCGTCGGCAACATCTACGCAAGCGAGGCGCTGTTCATCGCCGGCATACATCCGCGCCGCGCGGCCGGGCGCATATCGCAATCCCGGTACATGAAGCTGGCGGCTGCAATCAAGGAGGTTCTTGCCCGGGCGATAAAGGCTGGCGGTACCACCTTGCGTGATTTCTATGGCGGCGATGGCGAGGCGGGGTATTTCCGGCAACAGCTCGATGTTTACGGACGCGACGGAGAAGGTTGCCGGCATTGCGGCAGGGAAATTAGCTTGATCGTCCTCGGGCAGAGATCGACTTTCTACTGCAAATCCTGTCAGCGTTAAGCCATGCCGCAGCGCTCGAGGAGCGCCAGTTTAACCTTGGGCGAGACGAACTCTGAAACGTCTCCGCCGAGCATCGCGACTTCGCGTACCAGGCTCGACGAAATGAACGTGTACTTTTCCGTCGGCGTCAGAAACGCCGTTTCCACTTCATCCGTCAGGTGCCGGTTCATATTGGCCAGCTGGAATTCGTACTCGAAGTCGGACACGGCCCGAAGACCGCGAATGATCACGCGCAATCCATGCTCGCGCGCGAAATCGACGGTAAGGCCCTCGTAACCGACGACCTCGACGCCATCGATTTCGGCGAGTGCCGATGCGGCCATGGCGACGCGCTCGTCCGTTGTGAACATGGTTTCCTTGCTGCCCGGCGTGTTCGCCACGGCAACGACAACGCGGTCGAAGAGGTCGGCAGCGCGCCGCACGAGATCCTCATGGCCGAGCGTAATAGGGTCGAAGGTGCCCGGGTACATCGCGGATACTGTCATCTCAAACTCCCAGCAAGGAATAACGTACGTTTCCGGCGGCCTTGGATTTCAGGACCCGCCAGCCATCCGGAATATCTGCAGCCGGCTTTGCCAGGTCCTGTTCCACATAGACGAGTGCGCTTTCGGCAAGCAGGGTCCCCGCTGCCAGAAGTCTACACAAATCCTCCTGCAAATCGGCGGCAAACGGCGGATCGAGGAACACGATGTCGAAGGGCCCGTCACCGGAACTGCTGAGAAACCGCAGCGCATCGCCGCACCTGATGTCGGCGGCGCGGCCCGCCTCCAGTGCTTCGGCATTCGCTCTCAGTGTCTCCACCGCCATAGGCGATTGCTCGACGAACACCACGCTTGCCGCGCCCCGCGACAGGGCCTCGAAACCCAGGGCGCCGGTACCCGCAAACAGGTCGAGGCAACGAGCGCCGGCGATATGCGGCGTCAGCCAGTTGAACAGCGTCTCGCGAATTCGTTCCGAAGTCGGCCGCAGGCCCTCCGCGTCAGCAATCTCCAACAGACGACTGCGCCATTTTCCCGCTACAATACGCAGCCGTCCCGGCAGGGATCTGTTGCTCGTTTTTTGGCTTCGCTTTTTCATGGGCGTTGCGGGTCAGTCTCAGAATATCGATGTTCGCAGAAAAGGAAAGCGCAACGCCACGTCAGGGGTTTGTCAAACGGCTGCGTGCGAAACTCAATCGCGGCGACAGCTGGCTGACCTACGACCTCGCCAACCTGGCGCCCGGCGGCAAAATCGACGCAAACGTTCTCGACGACCTCGAGACCGAGCTCGTCATGGCCGATGTCGGTGTCGATACGACAGAGCGCATTATTGGCGATCTGCAAAAGCGTCTTGCCCGAAAGGAACTCAAAGACGTCGACGCGCTGCGTGCCGGCTTGCGTGCAATCCTGGTCGATATTCTCTCGCCCGTTGCGCTGCCGCTCGACATCCCGGCGCATGACGGCCCGTTTGTCATATTGATGGTTGGCGTGAACGGCGCCGGCAAGACGACGACGATCGGCAAGCTTGCGAAGCGTCTTCAGGACCAGGGGCTCTCGGTGATGCTTGCGGCCGGCGATACGTTCCGCGCCGCAGCCATCGAGCAGCTGCAGGCCTGGGGCGAGCGCAACGATGTACCGGTCGTTGCGCAGCAACCCGGCGCCGATCCCGCGGCCGTGGTATTCGACGCCTGGGAGGCGGCGAGAGCGCGGGACGTCGACGTGTTGCTCGCCGACACTGCGGGACGCCTGCAAAACCAGCAGGGCCTGATGGATGAGCTCGCGAAGATAAAGCGCGTCATTGGCCGGCGCGATGAAAACGCACCTCAGGAAATCATGCTGGTGCTCGACGCCAGCCAGGGACAGAACGCGCTCTCTCAGGCACAGAAGTTCCACGAGGCGCTCGGCCTGACGGGACTGGCCGTAACCAAACTCGACGGCACGGCCAAAGGCGGCATTCTTCTCGCTATTGCCGACCAGCTGCAGGTTCCGGTGCGCTTCATAGGCATCGGCGAGTCCCAGGAAGATATGCAGCCGTTCGATGCGGGTGAGTTTGCGGATGCGTTGCTTTCGAACGGTGCACCGACATGATCCGCCTCGAGGACGTGACCAAGCGATTTCCCGGAGGACAGGAAGCCCTGTCGCGGTTGAGCCTTACCGTCGACAATGGCGAAATGGTATTCGTGACCGGCCATTCGGGCGCCGGCAAGAGCACGCTCCTCAAGCTCATCGCGTTGATCGAGCGGCCGACGTCCGGCCAGGTGATCGTCGATGGCAAGAACACGCGGCGCGTGAAGCGCCGCAAGATACCGGCATACCGGCGGCAAATCGGCATGGTCTTTCAGGATCACAAGTTGCTCGACGATCGACCGGTTTCGGAAAACGTCGCGCTGCCGCTCGTCATTGCCGGTGTCGGTCATCGCGAGGCTGCGCGCCGGGTCCGCGCTGCGCTCGATCAGGTGGGTCTCCTGCACAAGGAAAAACAGAATCCGGAGACCCTGTCCGCCGGCGAGCAGCAGCGCATAGGCATAGCACGAGCCATCGTCACCAGGCCGAAATTGCTTATTGCCGACGAACCTACCGGCAATCTCGATCCGGATTTGTCTGTCGAGGTCATGCGTATATTCCGGCGCTTCAATGAGGTCGGTGTGACTTTGCTGATCGCGAGTCACGACATTTCGCTCATCGATCGCATGGGTTGCCGGCGCATACATCTGGAACACGGGCAACTCGTAGATCAAAACGGGGAGGGTGGCGAATGGCTGTAACACGTAACGTAGATGCCGTCGCGCCTGTCCGAAAGTCCGGTCCGTTTTCGATCTGGGTAACGCGACACGTCAGCACATCGATCGGCGCTTTAGGGCGCCTGTTTCGTCAGCCGTTCGCCAGCCTGATGATCGTTCTCGTCATCGCGGTCACGCTTGCGATACCTGCATCCCTGAGTCTCGTGGTCAAGAATGCTCAGGCATTAAGTTCCGGTTGGGACAATGCGCTCGACTTCTCGATCTACCTTAAACAGGAGCTGAGCGAGAGCGACGCCGGGAGTCTTGCGCGCCTGATCGAACAGCGTGCAGACGTCGAGTCCGTGCGGTTGATCACGGCGTCGGAGGCGCTGGAGGAGTTCAAACAGCAATCCGGGTTTGGCGAGGCGCTCGATCAACTCGTGGAAAACCCGTTACCGCATACGCTCGTCGTTCGCCCCGGCGCGGCGAACACGTCTCGGTCGATGATCCTCCTGCAGGAAGAGCTGGGCAATTTACCCGAAGCCGACTTCGTGCAGGTCGACACCGAATGGGTCCGCCGCTTTCACGCAATTCTCGAAATCATTCAACAGGCCATCGTGATCGGCGCTTCGCTGCTCGGCGTTGCCATTATCGTCATCATCGGCAACACGATTCGCCTCGACATCCAGAATCGCCGCGAGGAAATCGAGGTCACAAAGCTTATAGGGGCGAGCAATGCATTCGTACGACGCCCGTTTCTCTGGTCGGGATTCTGGTACGGCCTGTTCGGCGGCCTGCTCGCCCTCGGCCTCGTTCAGTACGGGCTGTTTCTCCTCGAGGAGCCCGCGGCGCGGCTGGCCGGCCTGTATCAGAGCGGCATCGACGTGCTCGCCCTGGATCTCCGGGAGAGCGCCTCCATACTCGGTATCGGCGTGCTGCTCGGTCTCGTGGGCTCCTGGTTTGCTGCAGCGCGACATATGAGGCGAATTGAGCCCCGATAGGTATTTTTTACATAATATACCCTGTGGCCTGGGTTTTAATGCCCTGTTTTTATTTAGAAAAAAGAAAACGATCTAAAAGAAACAAATTCTGTTGTTAGCACTCTAAGTGGACGAGTGCTAAAATACGCCCGGCATGGGAGGTTATGAATGACGACAGCGATAGTCCCTACTAATCACGATCTCGTACTGGCCGGTCCGGTCGGTAGTCTGGATGCGTACATCCAGGCCGTTGGTGCGATTCAGGTGCTGAGCAAGGAAGACGAGCAGGCGCTCGCCGTGCGCTTCCGCGAAGAGCAGGATCTCGATGCGGCGCGTGAACTCGTGATGGCGCACCTGCGTTTCGTCGTTCACATCGCCAAGGGCTACACGGGCTACGGCCTGCCGCTCGGCGACCTGATCCAGGAAGGCAATGTCGGCCTCATGAAGGCCGTCAAGCGCTTCGACCCGGACTACGACGTGCGTCTCGTATCCTTCGCGGTGCATTGGATTCGCGCAGAGATTCACGAGTTCGTGCTCAAGAACTGGCGCATCGTCAAGGTTGCGACGACCAAGGCGCAGCGCAAGCTCTTCTTCAACCTGCGCAAGGCAAAAAAGAGCCTGGCATGGTTGTCGTATGAAGAGACCGAGGCCGTTGCAAGGGACCTTGGAGTCAGCCCGAAGGAAGTGACCGAGATGGAGCGCCGCCTGAGCGCGCGCGACGCAATCTTCGATCCGGCGCCCGATGCCGACGACGAACACGCGTTCACTCCGGCCGCCTATCTGCCAAGCCCGCATTCGGATCCGGCCGAACTCATCGAAAAGCGCGACTGGAAAGACGACGCGACAGAGCGCATGTTGGCTGCGCTCGAAAAGCTGGACGACCGCAGCCGCCACATCGTCGAGAACCGCTGGCTTGCCGACGATAAGCAGACCTTGCATCAGCTCGCCGGTCACTACGGCATCTCGGCGGAGCGTATCCGCCAGATCGAAGTCAACGCGATCAAGAAGATGCGCGTTGCGATGGCGATTTAACGGTAGAGTTTCCGCCGGTACCTGATCCAGCCTCCGTCCTCGACTTCGAGCGGATCTTCGTGCGTCCAGTGCACGAGGCCACCCAGGTCGTTCCACTCATACATGCCACGAAAAGCGATCCGGTCGCCAATAGCGACCGGAACCCTTTCTGCGAGATCTATGTTGTGCGCAATAAGCAGCGTCTGCCGGCTGCTCAGCTGCAGTATCAAGCGCTGATGGCGTGAGCCATCGTTGTCGTCAGGAATCAATCGCTTGACGAATCCGGTAGCCTCAATCCAACGCCCTGTATCGTTCTTCTTATAGCGCTCGTAGATTATGAGCCTACCCCGCTGTTAACGGCACCATCGTGATTTCGACCCGGCGATTCGACTGACGACCCTCGGTCGTCGTGTTGTCGGCGACCGGGCGAAGCTCGCCCATTCCGATCGTGAGCAGGCGCTCACCGGAGATGCCGCGCCCGGTGATGTATTGCGCCACCGAGTCGGCCCGGCGCTCGGACAACCCCTGGTTGTAATCTTCCGAACCCGTGCTGTCGGTGTGTCCAGCCACCTCGACCACGGTCTGGTCGTACTTCTTCAGAACCTTGCCGACAGAATTCAGAACGTCGAAGAAGGCCGGCCTCAGATCCGAGCTGTCGGTCGCGAACGTGACATTTCCGGGCATGTTGAGCGTTATGTTGTCGCCGTCGCGGTACACGCTCACTCCGGTTCCCTCGAGTTCGGCACGCAATTCAGCTTCCTGTTTATCCATGTAGTAGCCAACGGCCCCGCCGGCCAGGGCGCCGACGCCCGCTCCGATAAGCGCCCGCTTGCGCCGCTCTACCGAGTCATCGCCGGATACGAGACCGACAACCGCGCCAGCCGCGGCGCCGATCAGCGCGCCCTTGGTCGCTTTGCTGGTCTTCGTCTCGCCCGTGTATGCATCAATCGTCTCGCAGCCCGCAAACAGTACCGCGGCCCCGAGCATTGCGAATCGCAGAATTCTGATATCCATATTCTTCCTCCTTTTGCGCATTTGGCCTAACCGCAAATGAACAGATACTTAATGATACTCCTTATGTAGAATGAGCGACCCGCCCGGCTGAGAATTGCAATGACCGAAGTCGACGGCTGGCTCCGCCGCTACGAAGACACACACAGCAATCTGACCAATCCGTCCATTTACTGGGCCGGTGTGCCGATGGTCGTACTCGGCACGGTGGGCCTGCTGTGGATACTGCCTACGCCCGACGAGTTTTTCGATATCTCCCCGCTCATGAACTGGGGCACCGCGTTCCTGATGGCATCTGCCGTTTACTACTTCATCATATCGGTGTCGCTGGCCATCGGCATGTTGCCTTTCGTGATCGGCGTCGCCGGTTTTCAGATGTGGCTGGGCAGTTCGCAGTTTTCACCTCTGCAGGTATCGATCGGCCTGCTTACTGCCGGTATCATTGCGCTCTGGCTTGGGCACCGAAACCAGAAAAGTCTCATGCCCGTTCTCACCGATCTGCAGCTCATGATGATAGGCCCTGTCTGGCTGCTGTCCGCTCTTTACCGCAAACTTGGAATACCGTTTTGAACTCCCGAAATACGAAACTGGACCCGATGGATCTTTACGACGTCCGCTCCGAATTCTCCGAAGACGAACTCATGGTGCAGGAGGCTGTCGGCCGCTTCGTGGACGAACAGGCTATCCCGGTCATGCGCGAGGCCTTCGAGAAGCACGAGTTTCCGCGCCAGCTGATCCCGATGGTTGCCGAGCTGGGCCTGCTCGGCAGCTCGATCGAAGGCTACGACTGCCCGGGGCTAAACGCGATCTGTTACGGGCTGATTTGCCAGGAGCTGGAGCGTGGCGACAGCGGTCTGCGCAGCTTCGTATCCGTGCAGAGCAGTCTCGTGATGTTCCCTATTCATGCCTTTGGCTCGGAGGAACAGAAGCAGCGCTGGCTGCCGGCGATGGCACGCGCCGAGGCGATCGGTTGCTTCGGGCTTACGGAGCCACAGGGCGGCTCCGACCCGAGCAACATGAAAACTCACGCGAGGCGTGACGGCGACGACTGGATCATCAACGGCTCGAAAATGTGGATCACGAACGGCAACATCGCCGACGTCGCTATCGTCTGGGCGACGACCGACGAAGGTGTGAGGGGCTTTATTGTCGAAACCGACGCGCCGGGGTTCGCCGCGCAGGAAATCGAAAACAAATTTTCGCTGCGCGCTTCGGTGACGTCCGCACTGTTCCTCGACAATGTTCGCGTGCCGAATGAGAGCATGCTGCCCGAAGCGCGGGGGCTCAAGGCGCCGCTCAGCTGCCTTACGCAAGCCCGTTACGGCATTACCTGGGGCGTCATCGGCGCCGCGCAGGCCTGCCTCGACGAAGTCCTCAGATATACGGAAGACCGCATCCTGTTCAATCGGCCGCTCAACCACACGCAGACGATCCAGATTCGCATGGCCGACATGGCCCGGCGCATCACGACGGCGCAGCTATTGTCACTGCAGCTCGGGCGTCTCAAGGACCGCGGCAAACTCAACCCGACACAGGTGTCACTCGCCAAATGGAATAATTGCCGCGCGGCGCTGGATATTGCGCGCGACGCACGCGACATACTTGGCGGTTCCGGTATCAGCGCCGAGTATGTACCCATACGCCATGCCCTCAATCTCGAGAGCGTAATCACATACGAGGGTACGGAAACCATCCATCAGCTCGTCGTCGGCAAGGAACTCACGGGCGTTAATGCGTTCGGATGATTCCTGACAATCGGGCAGTCTGGCGCATAGCTGCGCCAATGATACTGTCCAACGTTTCCGTGCCGCTGCTCGGCATGGTTGACACCGGCGTTGTTGGCCACCTCGAGAACGCAACTTATCTCGGCGCCGTCGCTATCGGCAGCACAATTTTCGGCTTCCTCTACACCGGCGTAAATTTTCTGCGCATGGGCACCACCGGCATTGCGGCTCAGCGCTGCGGCGCCGAGGACAACGACGGCATACGTGCGACGCTGGGCCAGGCCCTCATAGTCGCCATGCTGATCGCGGTAACCTTGCTGGCACTGCAGGCGCCGCTCGGCAAACTCGCGCTCGCGCTCGTCGGCGGAGAACCGGATGTGCAGGCGTCGGCCCAGGTCTATTACTCGATTCGCATCTGGAGCGCGCCCGGCACGCTCGCCNNGCTGCTGATCTTTCTGACCATCAACCTGACGAACATCGTTCTGGATCTGCTGTTCGTCGTGGTGCTTGGCATGAAGGTTGATGGTGTCGCTCTTGCCTCGGTGATTGCAGAGTACACGGCGCTGTTGCTTGCCCTCGTGCTTGCTGCGCAGGAACTGAAAAAGCGCAGCGGCCAGTGGCCCATGCAGCATCTTTTCAACGTTCGCGCGTATGCCGCTTTCTTTTCAGTCAATGCACACCTGTTTATCCGCACGATGGCGCTGATGTTCACGTACTTTTTCGTCACGGCGCAGGGTGCGCGTCTTGGCGGCGTGGTACTGGCGGCGAATGCCGTGTTGATGAACCTGCAGAACATCACGTCATTCGGGCTGGACGGCTTCGCCCATGCGGCCGAAGCGCTGGTCGGAAAAGCCGTCGGCGCAAAACGGCGAGATGCTCTGGAGCAGTCGGTGCGGCTTTGCATGAAATGGTCGCTGATTTTCGCCGTCGGCTTCAGCGTCGCCTATGCGATTGGCGGGCAGTTTGTGATCGATCTTCTGACCGACCTTCCCGAGGTGCGCGACACGGCTCGCAACTATCTGCCTTGGTTCATTATTTCACCGCTGGTTGCGGTCTGGTCATTCCTCTACGACGGCGTTTATATCGGTGCCACACGCGTTCGCGAGATGCGAAACATCATGGTGTTTTCGACGTTCGGCGTGTTCCTGCCAGCCTGGTTCCTGCTGCAGGGTTTCGGTAATCACGGCCTGTGGCTGGCCTTCACGCTTTTCCTTGCCAGCCGCGGCATCGGCATGCATTGGGCCTACAGCCGACGCGTATTGCCAGCGATCCGGGATCCAGGGCCACGCAAAATGTGAGTTTCGTCACATTACGGCACACAGGCCGCGCGGGTTCGGCCATTCTGTGAGGCAAGGCCGGCCGACAAGCGCGGGATTATGCAAAATCCACCCCGGGCTTAATTAACGAGGTGTGCGCACCATGTGGCTACCGGAATCAATTTACGAGCGTCTGCCCCAGTTCTGGCTTCTGCTGGGTCTGTTGTTCATGTCCTCGGGGACATATCTCGGCTTCGAGTATTCCCTGACCAAGTTCTATTTCGGCTTCGGGCTGATCTGCTGCCTATGGAGCGGCTGGATCTTTACGATGCGCCTCAAGAACCGCAGGGTTCCTGAAGCAAGCAACCAACCCGCCGAAGCGACAGAAACGGCCGAATCTGCATCAGGCTAAGGCCTCGCGGACCTTCCGCCTGGCCCAGCCGTACGCCAGAACACCCGACAGGATATTTGCCACGGGATACGCGGCAAATATTCCTGTGCTGCCGAGAAAGACCATTCCGGCGCTCGCCAGCGGCACGTACAACACGAGCATGCGGCCGACGCTGATCGCAACGCCGGGCATCGGGTGACCCATGCCATTGAACGACGCGTTCATGACCATGACGACACCGTAGGCCCCGTAGCCGATCGGGGCAATCCACAAATATATTTTCGCAATGCTGATAACTGCCGTGCTGTCGCTGAACAATGTCGGCAGGTAGCCGGCGAAGACTGCGAGAACCAGGGCGATAACGAGTCCGCTGCCGATGGAGAAAAGCATGCACAGGCGCAGCGCCTGCAAGATGCGGTCCTGCTTGCCGGCCGCAAGATTCTGACCGACAAAGGGCCCGATGATCGCCGACATCGCGTAATAGATAACCAGCATCATCGACTCGATTCGGCTGGCGACGCCATAACCGGCGACCGCTTCCGGCCCGTAGCGCGCGACCATTGCCGTGATGACTGCGACACCGATCGGCACAATGGCGTTGGTGCCGGCCGCAGGAATACCGACGTGCAGAATATCCTTCCAGGACCGCTTCAACTCGTCGGGCTGAGGCTTCTCCAGGCTCAGCATATCCAGCCTGCCGCGCAACAGGAAAACGGCGCCGACGAAAATAATTCCGCGGGCCAGTAGTGCGGCCAGCGCTGCGCCATTGAGGCCGAATGCGGGTATTGGCCCGAACCCGAAGATCAGTATCGGATCGAGCGCAATATTGAGGATGGACCCGAGAACCATCAGCTTGCTCGGCAGCCGCGTGTCCCCGGTAGCGCGCATACTGGCAAGGCCAACCATGCCGACGACGACGAACGGTACCCCCAGGTACAGAATAATCATGAACCCGCGGATCAGCGGAATCATGTCTTCGGGTGCACCGAGCAGGCGAAATAACGGCCCTATCGTCGAGATGCCGACGGCCGACACCCCGGCCGTGATCAGGAACGAGAGCAACATGCTGTCCGTTACCAGACGACGGGCCCGCTGGTGGTTGTCGGCACCAATAGCGCGTGCGACCACTGACGACGTTCCCGCACCGAGGCCGATTGCCACGCTGGTTACGATCATCAGGATGGGAAAGCTGAAGGCATGCGCAGCCAGCGCCCGGTCACCGACACGTCCGAGAAACCACGCGTCAATGAGCGCCTGGCCCATCATCGTGATGATGCCCAGCAGCACAGGCACCGTCATGTCGACGAGGTGTTTTCCTACCGGTCCTTCAGTGAGTTTTGCGGACGCTGACTCCATAGCCCGCAGACAGTCCCGAAATTACCTGGCGATGTCAATTTGGATATTTCCTCGCCGTAACGACGAAGCGCATCGGGCCTCCCGCCTCGATGGCGTCGAAGGGATAACATGTAACGAGACTCAGTACGGACTCATCGGTATCGAGAACCAGGCTGCCGCGCCGCGAATCGACGACGTCGATACCAACGATCTCGTAGATATATTCGGCGCCGCTGATCGTCTGGATCAGCAACGATTCACCAATCTCGACGTCGCGCAGGAAACTGAAGTGCGTGTCCCTGTGGCCGGCGATAACGCTGTTGCCACGCTCGCCCGGTAACGCACTCGCGCTCAGGTGCCCGGGGCCGAAAGCGAGCGTTCGGCCCGAGCCACCGGCAAGAACAATCAGGTTGACGTCGCCAGATTTCGCCAACAGTCTTGCCACTGGCCAGGTGTCCGCCCACGGCCAGGGTGCAGGCCGCTCGGCGCCAGCTCCCGCCCTCGTCCAGGCGCGCTGCATCAGTTCCTGCGCGAACCAGGCTTTTGCCGGAATATAGGCGCCCTGACCGAGTTGCCAGAATCCCAGACACAAGACGCATGCCACCAGGACGCTCCCGACCCCGTTAACTCGCCAGGCCATGTTCAGCTCTCCTTCGCCACTGCATCATGGCGAGCAGGAGCAGCCCGGCAAGTACAGTGATCAGGCCCGTTGCGCGCAGCGCCGGCGCATTCGTCGCCGTCGCCGGGAACCCGAAGATGGCGGCGCTGCTCTGGCCATACGGCAGCAGGTTGGGCACCTGCTCACTCGATAACGGGTCACCCGCCGGGCGCACGGGTGTCTTGTCCACGGCAACGAGGCTCGTATGTTTGCTGACCAGGTGATGTGCGAGCGCTGTCGCGACAATGGCGCTTCGTGTTTCGTCCGCGTCCGCACCGCGGCGTTGCCGGTCGAGCAGGTCGGCAATACGCGCCCGCGCCCAGAGCGCAGCCACGCCGGGACTGGCAACGTCCGTATTCAGCGGTAATTCCTGTGCCCAGGCGCCGGCCACCGAATCGCCGGCTATACGCACGTTCATGCCTTGACGGAATAACGTGCCTGCGCGGGCTTTGATCGTAACGGGTTCGCCTGCATACAGGTCCGGTACCGTGTGCGGGTAACTGTCGGTTACGACTCCGCCCGGCCACTGCACCTCGATATTCGTAACCTGCGGATGTTCGAGCTTGCGAAACAGGCGGTCCATTTTTTCGCTGACTTCATGCAGCGCGCTGATGATCGTGAATGTGCCCCTGCCTGCTTCCGCAGCCTTGCGCATGAACCAGCTGTTTGGCGCCGAACCGATGCCGACGGTAAAAAGACGCGCACCGGCAAGTTTATCGCCGATCAGCTTGAACAAACGCTCTTCATCGCCGACAGCGCCGTCGGTGATGAAGATAATCTGTCGCAGGAAGGCCTCGCTCATTGGCGTGCCCAGCGCAAACTGCAAGGCCGGATACATTTCCGTACCGCCATTCGATTCGAGGCCTGTCACGAAAGATTTCGCCGTTGCAATATTCGATGGTGTTGCATCGACACTGGTCGCGAATAGCGGGTTCGTATGGGAATTAAATTCGACGACATTGAAGCGGTCGCCCGGTCGAAGCATCCCGAGCGCCCGGCCAAGCGCCTGCTTCGCCTGGTTCAGTGATACGCCGTGCATCGAGCCGGATGTATCGATGATGAAAACCATCTCGCGCGGCACATGGGCATTCAGCGCCTCGCCCGTGTCGGGTGGCATAACCATGAACAGGTAATGCGGCTGATCGGCGATGGTCTCGGCAAAAACCATCGCACGCGGTGTCGACGACGGCACCGGTCGCCACAGCAATTCGAAGTCGTGGTCCATCGGCACCTGTTGTCCGGACAGGCTGATACTGTAGCGACCACTGTTTTCGGCAACGTCGACCGGGTGATAGCGGCTCGCGACGATTTCCAGCGGTACGCCTGCATTGATGTCAGCGCGGACAGATACCTTGTGTCCGCGCGAGGCCGATATCATCGGCGGCGAAATCTTCGACGCGTCGTCAACCACCGTTGTATCTGCCGACCAGCCGTTGCCCTGGCGATCCGGCAATGGCCGTCCCGGCATGTAGCGGGGCGTCAGCGTCATCGGAAAACGCAGGCTGAAAGTGCCTTCGTCATAGCGAATGTCTTCGAGGTACTCGACCTCGACGATGACGGTTTCGCCGGGCGCGATGTTGGCGACCGACGTAGTAAACAGGTTCGCACGCTGCTGTTCGACAAGGCTGGTCTTTTTGCCCTCGGCCTTTGCCTGCTCATACTCTTTGCGCGCCTGTTCCTTTTCCCGGATCTCGCCCTCGATAAAGCGATCACCGATATAAAGTCGCATGTGATCGACGGCGGCCTTGTCCGGCAGCGGAAATACGTAGACGCCCTCGACCCACTCTTTGCCTTCGTTCCTGAATTCCTGCATGACAGAAACGCGCGCCACGAGGCCGTTGACCCGGATGTTGACGTCCGTGTTGAGCAGCGTGGCGGTGACGTAGCCCTGCTCCATGCGCATCAGCAGGCTGCCGCCCTGCACTTGTGACGGACTGATGTATTCGGCCCGCGCCGCCGTGGTCATCAGCACCAGGTAAAGGGCAGCCAGGAACAAGCCGGCCCGGCCGATTTCGCGTTCTCGCTTCTGCATACAGATTCTCCTTGTTCGAGCCTGTATTGCAGCAAGCCAAAACGCCCGGGCGTGGGCCGCGACATGGCAATGCACCGGCGTAATGTGGCAAATTGTGGCGATGGCAAAACGAATCGCAATCGTCGAGGACGAAGCGGCTATCCGCGAGAACTACGCGGCGGCGTTCCGCCGCGAGGGCTACGAGGTCGACGCCTTCGAGGCGCGCCAGCCAGCCCTGCAGGCGTTCGAGGTCCGGCTGCCGGATCTCGTCGTTATCGACGTGAACCTGAAAGACGACGTAGAAGGCGGCTTCGAATTGTGCCGCGAATTGCGCTCACGTGCGCAGGAGCTGCCGATCATCTTTCTAACGGCGCGCGACAGTGAATTGGACGCGATCTCGGGGCTGCGGCTCGGCGCGGACGATTATCTGACCAAGGACATCAGCTTGCCGCACCTGATGGCGAGAATTGCAGCGCTGTTTCGTCGGCTCGATGCCATGCAGAAGCCGCAATCGGACAAGGGCCGGCTGACTCGCGGCGATCTTGACATCGACACCGACCGCATGACCATACTCTGGAAAGGCAGTCCCGTCGGCCTGACCCTGACCGAATTCTGGCTCGTGCACGCCATGGCGCGTTATCCGGGACACGTCAAGAACCGGCAGCAGCTCATGGATGCGGCGCAGGCAGTGCTGGACGACAACACGATTACCTCCCACATCAAGCGAATCCGCCGCAAGTTTGTCGCCATCGACCCCGGCTTTGACGCGATCGAGACGGTCTACGGCATGGGCTATCGCTGGCT
>JABAOH010013034.1_pt1 | contig 49738 bp, 43 predicted proteins | sample 7062181 | NCBI WGS metagenome assembly JABAOH01 (sample SAMN14538630, study PRJNA623070) | marine sediment metagenome | biome: marine biome [ENVO:00000428]; feature: marine pelagic biome [ENVO:01000023]; material: deep marine sediment [ENVO:00002113]; isolation source: pool of 5 deep marine... | reverse complement strand
TGGATAAACTGTAGTACGACAACCCTAGTCAGTAAACTGCAGCACCTCAGCACTGCTGAACTGCAGCACTAATATTCGGGGCGGGGGATCATGTTTGTATTGGTGCATCTTTCCAGCGGTCAGTTTTTTTCCTTGCTGGACTTGGAAACCAAAGGGGCGCAGAGGCACCAAAACCTCAATTCATCACTGGTTGAAAATCCGAACATTTCCCTTAAACCCCCTAGCCAATCTCCTCAAAGATGAGATAAGGGAGGTGGATGTTGTCGGCCAAGGAAAGACAAATCGGCTCCCAGTAATGCTGCCTTATGCTGATATGGCACGAGTCCACCATGGGAGGGAGAGAGTGGTCCGAATCCTGTAGGATTGTGGATTTGCCTAGAGAGGACTCACAATCGAAATTGATGAGCTTCTCCGCAAGTTTGAAAACAAAGCATTCTAACGCTTCGACCGAAAGGTGGAGGAGATATTTTACTTGTAATACCCTCGTGAATACGTTAAATCTTACATGAAATGGCTTGAAATGAAAACGGAGTTTAAGCTCCTTATCCTGAGTTTGTAACAAGCTAACGAAAGCTCAATATTCAACACTCAACGCTGTTGGAGCCATGTACGAATCTTTTTTTGGATTGAAGGAAAAGCCTTTCAATAATACCCCAGATCCAAGGTTTCTCTATTTTAGCAAGCAACACAAGGAAGCCCTGGCACAACTGATCTATGGAATCAAGGAGAGAAAGGGTTTCGTTGTTCTTTCGGGAGAGGTGGGGACGGGAAAAACAACGATTCTCAGAGCCCTCCTGAAACAGCTGGACCCCAAATCACGCGTAGCCTATGTCTTCAGCACACAACTTTCAGCCACGGAGTTTCTTAAATATGTATGTCATGATTTTGGTCTCCACGTCAATGGCGACTTGAAAGTCGATTACATGACCCAGCTCCTCGATTTCCTCGTAAAATCTCATTTTGAGGGCAAGACTACCACATTGATCGTCGACGAAGCACAAAACCTGGACATCTCGTTATTTGAAGAAATCAGAATGTTGACCAATTACGAAACAGTTAGCCAAAAACTTCTTCAGGTTTTCCTGGTAGGTCAACCAGAATTGAACGATCATCTTGAACGTGATGAATTATGGCAGTTAAAGCAGAGAATTAACACCAGATATCACCTGTTCCCTTTGAACCGCCAGGAAACGAAGGAGTATATCCAAGCCAGAATGAGAATCGCGGGGGCAAAACGTCTGGATCACTTCACAGATGGGGCCATCCAAAAGATTTACAAACATTCTCGGGGCATCCCCAGATTGATAAACATCATCTGCGACAACGCACTTTTGGTCGGCTACGCATTGGATACTAGAGCTATCAATGAAAAAATCATCCAGGAATGTGTTGTGGATCTTGATTTGGAACAGGTTCCTAAAAAATACAAAATCCATAAGAAAACAAGAGGTATCTACGAAAAGCGATCACTTCTTTACGCTGCCTTCGCCACCATTCTTATCGGCATTCTGGCGGCGGGAATGGTTTTCCTTCTATTGCAAAATCGAAGTTCTTCGAGGCGAATTGAAACCAATCAACCTTTTTTACAGCGAAATCACACCATAGAAAACAAAGATACTAATCTAGCCCGAGTGGAAAAGATAAAAGAAGAAAAAGGGGTTATCCAGCCGCTTCTGCAATCGAAAACTGAATTGCCTGACGTGTTTACCGCCGAAAAAACCCCTATGATGGATCCCCAAGGGAAGGCCGCGAGAGACTTAGGAAAAACTGCAACCTCCCAGCCTCTGAGCGCCGCTGAAAGCCAGGCGATCAGGATCGCAATCGTGGGAGTGGGAGACAGTATTAGTGAGATTATTTTCAGGGAGTTCGGAAGAGTTGACGAAGACCTCCTGGAGGAGGTTCGAGAGCTCAACCCTGAGATTGAGGATTTGAACTGGATCCATGCGGGTCAAAAGATTCGGCTACCCCGCGCCCTAAAGGAGAGCCGTAGGGGACCAGAGGGCATGAGTTATTTTTCGCAGGATATTGCCCGTCAGCTTGAGGAGATGGACTCTGATCTATAATTGATCCTGCGGAAAAGAGCTCTTTTCCTCACCCCAAATCCTGATTGATCTGGACACGGTGCACAACTTGACCCTTATTTGACGGGTGGAGAAACCCGGGCGGCGGAGCTGTAGAAAAAAAGGGCAAGAAGTTGAACGATTCGAATACGAACAAGCGCTGGTGCATCAGTTACGCTAGGCCTCGTACCGAAGACGCTGGCAAAGGAGCATTGGAGAGAAAGAAAATCTCCGTCTCCCTCCCCAGGATTCCCGAGGTCGGCGTCCGGAGTTACGGGATGCGGGGAACCGTTCAGGCACTATTTCCAAACGACCTTTTCGGTAGATTGACAATCCCCGATGGATATTGTACTATCAGGTGGCCATGGGGCGTGAAGAGTATTGGAAGAATATTGAAGGAAGCGGGGACAGCCCGGTTCCTCTGGACGAGTCCACTGTGTGATCTTTCTCAGGGGACAGATCAACGATTCCAAAGGCATCCTGAAGATCCTGGATGGATATTTTACATTCGGGAGCAAGAAAAGAATTGCCATATCCATAAGCGGAGAAATAAGAGCCAAGGTTAGCCCAATTATCGTAATAAACACGAAGAACCCAGTAAACTCAACCAACCGAACTAACTAAGTCAATCTTATCAACCAAATAAGGGAGGAATCAAATGAATAAATCCGTTAAAACTCTTATCCTCCTGATGCTGTTTTTCCCATTGGGCCCGGTTAATTATACCTGGGCGCAGGATTCCAAAAAACGCCAGGAGGCAGGTCCAGTCCAACCAACTCCTGCACTGACCAAACATCCTTTCCAGACCTTCCCGCTTGATATTTCTGAGGACTATATAATCGGCCAAGGAGATGTGCTTGAGGTTTTTGTCTGGCGTAATGATCAACTATCCCGCCAGATTACGGTCAGACCCGACGGCAAGATCTCTTTGCCTTTGATCCAGGACCTTCAGGCTGAAGGATTAACGGCTCTTCAACTGAGAGACCAGATCACACGGGAACTCAAACAATATGTTCAAACCCCAACGGTCACGGTGATCGTGTCCCAAATCAATAGCTACAAGGTCAGCATCCTGGGTAAGGTGGGCACACCGGGAGTTTATCCCATCAGCACCAGAACAACGCTTCTTGAGGCCATTTCCATGGCCGGAGGTTTCGCCCAGTGGGCTAATCAAAAAAGGATCACGGTGATAACACACCAGGGGGGCCAGAGGAAAGAGTTGCGAATTAATTATAAGAAAATTGTATCTGGAAAAGACCCCTCTCAAAACATCATCCTCAAGCGGGGGGACACGATTATCGTTCCCTAAAGACTGAACGAAATGTCAAATTCCAAAGCCCAATTGACAAAGTTCAAACGGAATTAATGAAGTTCAAAATTCAAACAACAAGATCGTCTATCATCTTGAAGAGAGAACTGCTCAGTTTGGAGGGAAAGGCATTGATTTTGTAAGAACATTACCGACGAATCTAGTAAACAATCAATTGGTTGGCCGGATTGTTCGTTCCGGTAAAAGTATAGGCACCAATTACATGGAGGCTGATGGAGCAGAATCCAAGAAAGATTTTCGCCATAAAATCGCTATTTGCAAGAAGGAGGCAAAAGAGACAAAACATTGGCTAAGAATGATCGAAAAACCCAAGCCAAATAAAAAAGAAGAATGCAGGAAATTATGGACCGAGGCACAAGAATTAACGTTGATATTTTCTTCTATTCCGTTACCTCGAAAAAATAGTGCGAAAGGGTCGCTTTAGCATTCGGATTCTGTTATTTGAACTTACTTGTGGAAGCATTTGGCATTTGAACTTGGTTATGCACGGTTTTGGCTTTGGACATTTGGACTTGATTTGACATTTGGACTTTATCATTGGAGGTTGCACATGTTGATGTTATGCTTCAGATTCCTGTTGCTCGTTGTTATCACACTCGCAGTCTTCCCTCCCAGTTTGGTTCATGCCCAGTGGTCTGTTACTCCCCGCGTGTATCTTGAAGAACGATACGATGACAACATTTTCCTGGAAGAAAGGGACGAACAGGACGATTTCATTGTTACCATTTCTCCGGGGGCGAACGTCATTTATCAAGGTCCTACGGGGGAACTTAACGTAGACTATGAATTTCGAAGATCCTTTTACTCCGATTTTTCCGAATTAGATTTTTCGGGCCACCGCGGAGTGGCCACAGCCCGAAAGGACTTCGCTGTATGGTTTGGCGCCGGAGTGAGGGAAACCCTCATAAGGGCTCAGGACCCTCTCGAGCTCACGGGTCTTGAAGAGTTTGAGCGCCCATCAATTAGAACCGGCCCGAGAAACCGCTACGTACGAAACATCGTGGAACCAGAGGTGACGTTTCGATATGCTGAGAATCGCTCACTCGTGCTTGGATACCGGAATAATCTCTTGAGAAATAAGAGAGACGATATCGCCGATCAAGACGAAAACGCTATCAATGCACGTCTCACCTTTCGAATCAATGTGAACAATGGTGTTGAGGGATTTTACGAGCACGCTGACCAGAACTATGACCAGACTATTCCCCCCGGACCTTCGAGAGATTTCAAGTACGATGAATTTTACGGAAAATATACATACTATTTCAATCCAACTCTTTCTACCTCGCTGGAGTATCGATACTATCAAAGAGATTTTGAGAGAGAAACGGCCAGATTTCCCGATTACAAGGTTCATGACCCCCGCCTGGGCATTACCTGGAATATCATAGAAAACGTCTCTTTGTCGGCTAACGCTGGCTATGCCATCCGGGATGCGGAAAATGGAGACGATGATGAGTCTTTTTCTGGCGAAGGAAACCTTTCTGGTACTTACAAGCGCCTCACCCTAACTCTCTTTGGCGAAACCGGGTTTGGCGGTGACTTCGGAACCGCCGAAGCCCTCGGTTCTTTCGAGTTCTGGCGGACTGGAGTCAACGGTACGTATCAGCTCTTAGAAAGGCTTGTTGCGCGAGGGAGTTATTATCTAGAAAGAGACCGATTTTTGGATATCGACCGCAGGGATACGTTATGGAATGTTGAAGGAGAAATGAGCTATCAGCTATTCAACTGGCTGTTTGCTTCATTTACCTATCAATATAACAAGAGAGATTCAAACGTGTTTCTCAGAGACTATGGAAATAATCGATATTTTTTGCGCATTACCCTCCAGTACGACATCGCAGCGTTTTTCTAATTTCTTAATTCTTGCTTAACGAGATCAACCAGGGCAACGGAATAGACGAGACAAACCAAACAAGCCAGATTGGCCAAACGGCCCAAATAGACTAAATCAACCAATCAAACGAATAGAACCATAGTAGGTGAGGAATTTTTCATGGAACTGAACACACCTCAAGACTTCATCGAAATGGGTTTGCGACGAAAGTGGTGGATAATCATCCCTCTTATTGTGTGTCTTTCGGTCTCATTTGGCCTTTACAAGAAGCTTCCAAAGATCTACAGAGCCACAACCTTGATTCTCGCGCTCCCCCCAGAGTTACCAGAGGATTACATTACGCCAACAGTTAAGTCCTCGGTTGCTGGCAGGCTCAATACATTAAATCAGCAGATCCTTAGCAGAACTAACCTCGAACGCGTGATCAAAGAATTAAACCCCTATTCCGATGAGAAGAGGAAGGCGTCCCCGGAGGGAACCATTGAGGCGATGCGGCAAGCCTTTACAATCGAGGTCCAACGGGCTCGGGGCCGGACCCGAAACCCCGAAGTTCAGAATACTTTCACGATTTCCTACGAAGGGAAAGATCCGAGAATGGTAATGATGGTGACCAACCGGCTGGCTTCGCTGTTCATCGAAGAAAATTTAAAAACAAGAGAAAAGCAGGCCTTGGGAACTGTCGATTTCATAGAACACGAGCTCTCAGCAATTGAAGGAGCCCTGAAGGAGAAAGAGAGACAAATTCGGACCTTCAAGGAACGCTATATGGGAGAACTGCCGGAGCAATTCGAAGCCAACTTACGGACTCTGGCAAGCATTCAGGACCAAATTAAAGAGAACAACGATAATGCAAAGACCGCTGAAGAAAGGCGTATCAAGCTTACGCAAACGATCTCAGAGTTTCCCCAGGAAGAGGCTAGTTCTGTCGGCGAAGCAGCCGTGTCCGAGAGTCCTTTTACGAGACAACTCAACCAATTGAATGCAAGGCTTAACGAGCTTCAGGCCATGTATACCGATAAACACCCGGATGTGGTTGATACCAAAACCCAGATAGCCATACTGGAAAAAAAGATCGCTCAACAGGGCGATGTCAAGGGTAATGCACGTTCTGCACGTTCTGAACGGAGCTCGCCGGTGCTAAACTCCACAGTTGCACGCCTCAAGGTGGAGCTTTCACAGGTTGAAGTTGAAATTATTCGATTAAGGAATCAAGGAGAATCTTTAAAAGAACAACTCGCGATGTATCAAAAGCGCGTGGAGAACACACCGATGCGAGAACAGGAATTGTCCGCGTTGACACGTGACTACGATCTGATGAAGACCAACTACCAATCCCTACTCGACAAGAAGATGCAGGCCAATATGGCAGAAAAACTGGAACGCCAGCAACTGACCGAGCAGTACAAGATACTTGATCCTGCTAGTATGCCGGAAAGACCATTTAAACCGAATCGCGAAAAGATAATGCTCTTTGGAGGTTTATTGGGCCTGCTGCTGGGTGGTGGCCTTGCATATCTGAGAGAAAGTTCTGATCGCTCTTTTCACAAAATTGATGAGGTTGAGGACTACATGGGTTTCCCGGTCATCGCTACCCTCCCTTACATCAAAAAGGAGTAAGCGGGAAAAAGGTTAGCCTGACCGCAGAGTTGAAGAACCCACATAGATCTCGGAGGTTGATGATTTTGGTTACATTTTCGTTACTGTTTAGGAACTACTCCTACTACACGTGGAGACCGTTATGAGTAGAGTCTACGAAGCCTTAAAAAAGCTTCAAGAGGAAAGGGAGCGAGGAATCAGTCGTGGCCGCGCCTCCACAGAGCCACAGCCTAAGAGCGCCCAAAAGCAGCCGAAAGGACAAGAAAAAACGGAGTTAGTGGAGCCCATACTTCCTGAAAGAGTAGATTACGGGGCTGTCGATGAAAGACTTATTACCTTAACAGATCCTCAGTCTGTGTGCTCTGAACAGTTTAGAAAGATCCGGACCGTTCTCTCCCAGCTCCACAAAGCAAGAAATTTTAATACTTTCATGATCACGAGTGCCCTTCGGCAAGAGGGGAAAACCATAACCTCCTGCAATTTGGGGACAGCCATCACACAGGGCTATGATGATCAGGCGTTTCTCATTGATTGTGATATGAGAAAACCGGGCGTTCATCTCCTCTTCGGGTTTGATGGACGACCAGGCTTGGCAGAGTTTCTGGCGGGCAACAAGAAACTTTCCCAGATAATTCATGAAATCGATGGCCTGAAACTCAAAATCATTCCAGCGGGAAGGGATCCCGAAAGTCCAGGTGAACTCCTTTCCTCCGAAAAAATGGCGAATCTCCTTCGGACACTGAAGGCAAAATATCAAGATCACTACATCCTTCTTGACACAACTCCGGTTCTCTTGACCGCCGAGCCCGCGCTTCTTTCCTCGATGGTGGATGGAATCATTCTAGTGATCATGGCTGGAAAGACTCCTAGGGATCTATTGAAAAGGGTCACAAAAGAAATCCCCCGCGAAAAAGTCATCGGCATTGTTTTCAACAATGTCCACTCGAAAGAAAAACGCTATTCTAGGTATTACAGTACGTACTATCATCGGCAGACCTCCTAAGAATCCCCTACATGGATTAGTCCGACCAAAGCATCACTTTACGTACACTTTCTGAGTAGCAAAAGCATCTCAAATAATCAATTAACCCAACGAGGAAAAAGGGATCCCTATCGATGATCCAACGGAAAACTGAATGCTCCCAATCTCAATAAAGAGAAACAGAACAAAGGAAGCAAACCGGCTTCAGCGACCCTTGCCACTTGATCCTGAAACACTTCTCTACAGCCGAAATTTCTTCTTCCTCCGATTGAACGAAGAGCGTGAGCGAACCAAACGTACGGAGAACATCTTTTCTCTTTTGATCGTGGACCTGGACGGCATATCAACAATTCTCAAAGAGAAATCCAGGGGAGCTACTCAAATTCACGATAAAAAGCTCGTTGAGGCAATTGTCAGTCATTCGAGGAAAATCGATATCAAGGGATGGTTTGATCTGAGAAAGGTTGGCATTATTATGGTTAATACTGAAGAATCCGGTGCCCTTGAAGTGAAAGAGAAAATTTGCCATCAGGTAAAGAAGAATTGGCCTTTTGCTGAAAGTCTGAACCTTGATGAGTTTTTTCAAGTGTACACATTTGGCGCCGACTCACTCAACGGAAATGATCCTTCATTAGATGGAGGTCACACAAGCAATAGCCGAAGCAACCTAAAAGACAATGCATTATACGCAGATATCCTAAAAACCAACCAATTCTCTAGCGTCAAGAGGCTTGTCAAGCGAATCCTTGACATCATCGGATCGCTTCTTGGGTTAATTCTTACCTCGCCACTGATGCTCATCATTGCGGTCTCGATCAAATTAACCTCTCCCGGTCCTATCCTTTTTCGTCAGGATCGAGTTGGCTTTTTGGGTGGGAGATTCATCTTTCTCAAATTCAGATCGATGTTTGTTAACGCCGACCAGAAGATCCACGAAAGGTATGTCACTGACCTTATTAAAGGGCGAAATGACAAGATCAACCGTGGGACAAGAGACCGTCCCCTGTACAAGATGACTAATGATCCCCGGGTTACACCCATAGGCCGGGTTTTGAGAAAAACCAGTCTGGATGAGCTGCCCCAACTTTTCAACATCTTAAAAGGAGACATGAGTCTCGTTGGCCCCCGTCCTCCAATCCCATATGAGACGAAGAAGTACAGGCTCTGGCACTATGGCCGGGTTCTTGAAGTCAAACCAGGTCTTACAGGCTTGTGGCAGATCAGTGGCAGAAGCTCAACATACTTCGACGATATGGTACGACTTGATCTTCGCTACGCAAACACTTGGTCCCTCTGGCTCGACATAAAGATCATCCTAAAAACCTTCCGTGCCGTCCTTTCAGCCGAAGGAGCATGGTGAAATGTCCCAATTGTTCAATCACCGGGCTCGTCCGATCAACTCTTTTCATTTTATCGAGTTTTCGCTCTGAGCGATCCAAGTGCCTTTCTCCATTTCTCCACGACGCCTCGAAAAAGTAAAGCATTTGAACTAATTACACAAATCAAAGGAGTGGATAATGATTACCATGGGCATTGTTGGTTGCGGCTATTGGGGACCCAACCTTATTCGTAACTACTATCAACTTCCCAACTGCAATATGCTGATATGCTGCGATTTGGACCAGAAAAAGCTCGATCGCATGAAGACGCTCTATCCCGGAATTCTCACAACGGACGATGTAAGGGCAGTAATGAACAATCGGGAAATCGACGCAGTCGGGATCGCCACACCTGTCTTTACGCATTATCCCTTGGCCAAGCAAGCCCTCCTCCATGGAAAACACGTTTTTGTCGAAAAACCTTTGTGCGATTCCTCTGACTCTTGTCTGGAGTTGATCCGTCTTGCCGAGGAAGAGGGAAAAATTCTCATGGTGGGTCATACATTTGAGTACACGGCAGCAGTCAATAAGATTAAGGAGATCGTCAAAAGCGGGGATTTGGGTGAAATTCTCTATATCTCGAGCGTCAGGTTGAATTTGGGACTCTTTCAGCCGGATATCAACGTGATCTGGGATCTCGCTCCCCATGACATCTCAATCATAACCTACATACTGGGAGAACACCCTATTTCTGTGAACGGTCAGGGCAAAGGTCACTACAGAAAAGATATTGAAGACGTTGCTACCATCACCCTCAACTTCCGCGACGGCGCCATCGCATTTGTCCATACGAGTTGGCTTGATCCCAACAAGGTGAGAAGGACAACCATCGTTGGAAGCAAGAAAATGTTGATCTATAACGACACAGAACCTCAGGAAAAGATCAAAATCTTCGACAAGGGGGTGGATGCACCCCCCTACTACGACACATTCGGTGAATTTCCCTTTTCCTACCGCTATGGAGACATCTATAGCCCCCGCATTGACGATTACGAACCTCTGCGGAGGGAATGCGCGCATTTCCTGGAATGTATTGAGAAAAATCAAACCCCACGCAGCGATGGCTACAGCGGCCTCAGAGTCGTTGCAGTCCTGGAGGCTGCCAGCGAATCATTGAAAAATGATGGAAAAGCTATCCCCATTAAATATGCCAAGTTCCTCAGAAGGGCAGCTTAAAAGAATCGCTCCCGACGTTCGCCTTGGAACCAATGTGAAAATCGCGGATTTCGTCAACCTGTACGGGTGCGAGATCGGCGATAATACCAAGATTGGACCCTTTGTTGAAGTCCAAAAGAACGCTAAGATTGGGAAGAACTGTAAAATCCAGAGCCACACTTTTATCTGTGAAGGTGTGACTATTGAAGATAATGTTCTTGTGGGTCATGGTGTCAACTTCATCAATGACAAATACCCGCGGGCAACAAACGAAAAAGGGGGCCTTCAGACCGAAGAAGACTGGGTCGTTGAACACATCCTCGTGAGAAAAGGTGCCTCCATTGGTTCGGGCTCCACGATTCTATCAGAAGTCACTGTGGGGGAGAAGGCCATCGTAGGAGCGGGAAGTGTAGTCACCCGCGATGTACCGCCAAAAACAATCGTTGCAGGGAACCCAGCTAGAGTCCTCAGACGGATTGACGAGGCAGAAGAAAGGATCAACGATTAAGGAGCAAGGAATCAGGAAAAAGAGCTGCAAGGAGTGAGGATAAAGGACTGGAAAAGCGACGAGAAAATGGCTGTTAAGGGTACCGGGGATGAGGTTTGAGGATTTGAGGTCCGGAAACGGGCTGTTCCGAGTGTTTGGCTTTTCTATCGCCTGGCAAGTGTTCTTGGGCGACCTGGGGTCTCAAACACTAGTCGGTGTGGACATTGGTTACATTCCAAAAGACTGACAAAAAGGGGGTCATAGAGGCAAATGATATTTCGTCAATGCTTTTTCCCTCGTCCCTTGGCTCATAGCCTTCTTCCTTTTACCCTTCCCCTTTAGCCTCCATGAGAGGGCAAGAACAATGAAAATTGACTTCCTCGACCTCAAAGCACAACACACGGAGCTTGAGGAAGAACTTTTGGAAGTTTTCCGGGATGCTTTGAGGAACGCCGCCTTTATCGGTGGTGTCCAGGTAGCGGCTTTCGAGAAAGAATTCGCTCAATTCTGCGAAACTGATTATTGTGTGGGAGTCAACAGCGGAACAGACGCTCTCCGCTTTGCGCTGATCGCAGCAGGCATCGGTCCGGGCGATGAGGTTATTACCGTTCCCAACACGTTTATCGCAACCACCGAGGCTATATCCCAGGTCGGGGCCAAACCTGTCTTTGTAGATGTTGATGAGCGAACCTTCAACATGGATTCCCAGCAATTGGAGGACTACCTAAAAGAACGCTTTGCGCATGGCACCCAGCGCTATGCGTCACCGCCAAAGGCGGTGATCCCAGTCCACCTCTATGGACAGCCCGCCGACATGGAACCAATCCTGGGGATAGCTGAGCAATATGACCTGATTGTCATTGAGGACGCCTGCCAGGCCCACGGCGCAGAATACCTCCTGGAAAGGGAGAACCGATGGGGAAAAGCAGGATCCATAGGCCTAGCAGCTGCCTTCAGCTTCTACCCCGGGAAAAACCTCGGAGCCTGCGGAGAGGGCGGGGCAGTCACAACCAACAATGGGGACATCGCCGAAAAGATTCGCATGCTCCGGGATCACGGCCAGGCCAAAAAGTATTTTCACGAGATGGAGGGCTATAACGGCCGGCTGGATGCTATTCAAGCGGGCATCTTGAGAGTTAAGCTCGCGCATCTCTGCGAATGGAATGAAAAGCGGCGTCAAAACGCTCATATATACACCGACCTTCTCGGGCAACTGGAAGGGATCATCACCCCGTATGAACCCCCATGGACCAAGGCCGTGTACCATCTTTATGTAATTCGCAACCACAAGAGGGATGAACTCCGGAAACACCTCTTGGAAAAGGGCATTACTACCGGGCTACACTATCCCATTCCCCTCCATCTTCAAAAGGCATACTCGGATTTGGATTACGGGGAAGCCAGCTTTCCGGTATCCGAGAAACTTGCGTCGGAAATTATCTCTTTGCCTATGTACCCCGAACTTACCTACGATCAGCTGAAGGAAACCGTGGATCGAATAAGAGAATTCGGCTCAAAATAATTTAGATGCTGAAAGAAATATTTCCTACTTGACCTTCGAATATCATGCCGTTTCACTATTTGGGGTGCTCCAAAATCTTACTTTATGTGCATTGTGAATTTACGGCTGCTCTGTGTGCCCTGGGCCTTGCACTCTCCGCTTCTCGGATTCCGTTCCCTTCACCCTCAAACGAAATGCAAAGAAGCAAATCGAGGAAATGTCGGAAATATTCAAACAGTTTAGATGCTGCTGAATGGCTGGATCCCAGCTTTGGCATGGAGCGAGTGGTATGGTAGATAAAATCAAGATACTGATTTCACTGTTAGCACGCGGTCAATTTATCTTCTTCGTCGAAGAACTGCGGCGAAGGCTATATTCAAATGAATCCTTTTATGGCTTACGTCGTGAATTACCCATACCATTTGAACCGCTCCCGGCAAATCTGCGCTTAACAATAAGGCCGATACGGGAGGCCGACGTTCCAAAACTTCTTAGCCTGGATGCCCCAAATCTCTCACGTGAGGAGATGAGGGTGCGCATTCAGCGGCTACTTATGCTCAAAGCGAATATTCAAACGNNGCGCATTCAGCGGTTACTTATGCTCAAAGCGAATATTCAAACGTGTTATGTGGCTGTAACCCCTGATGACAATCCCTGTTACATGCACTGGCTTATTGGACCAAGCGAAAATAGAAAGCTCCAAGTTCTGTTTCATGGAGGGTTCCCCCCGCTCACCAAGGACGAGGTGATGTTGGAGGGAGCGTTCACTCCTGAGGGCTACCGTGGCAAGGGCATTATGAGGTGGGCTTCCCCCCAGATAACAAAAAAAGCGGCTGATCTCGGGACACGCTGGGTTATTACCTTCATTCCCGTAGCTAACATAGCATCGCTGAAGGGTGCAAAACGTCACGGCTTCAAGCCATGTATGATACGAAGAGACAAATGGCGGCTTTTCGTCAGGGATATAACCTTCTCCTCCTTGCCTGCCGGGACACCATATCCTCCCGGTGTTGAATGATACACAAGTGGAAACGGGAGATCTGATCTTCAAAACGGTCCTGCACATCTTGACTACGACCGCGGGATTTCTCCGGTTTCGGAGAAAATAGCTCAAGAAATGAAAGATTCCTACTAGCATAGTGAACTCCATTAAATTTCTTCTCAGAAATAGTGACTCAAATAATTCCGTCCATCACTGGATCATTTTGAAGGATTCGATTTTTCAGGTCAAAAGATTAAACTGTAACCTTAGTCCTTTTGAGACCTAATCTTCGATCGATCTTTTTTTGAAACTACCAACAGGTGAAAACACGCTCGCATAGCAAATCCTCGCTTTTCTGGGAGACATATAAGCGCCACCTCAAAATGTTTGCCAAACAATTGCGCATGTATCAAATACCGCAATGTTTGTTGAGGGCAGCAGGTTCTGCGATAGAAAAAGATGTCTATATCGGGGAAGATCTCATTCTCATAGGCGAACCAGATTATAGGGGCCAACCGTAAAATGGGGGATAGGGACGCCTTGCGGGAAGGGTTCCGTGAGTCATCTCCTCAAGGCCGAATTTTTCACGAATTGCACCCCACGTGCCATCTTCCCGAATCGCTGTTATCATGGAAGACGATTCCTGGCTGGGTACAGGGGTGATTGTTATGCCCAACATGAAAATTGGCCAGGGAGCTCTAGTGGAGGCGGGCTCTCTGGTGAAAAAATGTCGCCCTATTACCCCCGTTGCATGGTCCCAGCCAAACTTCTACAAAAAATGAAGTTCTCACAACGTAAGAAACCGGAGGAATGGAAAAATTAATGTCTGAAAAAATTGGAGCCATAATTACTGGGGGAGATTTTCAAGGACTCGGCGTACTGAGAACTTTAGCAAAAAAAGGAATCCCCATTATCGTGCTGGATAGTGATCACTGCATCAGTAGATATTCCAGGTTTAAAAAGAAATTCTTCAAATCTCCGCATCCGTCGGAAAATCAATCCTATCTCAAATTCCTTGTTGATTTGGCCAGGGAACAAAGGATCAATGGATGGGTGGTTTTCCCAAACAGCGACGAGGCTGTATTTGTACTATCAAAACATAAAGACGTTTTGGGAAAATTTTATAGGATACCAACGCCTCCCTGGCAAGTCATCAAAAATGTCTACGTTAAGAAAGAGACATATGAGGTCGCTGAAAAACATGGCATTCCCATTCCCAAGACCTATTATCCCACCACACTGGAGGAATTGGCCGAGTTGGACCTCCAGTTTCCGATCGTGATCAAGCCTTCCATTAGAGATCATTTTTACAATAAGGTCAAAATCAAGGCATTTAGGATAGCTAACAGAGAAGAGCTTATTAAAACATTCCGATGGATATGTTCTTACATCGATCCTTCAGAGGTCCTCGTCCAGGAATTTATTCCAGGAGGACCAGACCACCTCTATTCATTTTGTCCCTTCTTCAAAAACGGCAAAACAGTTATGAGTATTATGGCTAGAAGAAGCCGCCAACATCCCATGGATTTTGGACATGCCTCCACATTTGCTGAGCTCGTCGATATACCGGAGATTCAGAGGATCTCGGAAAAATTCTTACGCCTGATCGATTTCTATGGGATCGCAGAGGTCGAATTCATGCAAGATCCCCGAAACGGAGAATACAAATTGATTGAAGTTAATCCCCGGGTTTGGGGGTGGCATAGCCTCGCCATTGGCGCTGGAGTGGATTTTCCCTATCTCCTCTACCAGGACATGATAGGTGAGAAAGTTGAGGTTCGCCCTCCTGCGAACAATATCAAGTGGGTTCGTCTGACTACCGACATTCCGACGGTTTTTCTCGAGGTTATGAGGGGAAGAATGAAGATAAGTGATTACTTAGTCACAATGAAAGGAAAAAAGCAATTCGCGGTACTCTCCCTTGACGACCCCCTACCCTTTTTTGCTGAAATTGCTATGATTCCGTATCTCTGGGCGAAAAGGGGTTTTTAGGAATGGTTTGGAATACGGTCATCTCCGGATTGATTTTGTGTTTTGTTACCTTGGTGCCACTGGCGATAAAGTGGGAGCTATCTAACAAAATGAGTATACCGGCCGTATTGCTCATCGGTATATTGAGCGCACTTATCGTTAATTGGGTGACGATATTTTGGCCCCTCAAGTTCTACCAGGTATTGGTTTTGCAAGTTTTCGTGATAGCCGTTATATCGATTTCCCTTCTCCTTTGGAGGTTTTATAGAGACCCCGAGAGGACACCTCCCGAAGATGAAAATGTTATTTTGTCTCCCGCCGATGGAAAGGTCATCTATGTAAAAGAAATAGAAAAGGGATGGATTCCTTTTTCGGAAAAAAGGGGGAAAAAATTCTCTTTGAATGATTTTGTTCAATGTGAGGTCCTTTCAGAAGGGGGCCATCTCATAGGCATATCCATGACCTATCTGGACGTTCACGTAAACCGTGCCCCTATAGGTGGGAGGATTAGCATTCTGAAACGCATAAAAGGCCTCTTCGTCTCCTTAAAAGAGAAACAGGCAGTTCTTCAAAACGAAAGGGTATTTACCGTTATAGATAACGGGCATTTCAAGCTGGGGATCGTCCAAATTGCCTCCCGCCTCGTTCGGAGGATCGTTCCATATTTTCGGGAAGGTCAGCAAATTCAGAGAGGGGATCGGATTGGTGTGATTCGGCTTGGATCCCAGGTCGATTTGATCCTCCCCGATCTTCCATCTCTTCGCATAGAGGTCAAGCCAGGAGAAAAAGTGAAGGCAGGTATATCCATCGTAGCCAGATTTGATAAGGAGTCAATGATACACAAGCTGAGATACAAAAGAGCCATGGTCTCATAATCGTAACCCATTCCCTCGGTCTCTGCTCTTTTCTCTCTGCTCCCTTTCGACTGCTTTTGGCCTTCTGTTTCGTTCCTCTCGCTCTTCGCATAAGAATGTCTACCCAGGGTATTTATTATGCTCTTAAGCCATTTATTCCGAGACATCTACAGATACTTTCGCGAAGAATCATGATTCTTCGGAGGCGATTATCATGCAAAAATATCTGGCCCATAGATGAAAAGGCCGACAAGCCACCTGATGGGTGGAATGGATGGCCGGACCAAAAACAATTCGCCTTGGTCTTGACGCATGATGTGGATACGGCTCTTGGTCAAGAAAAATGCCATTATCTATTGATGTTGGAGAAAGAGTTAGGATTTCGATCTTCCTTCAATTTTGTGCCTGAACGATACACGGTCTCAGCCGAGCTTCGTCGTTCCCTGGCAATAAATGGCTTTGAAGTGGGCGTCCATGGCCTCGTTCATGATGGGAAGTTGTACGAGTCAAAAGAGATATTCCAACAACGAGCTATTCGTATTAACCACTATTTGAAGGATTGGAAATCCGCTGGTTTCCGCTCTCCCTCGATGCATCACAATCTGGATTGGCTTCAAGATCTAGAAATAGAATACGACGCTTCCACTTTCGATACAGACCCCTTTGAGCCTCACCCTGACGCCGTAGGAACCATTTTCCCTTTTTGGTTTCAAGCAGCTTCTACAAAGAAAGGCTATGTGGAACTTCCGTATACTCTCCCACAAGATTTTACTTTGTTTGTTCTTATGAAGGAAAGCAATATCAATATTTGGAAACGGAAATTGGACTGGATTGTTGACAATGGCGGCATGGCCCTTTTGAACACCCACCCCGACTACATGAACTTTGGTGGGAATAATGTTTCTATAGAAGAATATCCAGTGAAATATTACTCAGACTTTCTTGAATACGTAACGAGTAAGTACGATGGAAAGTATTGGCACGGATTGCCCAAGCATGCGGCTCACTTTTACCGGTATCATCACCATAAGTATCTGTCTTCCGAAAAACAATTTTATGCAGAGAGAAAGGAGCTATGTAATGGACGCTAGAAACTTGATTAAGCAATTCATAGAGTCAGAACTTCTCTATGACAAGGATTCCGTTAATGTGGGGGAAAAAGATTCGCTCATAGAAACAGGAGTTATAGACTCACTTGGGATAGTAAAATTGTTGGCCTTTTTGGAAGAAACCTTTTCGATTCGGATTCCCGATGATGAACTAATTCCGGAAAATTTTGAAACCATTGAGGCGATATCATTATTGATAGGTAATAAAATGGCCTAAGATATGCAGAAATGCCACCCCTAATTGTTACTGAAAAGGCGCTTATTTTCGAGAGTGACAAAAGAACCATATGATATAGTTCGGCTTTTATTTTGATTTAACGAGAAAGCAGATGCTAACACGCATTTACATGCGTCTTGTCCAATTTTTGGAATCGTGGAAATGGAATGGATTGATTTCTACTTTCAAGGAAATTATCTATCTCAATAGGCAAGCAATTCCAGTACAAAGAGATCTCCTGCCTTTGGACCCAATGATGAACAATTTGACGCAATCAAACACGGAGCTCATAGAAATATCTCGCCACAATTTTCAGAATATCAATCTCACATACCCTCTCAAGAACAGATATCTAAAGACCTTAAACAATATCAAGAATGGATATCGAGCCATTGCTATTGTGAGAGATAATGAAGTAATAGGAGACGTCTGGTATACTACCTCGAAAAACCCAACACGAACGTCGGTGCACCCTGATGTTAAATGGCTCGGTATTGATTTTGGGGAGAAAGATGTTTACGCATGGGATATGTTGATAAAACCCACCGAAAGAGGCAATTCTATATCTATTTCTCTAATGAATGGTGCGATGCATATACTCCGAAAAAAGGGCTTTGAAAAACTATACGGTTACTATTGGGCAGATAATATCCCAGCACTATGGATGCACAGAATGTTAAGATTCAAAGAGCTAAAAAGGCTGAAAGTGCATCGTTTCTTGTATGTTAAATTTATTAAGCAAAAATGAGGTAATTTCAAGAAAATAAGCCTAACTTGTGACACGATACACATCGAATTATGTATTTTCTCATATATCTCTGGCTTGAACGTAGCAATACAATTGAGTTGAGTTTTACCTTAGATAAGATTGCATAATTTTCATCTAAATCCGTGTAAAAAGGAGAAACTACGGTGAATAGAAAAGAAATACCAATGGTCCCTGCAAGGAAGTCCTCACTTCCTATAGTCTATGGTGATACGCCTTCCTTTCTCGGGTGCACTGTCGTAAATTCAAAGCCTCTAGAGCAAGGATTTGACGTCATAGTTGTGGGGGTCCCATGGGAGGGCACCATAACTTGGGGTTCTTTTTCGGGGTGTGAACTTACCCCTCGGACCATCAGACACGCGGCTGCACGCTATGGTGGGTTTTTGCCTGAGTATGAAATTGATTTGTTTGATTATCTGAGACTTGGAGATCTGGGGGACATCATCGTAAATGCAAACAACCCAGAAGAAACGATGATGAGAGTTTTTCAAACGGCCAATGAGATTTATCAATGTCATAGCATCCCAATCATCCTAGGCGGAGACCATTCATTCAGTCCCGAAATAGTCAGAGCTTTGAGCGAAAATATCGATGAAAAAATTGGTGTGATTCATTTTGATTCCCACCTGGATAACTCAAGCAGTTTCGGGAATGATGAATTTCCAAGATGTGGGCCTCTATATAGGATAGCACAAATAGAAAAGGTTAGGAAAAAGAGCATTGTCCACATTGGTATTAGGGGCCCTCGAAATTCTCCCGCCCAAATGGAATACGCGAAGAGCATCGGAGCCACGGTATTCACCATAAGACAAATCAGACATCGAGGTATCGAAGCTGTGATGGAGGAAGCTATGCGCATTGCTCGTGAGGGAACTAAATATATCTACGTGACAATCTGCAGCGATTGCGTAGACGCAGCATTCAATCCGGGCGGACCCGCTGATTTCGATGGCCTCTTTCCTCACGAGTTGTTTCATGCACTCCACAAATTGGGTGAGGCGGGAATTGCTGGTCTCGACTATGTGGAGGTGTATCCAATTCAGGATCACCAATCATTTTCGTCGCATCTGGCTGTATGGGCTATCATTCACGCGCTTGTGGGATTAGCTTCAGGAAGGAAGAACGGATTGGGTTTGCGAAACAGCTGATCCCATATCCGGAACAGTCCATTATGCAGGCGATTGAAATGTAAAAACAAATCTTCACCATGAATCGATTTAGGCATGTTACCCCAATGATTCGGACGAAAGTCAATCGTTATTTCAGAAGCGCCATTTCCGATATTTCTGGCAATAGAGAACTGGTAGCCTCAATCGAAACAAGGTTCCAGACGCCAGTTGCCGGCTAAGGCTGAGAATTTTGAAGTATTATCTTTACTGCCAAAACTTCTTTCTCAAAAGGGGGAACTTCTTTAACCCAATCTCCTGGGGGGAGGGATTATGGATTTTTCGTTGACCGAGGAACAGATAAATTTCAAAAAGTCCGTTGTCAAGTTCGCTCAGCGAGAGCTCAATAGTAGTGTGAGTGACCTGGAGCAAAACGGCGAATTCTCTTGGGACGGATGGCGGAAATGTGCGAATTTTGGGATTCAGGGGTTGCCCATACCAAGCAAGTACGAAGGGGTGGGAGAAGATATTCAAACATGCCTCCTGGCTATGGAAGGACTGGGCTATGCATGTAATGACAGCGGACTCCTTTTTGCGATCAATTCCCATATATGGACCTGCGAGATCCCCATTTTAGATTTTGGTACAGACGAACAGAAAGACAAGTATCTTCCGGCTCTTTGCAAAGGCGAGCTCATTGGAGGACATGCCATGACGGAGGCGGATTCGGGATCCGATGCTTTCAGCCTTAACACGAGAGCCTTGAGAAAGGGTGATAGATATATTCTCAACGGAACAAAGATGTTTGTTTCAAACGCACCCATTGCAGATATTCTTCTCGTTTTTGCGATTACCGACAAGACCAAAGGCTTTGCGGGAATTTCCGCATTTATTGTGGAAACCAATTATGCGGGTTTTTCCGTGGGAAAGCCACTAGATAAGATGGGCTTGAGAACTTCCCCTACAGGGGAGGTGATCCTCCAGGACTGTGAGGTCCCCATTGAAAATAGGCTGGGTAATGAAGGGGCAGGCTCTGCAATTTTCAATTCGGAAATGGAGTGGGAACGCAGTTGTTTATTCGCCTGCCACCTAGGGGCTATGGAACGTCAACTGGAGGCCTGCGTCAAATATGCTAGGGAGCGGCGTCAATTCGGAAAACCCATAGGAAAATTCCAATCAATCTCGAACAAGATCGCGGACATGAAGGTTCGAATTGAACTTTCTCGTCTTATCCTTCATAAAGTCGCTTGGATGAAGGCCCAGGGAAAGAAAGCTCCGCTCGAAGCGGCGATTGCGAAACTCTATGTAAGTGAGAGTTACGTGACTTCCAGTCTGGATTCGATTCAGATCCATGGAGCTTATGGCTATATGAAGGAATTCGGCATCGAAAGAGATCTTCGGGATTCAATGGCTGGAAAAATCTATTCGGGAACCTCCGAAATTCAAAGAAATATTATTGCGAGTTGGCTCGGGCTCTAAATTTCGGAAAGCCATGAAGAGGTGGAAATCATGAATACATATTTGCTGCATTATTTGCTTACGAAAAGTGTCGACAGACACCCTGAAAAAGATGCCGTCGTGTTCATGGAGAAGTCGTTAACGTATGCGGATCTGGACAAAAGGAGTAACCAGCTCGCCTCAGCTTTGGCCCGACTCGGAACAAGAAAGGGAGATCGGATTGGGATTATCCTTAATAAATCCATCGAGTCGATCATCGCTCTTTTTGGTATTTTGAAAGCCGGTGCTTCGTATGTGCCCATTGATTCCCAGATTCCTGCGAGCCGCGCTCATTACATCATGCGGAATTGCGAGATTAAATGCATACTTACATCCCAAGAAATAGCAAATAAAGTTCTTACCAATCTCGACGCAGATTCACCTCTAAAAAAGGTTCTCGTTTCAGGAGGTGCTCCGGACGAACTGACACAACAGGCCAAGACTTTAGAGTTAATATCTTGGGAAGAAATTACCGAATCGGAATCAGAAGATTGTCAACACGCGGGGACGACTGACACCTACCCAGCTTATATTCTCTACACGTCTGGGTCAACAGGGACACCAAAGGGCGTTGTAATATCACATCTCAATTCCATGGCATTTGTCAATATGGCCACCGACTTTTTCAAAATAGACGAAAAAGATAGATTCAGCAGCCATGCGCCCCTTCATTTTGATCTTTCAGTGTTTGACATATTCGTTGCGGTCAAGCGTGGGGCGACAATCGTCTTAGTTCCACAATATCTTTCTGTCTTCCCAATGAAATTAGCCGAATATATTGAGGAGAAGCGAATTTCTGTCTGGAATTCGGTATCCTCAGTTCTGTCGTTGCTCGCTGAACGTGGGCAGTTGGAGAACTTCACATTTAATAGTTTACGACTGGTCCTTTTTTCGGGGGAGATTCTTCCAGTAAAGTATCTTCGAAAAATTAAAGCCAGAATGCCAAAAGCCCTTTTTTTTAATCTTTACGGTCAGACTGAAGCTAATTCATCCCTTTATTATCAAATAAAGGAAATTCCGAGTGATGATGCATGGAGAATCCCAATAGGAAACCCATTTCCGAATTTCGAGGTTTTTGCCCTGGATGAGAACAACGAGATGATAAGCAATCCAGGAGAGGAAGGAGAACTTTTTGTCAGGGGGACAACCGTTGCCATGGGTTACTGGGACGATAGTGAGAGAACTGCGGCGAGTTTTGTGCCGGACCCCTTCCATCCCTATTCTCCGAATAAGGTTTACAAGACCGGTGATCTCGTGAGAATTGACAACGACGGCAATTACGTGTTCGTTGGGCGCAAAGATCATTTGGTGAAAAGTAGGGGGTATCGAATTGAGATAAACGAAATTGAGATTGCCCTTAACAGTCACCCTGAAATAAAGCTAGCCGCAGCAATAACTATTCCGGACGACTTAATTGGAAATAGGATTATCGCATATGTTTCATCCAAGGAAGGAAGGAAATTGAAAGCGAGTGAAGTTTTGAATCATTGTGGCGGACTGATCCCAAAATATATGGTACCTGAAGCAATTGAATTTCTTCAACAATTACCAACAACTTCTACCGGGAAGATTGACAGGAAATTGCTAGCACACGATGCTTTGGTAAAGTTTGCTCATCCAAATGGCAGTTGAACAGACAGGTGAAGAACATAATTTCCCAATCAAGAAAAACGGTATCCTTCAAATTTCATTGGGCGAAAATATCTCCGTAGCGCAAGGGTAGATTTTACTCGTAAGGACTAGATCTCTGCTGGGGCCAGTTTCGAAGGGAATCTTCTTGCACAAATTGAGTATCTATATGTTCTCTTTCATGTTTGTCATTGGGCTCGTCTTGGTTCACGAACACCTTCAGCCGGGCGGAAACGGAAGAACCTTGCTCGATTTTCATACCAAGTCCCCACCAATAGGATGGTAACACTGGACTTACCCATCTGTTTCACAGCATCATCGCTTATCTCTATGGCGGAGGTAAGCTATCAACTTCGCGTGTTCGAGTACCCCACATAATAGGGCATCCACCCATTACATTGAGTTTATATCAAGGAAGCTGCAGTGTATGAATGCGTGTTTGATTGCTTATACATTTTATGAATTTGATTTTAGGGTGAGAAGGTATGCTGAAGCGCTAGCCAAAAGGGGAAACAGGATCGATGTGATTGTACTGAGGAGAAAGGGAGAGAAGCCGCATGGAGTTTTAAAGGGTGTTAACATCTTTCGAATACAAAGAAGAAGCTCCAATGAAAAAGGCGTTTTAAGCTACGTTCTTGGGGTCGGACTTTTTTTTATCAGAGGCACTCTTACGCTTCTTGCCATGCACTTGAGGCGTCGTTATCAAGTCATCCATATTCACAATGTACCTGATTTTTTAGTCTTTATGGGGGTCATCCCAAAACTGATGGGAGCTAGGATAATTCTCGATATTCACGATATTCTGCCAGAGTTTTTTTGCCAAAAGTTTAACCATGGGATGGATACAGCCCTTGCAAAGCTGCTACTCATTATAGAAAAGATATCAGTTCATTTTGCAGACCACGTGATCTCGGCAAATGACATATGGAGAGAGAAAATCATTAATCGCGACCAAATTCCGTCCAAGGCTTGCACCACAATCATCAATTACCCTCAACAAGTATCTATGCAAAAATCTCCGAGGGCCCCCGATAAGCGCCCTTTCACAATCATTTACCCAGGCACCGTCTCTCATCACCATGGACTTGATATTGCTATCAAAGCCATATCCATCGCAAAGAAGGAAATACCGTCGCTGAGATTAGACCTTTTTGCCAGGTCAAACAACCTGAAATATTACAATTCGCTAAGAGACTTAATCAAGAACTTGGGTTTAGAAAAAAATGTGAGATTTTTTCCAACAGTGCCAATAGATAGGTTGTTACCTATATGTCAACGTGCCAATATAGGCATCGTCCCTAAAAGAGAGGGAATTTTTGCCTCCGAGGCTTTAAGCTCAAAAATATTCGATTATATGGCAGCAGGTTTACCCGTCATCGCGGCCAAAACAAAAATCGCTGAATATTATTTTCCCGACTCGATGATCATGTTTTTTGAACCGGAAAATCCGCAAGACTTGGCAAGATGTATCGTTGAGCTCAGTAAGAACCCTGAAAAAGGCCAATCCTTATCGGATAATGGAAAACAATTTGTCGCTCATAATAATTGGGAAGCCAAAAAACAAATTTATCTTGATCTTGTAGATTCACTGGCGACAAGACCTTATCGCCCAACAACCAAATTCTTTGGCTCAGATCCGCAAGACAATAGATAATACTCACATTCCATTGTTTCGCCTCGACCGTTTATTAACCTTGTCTTTCTTCCATCCCCTGACTCGAATTGGGCTTCAACGGTCCGGTCTTAGAATCCCGATTCTGATGTATCACAGTATCTCGGAAAGTATAGAGGATGGAGTCCATCCATATTACCGGACAACGACTTCCCCAAAGACTTTTGCCCAGCAGATGAAATACCTCTACGAAAACGAATACTCGGTGATCAATCTTCGAGATGTGAGGACACAGTTTACGAACGCAAAAAATCAAGATCGAAAAGTAGTCATCATAACCTTTGATGACGGGTTTCGCGATTTTTACACCGAAGCCTTTCCGGTGCTTCAAAATTATGGCTTTTCCGCTACCATTTTTCTCCCCACGGGATTTATGGGAAAAACCAGATCAACGTTTAAAGGAAAAAAATGCCTATCTTGGGCGGAAGTCCGCGAATTATGCGGCAAAGGCGTCATATTCGGCTCCCATACGGTGAACCATTCGAAGCTGAGCTTACTGAAAACAGAGGATTTGCAATTTGAACTCAATTGCTCCAAGGAACAAATCGAGAATGAGATACAAGAACCAATCGAATCCTTCTCGTATCCATTTGCCTTCCCGGAAGAAGACAAGAAGTTCATGGAATTTTTGAGAAGTAAACTTGAAAGATGTGGGTACAAATGTTGTGTCAGCACTATGATTGGAACAATTGACAGAGAGAGTGATTTTTTCTTCTTGAAACGGATTCCGGTCAATTCTTGGGACGACTCACGCCTTTTTGGAGCTAAGCTTGAAGGTTCTTACGATTGGTTACATGCCTTTCAATATTCCATCAAGAAGTTAAAGAAGAACTATTGAATAATAAACAGCCTAACGGCAAATGAGAGGAACACTATGCTTTTTGGTTTTAAGCCATAGACTTTCGCCTTGACAATCGCTCGGTTATGGCCTAAACGATTTTACCACCTAATAATGGACAACCCGCAACTGGTGTTATTGTATCTTTGGTGAATCAACTGCTGGATTTCATTTAATATCTGCTGCTGGAACTAATGACAAAAAGAGGATATGTAGTAATTACCGCCGCCAGGGATGAGGAGAAATACATCGAAAAGACCATAAGGTGTGTCATTTCACAGACGATTCTCCCCATCGAATGGGTTATTGTTAACGATGGCTCTCATGACAACACTGGTAATATAATTGATACGTATGCAAGTAGATATGCATGGATAAGAGCCGTACACAGGGATAATAGGGGGTACCGAAAGGCAGGAGGCGGCGTAATAGAAGCATTCTATGACGGTTACCAATCATTGGGATGTAACGACTGGGAATTTATTGCAAAACTGGATGGTGATCTCAGTTTTGATGCACATTATTTCCGAAGCTGTTTTCTAGAGTTTGACAGAAATCCAAACCTTGGCATCGGCGGCGGTGTAGTTGGCCATATCATCAATGGGAAGCTTGAAATCGAAAAACACCCCCTTTTCCACGTTAGAGGTGCTACAAAGATATATAAAAGAGATTGCTGGGATGCTATCGGCGGACTCGTGAAGGAACCGGGTTGGGATACGTTGGATGAAGTGAAAGCAAATATGTTGGGTTGGACAACAAAAAGCTTTCCCCATATAAAAATTGTCCATCACAAATTTACCAGATCGGCAGATAGCACATGGTCTACTTGGGTAAAAAATGGCAGGGCCAATTACATAAGCGGCTATCATCCCCTTTTCATGGTCTTTAAGTGCATCAAGAGAATTCTTCAAAAGCCGTATCTGATCGCCACATTAGGCCTTTCCTGGGGTTTTGTAAGCGGCTATCTCAAAAAGATTCCTCAAGTCAACGATTCCCAGTTAAGAGATTACCTGAGGAACCAGCAAATAAGGAGATTATTTAGAAGAAATACAATATGGAAGTAGCGAAGAAGTGCTCATGCGAGTCAATCAGGGCTTGCCGTCACTTTGGTCTCGGTCTCATCGAACAAATCCCTTAGTTCATACCGCATATGGATCTGAGAAGTTTACCGATAATAGTAGTCATTTTATCATTTCTAATCTTCTTTTTGAGTCGTGACTTCACAAAAGGTCTGTGTATTGCAGTCCTCCTTTTAGTCTCGTTACCATCTCAGTTGACCCTAAGGACTCCGGGTCTTTTGCCAAATTTTAGCATTCACAGATTAATACTTGTGGTTTTAATCTTTGCTTCGATAATTCGCACCGGTACTGAGCTAGAATTAAAAAGGATTCCTTATATTAATCTCTTAGCCTTGGTAGCTCTCATACTACTGATCCCTGTTCTCGTTTCAGTTGATCTTACAACCAGCGGCAAAGAATATTTGAGCTTTACATTTGAGGTGATCTTTTTTTATGTAATTCTTTCGAACGCTCTGGAAAGCCAAAACGATGGTTTCAGAATGTTACGCTACATCTGTCTCGGATTAACCTTAATTGCTTTCATAGCGGGAATTGAAAAATACACCGGTTTCAATCCGGTCGATTATATCCCAGGGTATGTGAGGAACCCAAAAACTTTGCGAGATGTTATCGCAACCTATCCTCATCGAATTCTCCTCGGCTCGGCAATGGCTATGGGATGGCCTCTCGCTTTATCATTAGCTACCAAAGAGCGAGAGAAACAAAGGTTATTTTGGATTTCTGGGATTCTGTTGATTGGGGGTTGCTATTTCGCTTACAGTAGGGGGCCGTGGCTGGCATCAGCCATTGCGGGAGTCCAGATGTTTATTTTGGGCCCCTCCCCTCTTAGGAAGAGGATGTTACTCGTTATTGTCTTGGTCCTCACTACACTTGCTTTTAGGCAGGGGGTGAAGGATGTGTTCCAGGCAAAATACAGCCTAACTTTCGATATCGAAACTGGAGAGGGAAGATCCTATGCATATAGATGGGAATTGTGGAAGAGGGCTTACCGTGAAGTCAGAAAATCACCGGCAAGAACCTTATTCGGATATGGCCAGGGGTCTCATCATGTCATGGACCTGGCAGATGAAGCTACGCCATATGATAGTGAATCTTCCTTTTGGAGTTGGGATAACGATTATGCTTGCCTTCTTCTCGAACAAGGCTTTGTGGGCTTGGGGCTAATAATAATCGTATACGGTGTTTTTTGGATGAACCTTTTTCGTATTTGGAGAAGAGTCGATGAATCTCGTAAGAATATGTTGACGGGTATCATTGTCAGCATAACCGTTTTGTTATTTATGATGACTAATGTAAAGATTTTCGCTCATCAGCTCTATTATTTGTTTTGGGCATTATTGGCAATAGGCTTTGTGTTGGGAAGAGATTACAATGGTTCAGTAGATAATTACGGAGAACAGAAAGCATAGCTTATCCTTGGCGACACAAATCTTAAATACAGATCGAGGTTGGCAGACTTTATGATTGATGCGTCAATCATAATCGTCAATTGGAACACAAAGGATTATCTGTTGCAATGTTTGGAATCTCTAATCCTTGAAACAAATCGTTGCAACATTGAGATTATCGTAGTTGATAACGGCTCAACAGATGGTTCCCCTGAGACAGTAAAAGAGAGATTTCGGAATGTTAGATTAATTCAGAACAGGGATAATCTTGGATTCGCCAAAGCCAATAACATTGGGATACGCCAGAGTTCCGGACGATATATCTGCCTGCTCAACTCGGATATGAAAGTATTGGAGGGATGTATTGACCGTATGGTTACTTACATGGATCAAAATAGATCTATAGGAGTACTTGCTCCCAAAATACTCAATCCTGATATGACGACGAGATTCGATTGCAGAGAATTCCCAACCATCTGGAATACCTTTTGTCGAGCCCTTGGTTTGCATAAGATTTTCCCACGAAACAGATTTTTTAGTGATTACATTATGTGGTATTTTCCTCATAACTCAATTCGAAGCATTGACTATGTTGCTGGATGTTTTTTAATGGTCAGAAAGAGCGCCATTGATGAAGTTGATCTTTTAGATGAAAATTTCTTTATGTATGCCGAGGATAAAGACTGGTGTAAGAGACTGAGAGAAGCTGGCTGGGATGTTGTTTTCTATCCATATGCCGAAGCAATCCATCATGCAGGAGCCAGCTCGGCCAGATCACCCAATAAGCTCTTGATAGAAAGGCTCCGATCTAATTTATACTATTGGGAAAAGCATCACAGCAAACTTGCTCAAATAACGTTTTTCGGACTACTGCTGTTTCACCATACATTAAGGGTTGTGGGATCTGCCATCGCGTACTCGATTAGACCTTCACAAAGGGTAAAATATGCTGCAACGTTGACAGGACATATCGCATGCCTCCGTTGGCTCACCAACAATATTCTGTTCAGAATAAGACAAAAGGTAAAAATTCCTGGATTCAGTTTTGAAAAAACTGATAACTGAAAAAATTATGTTCCTCTTCGTCAACTCCGCGATCGATAAAGTGTATCAGGTTAAGACGCACCCTATAGCGTGATATCGTTACATGGCTAGAGCAAAATCACCTAAGATTACTCGCTCAATCAAATTGATTATGAGCCTGTTGATTTTTATTTGCGACTACGTTTTAGAGGGGATTCACCGGGTGATCGGAAAGAAACGTCCAGGTAAGTATACCGTATTGTACTATCATGCGGTCACTTCGGACCAGCGTAATCATTTTGCCCGGCAGATGGACGACCTAATTCGATGGGCCAAACCGGTTTCAGCTGGAATCAAAGAGCCTCTTGAGGATGGCTTTCGGCGGGTTGCAGTCACCTTTGATGACGGTTTCATGAGCGTACTTGAAAATGCACTTCCTGTGCTGGCTCAGCGCAAAATACCTTCAACGATTTTCGTTCCAACAGGTAACGTGGGCCAACATCCGAAATGGATCAAGGATAAGAAAGGTCCGCTTGCTGGAGAAGTGGTTATCACATTTGATCAGTTAAGCCGCCTCAAGAATAACGAGTTAGTCTCCATCGGTTCTCACGGAGTGACACATTCCAATCTTTTGCTCCTTAAGGAAGCCGAAGTCAGAGTGGAGCTCAGCGAGTCACGGCGAGTACTGGCGGCAACGCTGGAGCGAGATATCAAACTATTGAGTTTTCCCCACGGAGCGTACAACCAGAAAATTGTCGAATTGGCACGAGAGGCAGGGTACGATCGCGTTTTTACAATCTTACCGAAGCTCGGTTTTTCCGACCCATGCGAATATGTAACTGGCAGAGTACGCGTTGATCCAACCGACTGGCGTTTGGAATTCCGATTGAAATTGCTAGGGGCTTATTGCTGGTTATCCTTGAGTTCCGCATTGAAGTGTTACATCCACCGTTTGATGGGAAAGCTTCCAGTCATACGTAAGGAATATTGCTGCGACTCGATCATGAAAAGTAATAGGTTTTAGGGACATCCCAATCACTGCTCGAGTTAATAGCTCCAAAAGAGGCATTGCATTGAAAGAGAAGAGTTCCCCCACCGGGTACTCTGTAGAAACTGACCGGCTGGGCAGAGTTGAATGGTCAGAGCTGGTAAAGAATTTTGATGACGCAACCATTTATCAAACCTGGTCTTATGGGGCAGTACGTTGGGGAGAAAAGAACTTGAGTCATCTTGTGCTCAAGAAGGATGGAAAGATCATAGCAGGCGCTCAGACCCGGATCATTAGAATACCCTTTTTGGGGGCAGCCATAGCGTATATCCACCGAGGCCCTTGCTGGCGCCTTCGAGGGGAAAAACAAGACTCACAAACATTTCGGCAAATAATCCGAGCATTACGAAAGGTCTATGTATCAGACCAGCGACTACTCTTGAGGGTGGCGCCCAATGAGATTGGAGCCGGCAGTGAAACGATACCATCCATACTAAGAGAAGAGGGTTTTCGATGGCGACCATCGATACTCCCTTACAGGACACTCTTGATTGACTTGTCCCCTACCCTTGAAGAATTGATGAAAGGGCTCCGCAAGAAATGGCGAGAGAATTTGAGACGAGCCCAAAGGACAGGGTTGGAGATAGTAGAAGGATCTCATGACGAGCTCTATGAAGTGTTCATAGGGGTGTATAGGGAGATGCATGCGCGTAAGAAGTTTATTGAGTTTGTCGATATTAATGAGTTTAGGGCTATCCAAAGGGATTTGCCAGAAGATCTCAAGATGAATATTATGATAGCAACATATGAGGGAGACCCGGTTTCAGGTTTGATCTGGTCAGTGATTGGAGACACAGGAATCCCAATCTTTAGTGCCACGGCCGACAAGGGACTGAAACTACGGGCTTCCTATTTGTTGAGGTGGCGTATGCTCGCACAGTTAAAAGAACGTGGCTGTCGCTTCATGGATCAAGGTGGGATTAATCCTAAAAGAAACCCTGGAAGCTATCACTTTAAAAAGGGCATGGGAGGAGTTGAAGTATGCCATATCGGGAATTTTGAAGAGAGCCAAAGCCTAGTTAGTTCTCTTTTCGGCAATTTGGCGGAAAAATTAAAGTCTATCAATCGAAACCTGCGAGGTTGCGGAATGGGGAACATCACGAAATTAATATCCGGTTGATACAACGGCACCTTACATGAATGTATTAGGTTGCGGGAATATAATTGAAAAAATTAAGTCAAAGAATCCTTTTGTCATCGTCTTTTTACGTTGCAACAACAAACGAAATTTCGGCTTTGCTTGGTTAGCATTGCTGTTTTCCGAAATATAGTGGAATACACGTAATTATAGCGGGGTAGTAGTGAAACGTATAAAACAATTTCAAGAGACATTCAAGAAATTTTCTGCTGGAAAAGGCCTTAAAGCCAAGATAGCGCGCGGCAGTCTTTGGTTAGGAGCTGGTACCGGTCTTGATGGCGGATTGAGGCTTTTACGTAATATGATCTTGACCCGTCTCCTCGCCCCTCAAGTATTCGGCCTCATGGCCATTGTGCTCGCAACCGACCGTATTTTCGAAACGTTCACGGAAATCGGTATTAAGAAGGCCATCATTCAAAACCCCAAAGGCCATGAACAGACATATTTGAATGGTGCATGGTGGTTCTCTATTGCTCGAGCAGTAGCCCTATATGCAGCAGCATATGTGGCAGCACCCTTCGTCGCGGAATTTTATGCCAATCCCAAGCTCGTTTCGCTCATGAGATTAGCTTTTTTAAGCATTCTGTTTAATGGAGCTATGAGTCCGCGAGCCACTGTTACCATTAAAGAAATGAATTACGGACGATGGGTGCTGATTTCCCAGGGGAGTGGAATAATTGGTGTCTTAACGACTATTGTTCTAGCATTCGTCATCGGCAATGTCTGGGCTCTGGTTATAGGTTTCACCGCAGAATCCGCTGTTCGCCTTCTCCTGTCGTTTTTGGTCTGTCCCTACCTGCCAGGATTCAGCTTTGACAGAGAATCTTTGCGCGCTCTATTCAAATTTGCCAGAGGAATGCTAGGACTTCCAATACTGACTTTCATTTACAAGAGAGCTGATGTCTTTGTTATCGCCAAACTCTGCTCCGCGGCGGAGTTGGGACTGTACAGCATGGCTATAGCTTTGGTTATACCGCTCGAAGGCATTATATCAATAATGGGTAAAATTGTTTTACCAGCTTTTTCTAAAAACCAAACGGAAAAAGATTGGATTAACCGGGCAACTTTGCACATTACTTCAGCAATAGCGTATTTCTGCTTCCCTCTTTTGTTCTTTGTAACTTTCTATGGTAAAGATTTACTCTATATCGTTTATGGACCCCAATACGCTCAGGTTTCAGGGGCATTTGCCATAATTTTCGCCTCCTGGATGATGAGAACCTGCGGTAATCCCATTGTGCAAGTCTATTGGGCAATGGGACGGCCTGAGCTTAATCGGCTGTTCACAGGATTGAGAGCATTACTGATTGTCATCATGATCTATCCCGCGGTTAAATGGTTTGGTTTGATAGGTGCAGCATCAGCAAGCCTTATCTCAATGGTTGTTGCATATTTTTTCCAGGTATTGTGGGTGCGAAGGCTCACTCAGCTTAACCTGCTGCAATACGGTCTAATCTTCATACGAGCTTTCGGTATTTCGTTATGTATCCTCCTGGTCTGGTTTTCTACGCGAAACCTTTCGCTACCCGTGCCTTTCCTAGATCTTTTTCCGGGTGCAATAGGTTGCCTTTTGGCCTATGGCCTGGGCATAAGTCTCTTCCTGCGATATTGGAAGAAAGCCAAAATATTCTTGCCGCCCCAGGCAAAATAACCACGCGGAGAGTCCAGAGATTCCAGGCTTATCCATCTCAATAGATACTCCCTGGTGGTTCAAGCCTTGGATCCCCATGGGATTGACGGCGGCAATCTAGAATCTCCGAGAGCATAAAGGATTGATTTTAGGCTAACATTAAACAGTTTGGGAGCTGAAGATGTCATCGCCTAATGCCGAAGATAATCCCAGGACAATGGGGAAGAAAAAACAGATAACAGTCCGTCGAGCAGAGCAGGGCGACATCGATGCGTTAGTTCGTATCTGCAGAGAGTGTTTTCCGGCCAGTGTCAAATGGCAGTCTGGTTTTTTCGCGAGGAAGTTTTGGAGCAGTGCCCTCCGGTTCCCTTCCAGCGAGACGTGGATTTGGTTAGTCAATGATCAGGCTGCGGGCTTTTCCCAAATCGTCATCGACGAAGGCGCCTGGGCTGAAGAAAAACGAGAGCGGGGCGTCGGTCTCGCCCCTCTGTTACTTGCATTGGTGACTCATCCCAGGCTCATTGTGCTGAAAATCAAAAAAAAGATCCAACTGGCCCGGCACGAAGATAGGCGCGAGACGCAGAGCGGGATTCGCGCGGAGCCAGGCAAGCGGATCTGGGTTGAGCGTGTTGCTATTTTGCCTTACTATCGAAAACTGGGACTGGCACTTCAGATCATGAACTTCAGCGAAGAGAGAGCGATGAGCCTCGGGCGGCATGCGATCCGCGGAGTAATTGAGGTAATCAACGAACCTTGGTGTTGGCTGCACGAGCGTTTTGGTTATGTGGTTACCCGCAGCAGACCTGGTCTTTATACTTATACAAAGATTCTTGGAAGTGAAAAAAGAGTGAAAGAAAGCAAGGGTAAAGATATCGAATATACAAATTGATCCAAATTCGACAATCGGTTACCTGAAGCTAGAGAGCCGGCGGTGTTGCGTTTGAGTCTTTTGGTATCCTTCCTCATAGACGAGAAGAAGTGATAAAATCCAGGACCCTTGCTGCTGGTTTCCTAACCCGGTGCCTGAGCTTAGGAAGGCTTTCGCTGACATTGTGAATAGCGCAAAATTATGATCCTCTTTCGGGAAGCATTCTCGGGTTTTTTCTAACCCTCGCGCCCTAGAGTATTCTACCTCCCCCATTCACCAGTTCTGGCTCGCTGAGAATCTGCCGGAATAGATGGCCGACTGTCCCTCAGAGTCTGATGAGAAAAAAACCTTTGATCTCTTTCTTGCCGTCTTCCCTCTCTCCGAAGGTTACATATAAAAGCCCTTGTCTCAGGGTTTGGAACCCCTTCTCCCAGAGAAGTATTTATTTGAGTCAATTTCAAAATATCGGGGATATATGCAAGGAGAAAGAAGAATATGAAAAGGGAAAAATGTATGAGTAAAACTAAAGTTAATGAAATGAAGATATTTTTGGGGGCGATTTCTTTAGCCCTTTCACTTGGATTGGTTGTCCCTTTCGGTTATACAGCAACCCGAGAAGTTGGAGCTGGAAGGGCATACTCCACAATACAGGCAGCAGTCACTGATGCTCAACCTGGGGACACAGTTCTCGTTAATGCAGGAACTTATAGTGAAAGCGTATCAACTGAGAGAGACGGAGCACATGGCAAGAGGATCACCATAAAAGCAGGTGGAAAGGTTGTGTTAAGGGGTGGATTCAACATAAAGCACAGTTATATTTCTATTGACGGGTTTGAGATCACAGCCAGCGGTGGAAATGCAATCTTCGTAGACAGGGATGCAAACTACTGCGAGATTCTCAATAACAATATACACGACTTCGGTCCCTATAGAGCGATATATATGCCCAAAAAAGTAAAGGTACCTGCACATTTTGCTCCAACAGGATGCTTGATAAAAGGTAACTGGATTCATGGAAGTAAAGCCGCTAAGGTGTATATTGCTTTGACAGGGATCAATCACATTATTGAAGACAATGAGATAGGGCCCGGTGTAATCATTGAAGACGCATTTCGGCCGTTCGGAGATAACCATGTTATCAGAAATAACTATATTCACGACGTAAAGTCGGGTGGGGGACATACCGATGTGTTCCAAATATTTGGAGTAAACAATTGGCGTGTTCGGAATCTCGTATTCGAGAAAAATACCATCATTAATTGGAAAGGCCAGCCATGGATGGCTGATTGCACACCTGACAGCGGAATTATCACCATTCGCAACAATATCTTCCAGAATATCAGAGGGGCTGGGATTAGCTACTGTCCCCAAACAAGGGTATACAACAACGTTTTCCATGAAACTGGTTATGGTAAGATCGGGAAGGCGATTTTTATTCGCAGCAGATCTCCGCGGGGCTCAGGGGAACATAGTGAGGTAAGAAATAATATTTTTTCTCGTACCGGAGGCTATAGGGGCGGGTGGTACTCGGTAGCACAAGGAGCCCGATCTACGTTCAAAGGTGATCATAACCTTGTGTTTCCTCGCCGCAGGGGTTTCAGAGAGGCCCATGGAATAAACGGTAAGGATCCTCTGTTTATGAATCCATCAACGGGTGATTTTCACTTACAGTCTGGCAGCCCGGCAATCAATTCGGGAACAACACTAACCGGATTCAATGACGACAAAGATGGCAAAATCCGTTCGGATATTTGGGACATCGGGCCCTACGAGTATTACGGCAGTGCCTCAACAAGCCCACCGCGGAAATGAGGATCGGGCAAAGATTGCGACACTCTTTGCATTAGATGCACTGGCGCTCATGATCCACCTTTGTCGCTCCTTAAAAGGAGGTTCTTGTTACTTCAATTTAGTCTAATGGTAGCAGATCTGTGTTTAAATAGATTACGTTAGAGTGATTCAGAAAACCCGAATAAGATTCTATAAACTTTTAGGCTAAGGAGTGTTTGACAAAACATCAAGCGAGCTAAAAGGATGCAAGCTTATAAAGAATATACCGTTACAGTAGCAAAGAGCTTAGAAGAGTTAGAGAAGATACGCGACTTATGGGAAGGTATGCAATGGCATCCAAATGCAGACGTCGATTTCTATCTCACTCTTATAGATTCAAGAAAGGAAGTTGTAAGACCTCATATTATTATCTTACATCATAATAATTCTCCCAAGACGATATTGGTGGGGCGAATCGAGGATGCGCCCCTGAAATATCAAATTGGATACAAGGTCATATATAAACCTATCGTTCGTCAATTGAGGATTTCATTTGGTGGAATCATGGGAGAACTCTCTGATTCCGTCGGCGCAGCCCTTACGGAGGAAATAATTGACACATTGAGGCGGGGCGAAGCTGATGTAGCATTTTTTAATAATCTAAAAGTTGATTCGCCTATTTACCAACATGCGCTAACAATTCCCGGCTTCTTATGGCGAGATCATTTTGCAGTCGACAATGTACATTTCAAACTGGATTTACCAAGCTCATTGGACGAATTTTATCGCAGCCTGTCGCGAAATACGAGGGAGAACCTACGTAGGTACTCCAGAAAGTTATTGAGAACTTTCGGTGAAAATATAACAGTCAAATGTTTCCAACACGAACACGAGATTGAATACCTAATGAGAGACATTGAGGAGATCGCTGCTAAAACATATCAGAGAGGTCTTGGTGTTGGTTTGTCTAACGATATCGAAACACGCCGAAGGCTGTTACTTGGCCTACAGCGCCGGTGGCTTCGCGCATACGTGCTTTACATTAATAACAAGCCCTGCGCCTTTTGGCATGGCTATAATTATTGCAAGACATTTTTTATCGGGGTGCCTGGATACGACCCTGAATATGACATCTACCGCGTGGGACATTTCCTACATATGAAGATGATCGAAGATCTATTTACTATGGAAAGTATTGATGCTATCGATTACGGTTTTGGTGATGCACAATATAAGCGAAGTTTTTGCAATCAAAATTGGAAAGAAGCTTCATTCTATTTGTTTGCGCCCACAGGGAAAGGGCTTAAACTTAATCTAGCAAGGATGATGACGGCCGGAATTTCTCGTATTGTTCAAACCACTCTCAAACGTACAAGACTTCTAACGAAAGTAAAAAAGACTTTGCGGAGCCGTCTTCAAAATAAGACTATATGATACTATCGTAACCGACAATTACCTTTTTGTAACTATTTTTGGTCTTTAAGAATTATCATGGCCCAATCTCCCTTGCAATCGTGAATGGAAGAGAAAAATCGAAAATGACACCTTTGTTTTGCCAAAGAACCAGCGCCGGTCTGTAAGCCTTTTGGGCAAGGAGGGAAGTGGCCTCTATTTTGCTTAGATTCCTCTGTTTTGGTTGAGCAAGCAGGACAAGAAATCTTTCCTTGGCGATTATTTCGCGAAGGAACGTCCTGGTTTTGCCCGAAAGTCATGATTCTCAAATCCCGGGTTGCCTTTTTTGTCATCATGGCCAAAATAATCGAGGAAGAGGAGATGAATTAAATGGGCGGGGACAATTACAACAAAAAGAAAACAAGAAATCACGTTTTGCCAGATAAGCAAGGAACGCTGTTTTTCGTATTTTTTACCTCCCTTCTTATGCTGACCACACCTGTTGTTCACGCAGCAACATCAGTTTCACAGTACGGCATCACATGGAGCTTCGACGGAGACTATAGGGTTGGTCAATTTGCGAATGGTGATTATTGGGTCGTTGGACCTGTGAGCATTACAAGCATGAGCCCCAATTTCGACGGCTCAAAAAATGGTTGGGAAGTCAACCCAGTGTCAAATAGACGGCAGGGGTTTGATGCTAATTGTCGTCAATTTGATGCTTCTTTGGTGCCCTCCCTTCCCTATAATGCCTTGCCCGGTGATTCAATCGTGAAATCTATCTCCAGTGGCAGGACTAGACCTTGCCTTCAGACTGCCGCAGTGTTGACCGTCCTAGCAGCGCCGCCACCTGACAATGGCGCAACTCTCTTCAGACCACCGTACGTTGGGAATGATAAGCCATTTTATTCATTAAACGATCTTCATACAGATCTTTTGCCCTCGTATGCGCCAGTCCCCGCCACGCTCTCTCTGGGTTGGGTTCGAAAACGCTTTGAGAGAGTGCAACTCGACCACGAACAGGGTGGAATGGGCAGGTTTATTCATCCTGTCGATAACATGCCAAACTATGGCGCTGATATTGCCAAGGATACTGGAGATGGAGCACTTCGGCTTATGCTGAATGACCCCATTTCCGATAAAATGCCAGCTTTAATCGCCTATATCCAGTATGGCATAGACCTGTATCATGCAGTACTAAATGGTCAGACATGGCCGTCTGGCGGTGGCCACCAACCTGGGAGAAAACTTCCCCTGACCTTCGCTGCGGTTATGCTTGATAATCAGCGGATGAAAGCTGTCATTCGGGATGCCACATTCTTCCATGAAGATAGGGGNNAGGGTTTAAAGCTGCTAGAGATCCATATGGCTACATAGATGGAGGCGGGAGGCCTGTTACTGGCTCCTATCAGTTTTGTTGCACTTCACAGCCATGGAAGGGGGCAGCGCTTGCACTTCATTTAATGCCAGCGCTGAAAACCGTATGGAACAACCCAGTGTTTTTTGATTATGTCGATCGGTGGGTCAATTTTGGCGGATGGACCCAGCCAGATCCGTGTGCCCCCGCAAAAGGTTCTTATGGAGTAGACTACGGCCCGGATGGTAAGGGTGGATGTATCAAGGACACAGACCCTAGCGATGGTATTGGTCGATTTCCAAAGGTTCATGGTACTAACGCTGATGGCGGACACCGGTACAGTAAATTTCAGGCAGCAATGTGGAATGCTTACAGGGGCCGGACCCCAGGTGCTCCACCAAGCCCACCTCGAAACCTGAAACTCTCGCCAAGATAAGTTCCGACCCAGAGCACAGGTGTACAGTGCTGTTGCAGTCATCGACGAATCCTGCCCAAATGCTACTTTCAAAATTAACCTATGTGCCAATTCCATAATTGCTCGGCCTTGGTGCAGAATGGAATTCTTGAGAAACAGGTGTTGTGGGCCTATCTGACAAGCGACAAACTTTGGCGGCGAGAATGTCATACCTTAATACTAAACGTAATACCGGTAACATAGCGAACCAAAAACAGATCACAATCCGCCGAGCAGAGAAGAGCGACATAGATGCACTGAATCGTATCTGCCGACAGTGTTTTCCGGACAATACGAGATGGCAGGTCGGATTTTTGGCGGAGAAGTTCTGGAACGGTGCCCTCGAGTTGCCTTCCAGCGAAACCTGGATTTGGCTAGCCAATGATGAAGCGGCAGGCTTTTCGCATATCATCGTAGACTTGGGCGCCTGGGCGAAAGAAAAACGAGATCTTGGCTTTGGGCGCGCGGCCCGACTATTTGCATTGGCTACTCGTCCCAGATTATTTCTGCAGAAAATCCAAAAAAGGATCCGTCTCGCCCTGTATGAAAGGAAAGGCGAAACTCAGACCGGTGGGTCTGAAATGTCAATGATGGGTCGTGCATTCGAGTGCTTCAATCAAAATTCTTTAAAAAGTCCGCTCATCCACTATGGCGGAATTTATGCGGACCCGAGCAAGATCATCTGGGTCGAACGCGCAGCTGTTTTGCCACACTATCGGAAACTAGGACTGGCGCTTCAGATCATGCGCTTTAGTGAAGAGCGTGCGAAGAAACTCGGGCGCTCTGCAATCTGTGGAGTCATTGAGGCGGTCAACGAGCCTTGGCGTTGGATGCACGAGCGCTTTGGCTATGTGATTACGCATACCAAATCTGGTCGGTATACGTATACGAAGATTCTTGGCGGAGAAGAAAGGCAAGGTTGAGGGTGTTCAGAGCCGACCCTTTTCCCCGAACCAAAGGAGGCTACGGGTGATCTTCTTGTTGGTCTCCTTGAGGGCCGCACTGCACAATATCCGTCTTCGGGAGTAAAGTATGTATCGGTATCGCAATTGTGTAACCGTAATTCAATACAGAGAATGATAGCTGATTCAAAAGAATATATGGCGAATTGAGACAAAATATTGAGGATCAAAATCATGAATAAAGTTGATCAGCCCGTAGTGATAATTGGTATGCACAGGTCTGGGACTTCGATGATTACCCGGATGCTAAAAGACTTGGGGCTATTTGTTGGGTGGGATCTACAGGTTAATCATGAAGCCACCTTTTTTGTCAGAAGAAATGAAAGAATATTAGCTGCTTGTGGCGGAGGCTGGGACCACCCAACTGTTGTTGACAAATTGCTCAATCACTCTGAACTGCGGAAAAAAGTCCATGACTACCTCCGTGACGATTTATCTTCCTTTCATGTATTCTCCTACACGGGTCCAAAATACTATGTGAAATACGGCACGGTCACAAAGTTTAATTTCCCTTGGGGTTGGAAAGATCCGAGAAACACCTTTCTTCTGCCTATTTGGCTTGACATATTTCCCTCAGCCAAAATTATTCACATATTCAGAAATGGGATAGATGTCGCTCGCAGTCTTGCTGCTAGGGATGAAAATCGCATAGGCAGGGTCCTCAATAGGGGTAGTTTTAGCATGAGACAGGCAAACCTGTTAAAAGAAAAGGGCTTTTTACGATATATCCTAACGAGGCTCTATGATGCGAACGATAGACTCGACCCCTTGAGCAAATACAACCGATTGAGACTGTACTCATACATGTCAATGGAAGCCGGATTTGAACTGTGGTGTGATTACGTTAAGAAGGGTTTTGATTGTTTAGAGAACTCACGAAACGAGGGAATTAGTATAAGATATGAAGATTTCCTCTTGCAACCAACCCGTTATCTCAGAAAACTCGTCGAATTTTGCCATCTTCCCCCCAATGAGGAGAAAATTGACTCCGTTGCTTCTACCATAAACCCAATCAGACGCTATGCATTTAAGAACGACAATGCCTCAATGAACTTTTATCAAACTGTCAAAGATAATTATTGGATGGACAAGCTCGGATATACCCTTAAGAGAAGAAAGAAGAGTGGTTAAAAGTAGGTTAGGTTTCTTCATCGGGCCTGTTGATACTGCCAATATTTTGATAAGAGAGAGGTGGACTTCTGTAGATATGGTGATTATTTGCTTCGGGTTATCCACAAAAAATGGGACGAAAAAGGGTGAATAGGGTTGAAGGTATGACGAGTGGCTGGACTGAGTGTTGAGGATTTGGAACCGGGTGTTGATGACCAACAACCGAGTTGTCATGGAAAGATCGCAAAACTAAACGTCTTGGAGAGTATGTACGGGTTGAAAACCAATTCCATTTTGAAATTATACACTCTGTTTAAGCTCGTTTGGATTGAACGGTTAATCTACCGAGTCAATTTTTTCCTACAAATTCTCAGCGGAATCCTCTCTTCCCTAATCGTGGTATTCCTCTGGATAGCCATTTATCGATATTCGGATAAAAATGTTATTGCTGGCTACTCGTTGGGAGAAATGGTGACCTATCTTCTGGGCGCAGGATTGATTAACAGCTTCATTCTTACAACGGCGGAAAACCCAGAGACCAGTCAGAGTATTCAAGACGGAACCCTCTCGGCACTTCTCATCCAACCCATCAATCCCTATGGGATCTGGTTCGTCCGGGACCTTGGGAGCAAGACCTTCTGTTTTCTGTTGGGTCTGTCAGGTTATTTGATAGTCTTCTTCTTTTTTAAGGGCTACCTGGTGCTTTCCCCAAGCCTCGGACATTTTGTTTTATTCCTTTTTTCACTGATGCTGGCGGCCTTACTTCAGTTCTTTCTCTTTGAGGTTTTGAGTCTCCTTGCGTTTTGGTTTGAGAATACCTATGGCATTCGATTTACCATGAGGGTAATCATGGAGGTAGTGGGCGGAGCCATTATCCCTCTTTCATTTTTCCCTCAAATTTTACAAAAGGCTTTTCTGGTGCTCCCCTTTCCCTTCCTCATTTATTTACCCATGAAGATCTACTTGGCTAAAATTCCAATGGGCGACATAGCCTTTGAGTTGATGAAGGAAGGTGTGTGGATCGTCGGCTTGGGATGTCTCAACCTAGTTATCTGGAAAAAAGGCATCCGGCAGTACGTTGCCATGGGCGACTAATTTGTCGAGAGGGTTCATCCAATACCTCAAACTATTTTGTCTTTTCATCAAGATTGGGCTTATGCGCCAGATGGCTTACAGGCCTAATTTTTTCATGTTAGTGGCCGGAAAAACGATTCGGATGGGGCTCCTTTTTTTCTTTTTCCAGGCCATTTTTTTGAAGGTTGATCAAATAGGCGATTGGACATATGACCAGGTGCTTCTAATATTCGCAACCTTTCACATCGTGGATTATCTCGTCAGTATCACCTTTCAGCGGAATCTGGCCTTTTTTCTACCAAGAAGGATTCAGATGGGTGAGCTCGACCATCGTATGATCCTCCCAGTTAACCTCCTTTTTCTTTCATCTTTTGAGCAACTTGACCTTGCGGATTTTTTTAGTTTCATTCCTTCTCTGGGATTTCTCGGTTATGTGCTTCACCGCTTGGAATTCGGTTTCTCATGGACCCACGCGGTGATCTATGTGGCACTGCTGATCAATGCCCTAGTTTTTCTTTTCGCTCTCGTTTTGGTTATTTCTACGGTTTCTTTTTGGACAACCCAATCTTACGGCCTGGCGAGGATTCTCGACAACCTGATGAAAATTGGACGCTATCCCTTGGATATTTTCGAGGGTTTTTGGAAGGTGCTCTTTATTTATTTTCTCCCTCTGGTACTGATTGCACAGTTACCTTCCCAGGCGCTCCTGAAAACCTTATCCCCAGGGTTTGTCATCTTTTCGTTTTTTGCAACGGGTTCACTCCTGATTTTTGCTTTGAGCTTCTGGAGAATAGGCCTGAGGAATTATATGTCGACGAGCACCTGAACAAAACGTTTGAGGTAAAACGCTCAAGGTATAAGTTTGTTTTCTACGCTATGTTCCTTGGACGTTATTCCCGGGCATGTGCAAATATATGAAAGCAATTTTGACAAGAGAACTTTCCAAGACATACTGGTTCTACGAGAAAGAAGAGGGACTCGCTGGCTCTGTACAAGCACTTTTTCGAGGAAAAAAAGTTTTTGTGGAAGCTGTTGGAGGAATCGATCTGGATGTTGAAATGGGTGAGGTTGTGGGATTCATCGGTCCGAATGGTGCAGGAAAAACTACAACCTTAAAGATGCTGTCGGGAATTCTTCATCCCACGAGTGGCGAGGTGAAGGTGATGGGATACCTTCCCTTCAAGAGGGAGAAGCCCTTTCTCAAAAAGATCACTTTTGTAACCGGACAGAGAAACCGGCTCTTCTGGGACCTACCGGCGCAGGAGTATTTCAACTTTTGCAGGGTGGCCTATGACATCCCCAGAGAGGTTTATCAAAAGAACTTGGCGAACCTTGTTGAGTTAGCCAACATCGAAGACATACTGAAAGTGCCGCAGAGAAAGCTCTCTTTCGGACAAAGGAAGCTGTGTGAATTGGTTGCGGCCATGGTGCACGATCCCAGGATCATTTTCCTCGATGAACCAACGAATGCACTAGATTTGATCAATGCAAGAAAGATCCGCGAATTTCTCAAGGAAAAAGGAAAAGAAGGAAAACAGACCATCATTGTGACCTCTCACAATATCTCGGATATCGAGCAGGTGTGCGAGAGGGTTCTGATCATGAACGGGGGGAACATTGTCTTTGACGGTAGCATGCGAGAGCTGAGCAACCTGGATGGGCTAAAGAAACAAATGAGAATCGTTTTTAATGGCCCTTGGACCATGGATCTTATTAAAAAATATGGGGAAATTAGACAAATGAATGACGACGAAGTCCTTCTTGAGATTGAACGTGATCACGTGCCCTCAGTAACCTCACATTTGTTTGGTAGTTTTCCCATTAAGGACATCAGCATTACGGATCCGCCAATGGAAAGAATTGTTGAGTCCATATATCTGAGAACCAGTATGTAAACAAGGAATCCTTTGAGATTAAGGCAGGATTCCATGAGCATCACCTTTTCACATATTCCTTGATTTAACGATCTTTGATTCACATCCACCACATCATCACATTTTAGGCCTTACGGCAAGCAACAGGAGATTTTAGATTGCCTTCATCGCTTAGCTCTCACCATCCCTTACCGTTCAAGGGGATCATCCTTGCTGGTGGAGCCGGGACAAGACTCTATCCCATCACCAAAGTCGTGAGCAAACAGCTCCTCCCTGTATATGACAAGCCCATGATTTATTACCCCCTCTCTGTGCTCATGTTGGCCGGGATCCGCGATATCCTCATTATTTCCACACCCGAGGACTGCCCAAAGTTCGAAAATCTCCTTGAGGATGGATCCCATCTGGGCTTGCGGCTCTCTTACGCGGTTCAACCGCGGCCGGAAGGTCTAGCCCAGGCCTTTATCATCGGAAAGGCGTTCATCGGCCACGACAATGCTTGCTTGGTCCTAGGGGACAACATATTCTACGGCCATGGTCTTCCAGAGATTCTCCGCAAGGCTGTGCAACGCAGAACGGGCGGCCTTATTTTCGGATGCTGGGTGAGGGACCCGGAGCGGTACGGTGTTGTGGAGTTTGATGAGACTAGGAAGGTGCTCAGCATTGAGGAGAAACCCAAAAAGCCCAAATCCAACTACGCAATACCAGGTCTGTATTTTTTCGACAACGATGTGGTGGAGATCGCCTCCAGGTTGAAACCGTCTCCCCGGGGGGAGTTGGAGATTACCGACGTGATCAACGAATACCTTGGGCGTGGCAACCTCCAAGTCGAGCTTCTCGGCCGAGGATTCGCCTGGCTGGATACAGGAACCCACGATTCACTCATGGAAGCGTGCAGTTTTATCGAAACCATTGAGAAACGCCAGGGGTTAAAGGTGGCATGTATCGAAGAGGTGGCTTATCGAATGGGTTATATCGATGCTGACCAAGTCAGGAAGCTAGCGGAGCCTTTGCAGAAAAATGGCTATGGACAGTACTTGCTCCACGTTGTGACTGATGAAACCCTATGGAGAAAGAGTTAAAATGTGAGACGTACTGGCAGACGTACTGGCGAAGCCATAGAACAGTCCCTCAGTTCCCTGAAGGAGGGTGAATATGCCTGTTAAATATTCTTTGAGTCCGGGCGGTGAGAAATTTCCATTACCAAGTCCCGACGATTATGCGAAGGAGTTTGAACGTTTGAAGGAAATTGTCAGCGACCAGCGGAGTTTGGGGCGAGAGATAGTGGTGGTGATGGGGGTGGGATTTGTGGGAGCTGTAATGGCCGCGGTGGTGGCTGACACCGAAGACCAAAAGGGGAACCCCACCAAGTTCGTCATCGGGATGCAGCGGCCCAGCCCGCGCAGCTATTGGAAGATTCCCCTGCTTAACCTTGGTATCCCACCGGTGAAATGCGAGGACCCTGAAGTTGCTCCAATGATTCACCGCTGCGTGAACGAGAAAAAGACCCTTGTTGCTACCTTCACCTACGACGTCCTGAAACTTGCAGATCTCGTGGTAGTGGACGTTCAGTGTGACTACCTGAAAGAATCGCTTGGAGATGCGCGGAACGGGCGAGCGGATATGGCCGCCCTGGAAGAATCCATGGAGATCATTGCCAAACACATATCCCCCGAGACCCTTGTCTTGATCGAGACAACCGTGGCTCCAGGTACCACCGAGCAGGTGGCCTATCCCATCATGAGAAAAATGTTTCGCAAGCGCGGCATCCAAACTGACCCGCTTTTGGCTCACAGCTTTGAAAGGGTGATGCCGGGCAAACAGTACGTCGCTAGCATCCGCAATTTCTGGCGGGTTTGCAGTGGCATAAACGAAGAAGCCACACAAAGGACTGTGAAGTTTCTCAACGAGGTGATCAATACCCAAGAGTACCCGCTTACCGTTTTGGATCGCCCCATTGAGTCGGAGACGGCAAAAATCGTGGAAAACAGCTTTCGGGCCACGATTCTGGCTCTTCTTGACGAGTGGAGTCTTTTTGCCGAACAAAATGGTGTGGACCTCATCAAGGTGATCGAGGCCATTAAGGTCCGGCCCACACACAGCAACATCATTTTCCCCGGTCCTGGCATCGGCGGGTACTGCCTGCCCAAAGATGGCGGCTTGGGCCTCTGGGCCTACCGACACATTCACGGGTTCGAGGACAATATTTTCAAGATCACGCCTCTGGCCATTGACATCAACGACACCAGGGCCTTGCATGTGGCCCAGCTCACCCGCGATGCCCTTCGCAACATGAGTCGGCCACTGGCAGCTGCAGAGATTCTCATTCTGGGAGCCTCCTATCGTGAAGATGTGGGAGATACCCGATATAGCGGATCTGAACTGATCGTGCGAAGGCTCACCGAGATGGGGGCTGAATTACGGGTCCACGATCCCTATGTCTTGCATTGGTGGGAATTCGAAAAACAGGATGAGTACCCTTCGGCAAGGCATAGTTTAAAGAGATTTTTCCGAAACCAGGAAAAGTTAACGAACCTCCGCGTTGAGCAGGATTTGAAGAAGGGCCTGCGTGGAGTGGATGCGGCCATTTTCGCGGTCAAACACCAGTCTTACCTGGATCTTGACCCTGACGAGATAGTGAAGACTGCGGGGGGACCGATGGCGGTAATTGATTGCTTCGGCATCCTCGATGATGCCAAGATAAAACGTTACTTCGAGTTGGGCTGTGAAGTCAAAGGTTTGGGCCGCGGCCACGTGAAGCGGATTAAGGATCGGGTACGGGAAGAGAGAGAGCAAATCTATCTCGAGATGAGCAAGAAAACTCGATTTAAGGTAATAGGCAAATAGAACCAAGACCGATGAAAGGCACCAAGGGACCACAGACATGAACGAGTGCTGGAAAGACCCGAAGTCCTTACAAGAAGTGTATGAGTCCAGTCAGACTGTGGTTGGGAAAGGGCAGGCCACTAACGGAATGTCAGCGTTCTACGCTCGACAGTCAGCGCTTAGTTAAGGGGGACATGGAACCATGAAAATCGTATGTCTGGAATGTCAACGTGAGATTGGTGAGAAATTTCCTTTTGATGATACACGGGTGACCCACACCTTTTGCCATGAGTGTAATGAGCGAAAATTAATGGAGGTAGAAAATGAGGGGTTGAGAGGGAAGTTTATCAGGCCGTTCAAAAGGAAAGTGCCCTTGAAGTTTGACCCTGAAGCGGACCCTCTTGGGCGATGAATGAGCAATCGACGGCTGAGAGATTGGTTGATAAGAATATGTAATAAGCCTAAGAATGGAGGGAGAATCATCGGTATTGCGAAATTCCGGAGCAATTCTCAGAAGAGGTATGACCGTCTTTCGGGATTCATTTTTATTGGGATTCTAACCGTCAAGGATAGCTGCCAGGGCTCCTCAGAAAGTATATTGAATCCCTCTTTCAATATCTTCACGTAAAATTGCTATACGGGGGGATGAGAATATGTGTGGCATAGTAGGCATAATAGGGAGAGAGAGATTTTCGGTGAAAGATGACCTCATCAGGTCATTGCAAAGGCTGGAGTATCGGGGCTACGACTCCTGTGGTTTTGCGACCTTCGAAGGTTTGGTCAGGAAGAATATCGGATACATCGAGAACTTAGCAAATGGTGCGGACGGCATTGAGACGAGCTTGGCTATTTCACATACCCGGTGGGCAACCCACGGAGGGATCACCCAGGTTAATGCCCACCCTCATTCTAATACAGAAAACAACATTTTCGTGGTCCACAATGGAATTATCGAGAATTTTCAGCAACTCAGAGAGATGCTCATAAATCAGGGTTACCGATTTGTATCCCAGACCGATACTGAAATCATCCCGCATTACTTTGATCTTAATCTGAAGTCGGGCAAGGATATCAGGGAGGCAATCGGGGATTTCATGAGGGAGGTTGAGGGGACATACGCGGTGCTTCTGTTCATAAAGGGTGACCACCATCTGTATGCCTTCAAAAAGGATTCACCGCTTGTGTTGGGCATCTTCGGGGACAAATTCATTCTCGCATCCGACATATACGCTTTCAGTGATAAATCTAACCGTGCTGTATTTATTGATGATGAAGAGTTCGCGGTGATCAGCGACCATAGGTACGCAATCTTCGCCAAAAACGGAAAGCCTGTTAAAAAGCAGGTCATAAAGTTCACCTGGTCCAGGAAGGAAGAAAGCAAGGAGGCGTTTGAGCATTACATGCTCAAGGAGATAAAGGAGCAGCCCCTCGTTTCAGAAAGGTTGATCCAATCATTCACCACGATTCAGAGGGAAAAACTCCAGCAACTTGTCAGCATGGTCAAATCAGCCAAGCGCGTGGTCTTTTTGGCTTGCGGTACCAGTTATCACGCCTCCCTTGTCGGCTGCTTCCTGCTCAACCGTCTCGGCATAGAGGCGCACACGGTTATCGCATCGGAATTTGAGAGTTTTTTGCTTGTGGATAAAGACACCTTTGTCATCGCCATTACCCAATCCGGGGAAACCATGGATGTGGTCACCGTGATAAAGAATATCAAGAAAACCGGGGCACAGCTTGCGGCAATCGTCAATGTGCCCTACTCCACCGTTCAAAGACTCAGTGACATCTCCATTGAGATCCTTGCCGGCCAGGAGATCTGTGTAGCAGCCACCAAGTCCTTCACCAACCAGTTGATTACCCTGTTTGCACTGGCTCAAGAACTCGGCTTCCATGACATTGATTTAGGGTTACTTCCCGGCAAAATTCAAAAAACCATGGAGCTGAATGAGGAGTACATCAAAAAGCTTGCCGAGGATCTCTACGAGAAGAACCACATATTCGTGCTTGGCAGGGGGATATCCTATCCCCAGGCGCGGGAGATCGCCCTGAAGCTCAAGGAGATACCGTATATCCATGCCGAGGGAATGATGGCGGGTGAACTCAAACATGGGACCATCGCTCTTATTGAGGATGGCACCCCCGTTATTTCATTGATTCCCAATAACAATCCCGCAATGATCTCGTCGACAAAGGAAGTTGAGGCAAGGGGTGCGCGGACAATCATCATATCGAATACCAATGGGGAGCTGAAGATACCTGCTTGTTGTGACGCGGAGTTTGCCGTATACTCTGGGATCGTTGGACATCTGTTAAGTTACTATATCGCAAGGCTCCGTGGTTGCTCGATTGACAAGCCCAGGAACCTGGCGAAGAGTGTGACAGTGAAGTGACGTGTTCGTGGATCGTGTGACGTATCCGCCTAGGGAGGAAGAGGTAAACGAAGTCGGTTGAACAGTTGGATGTGCTTAGATTGTCTCTTGAAATGGCAAGAGCAATTTACGAACTCACAAAAAACTTTGCCGAAGAAGAAAAATTCGGCCTTACATCCCAAATGCGCAGAGCCGCATACTCGGTGCCAATGAATCTGGTTGAAGGTGCAAACAGATTAAATTCGATGGAATATCGGTACTTTGTTGGAATCGCAAAAAGGGTCAGCCGGAGAAATAACATATCAATTACTACTGGCTCGGGATTTGAAATAGATCGGTGAGAAAACCCACGATTCATATCGGTCAAGCTACGACCGAATAGCTCAAATGCTGACAGGACTGGCGAAATCCTTGAAATAATTCTCTCGAACACGGTTCACGGAAACGAGTGCTGGCGGTCGGCCCTCATCGGTCTTAAACGGAGGACACAAAAACATGAAAATCATTTGCCTGGAATGCGGGCGTGAGATTGGTGAGAAGTTCCCCTTTGATGATCCCAGGCCCACTCACACGATTTGTCCCGAATGCGCTGAGAAAAAAGTGCAGCCGAAAAAGAAGGGTTTGAAATGGTAAATCCTCAATCTAGAAACTCCATTATTGACATGAAGACAGGCTTCTACAATCGGCGTTTCTTTAATCTCCGGCTGCGCGAGGAGGGGCAAAGAATCGAGCGATCCGGTTCGCCCTTTTCCTTATTGACACTGAATATTGCTGACCTGGCAGATGCGATCAAAAAGCGGCCGAAGCTCAAGATACATCAAATGAAAAAGATTATCACCAACACCGTCCGAGAAAATACCCGCGATATCGACATCAAGAGCTGGCACGACGATACAACACTGAAGATCCTCATGCCTGAAACTCCGAACATAGGCGCAAATTTCCTGGCTGAGAAACTTCAGGTGAAGGTTAACGAGGCTTTAGGGACTTTTTTCGGCCTCAAAAGTGCATTTGATCTCAAAAAGAACATGACCATCAAATCCTATCCTGAAGCCACGAAGAATCAATGTCAATTCCCGGAATCTGGGCCCTCGGTAAAGAAAAAACCGATGGCCGATTCCCCCGTGAGTTGGGCAAATAGGAAGATTAATCGACCAAAAAAGGTTAGAGGCTAAAAAAGCTTGATTACCGTCACACAGGACGATCTGAACGCCCTCAACGAACCCAAAGAAAAAACAAAGGTTAAGGCTGAGGCTGAGACCAAATAGACCAGCTAGACCAAACAGACCAAACCCTCTGTTTTTTTCATTGCCTATCGCCTTTTTTCATTGCCTATCGCCCCAAGCCTATTGTCCATCGCCCATAATTATTTATAGCGTCTCGCCCATCGCCCGTGCTTATTTATAGC
>JABAOH010022069.1_pt1 | contig 49780 bp, 44 predicted proteins | sample 7062181 | NCBI WGS metagenome assembly JABAOH01 (sample SAMN14538630, study PRJNA623070) | marine sediment metagenome | biome: marine biome [ENVO:00000428]; feature: marine pelagic biome [ENVO:01000023]; material: deep marine sediment [ENVO:00002113]; isolation source: pool of 5 deep marine... | reverse complement strand
ATATCCCCGATCGTCCCCAGGTAACCATTATTATATTTTGCATTGACCCCTTGAGCTGCATCTTCAACGACATACAGATTATAGCGGTGAGCTAAATCCATAATGACGCCCATCTCACAAGCAACGCCTGCATAATGGACTGGAATAATGACTTTTGTATCCTCGGTTATGGCACTCTCAATTTTCGTCTCATCTATATTAAGAGTGTCAGGTCGAATATCAACAAAAACGAGCTTAGCACCTCGCAAATAAAACGCATTGGCAGTGGAAACAAATGTGAAAGACGGTAATATCACCTCATCTCCTGGCTCGACCTCGCAAAGGATGGCAGCCATCTCCAATGCAGCGGTACACGAGCTGGTCAGCAGAATCTTGTCTGCTCCAAACTTCTTCTCCATTAATGCCTGACATTTCTTAGTAAACTGGCCATCGCCTGCGGTATGCCCGCTCAAAACCGACTGGGCAATGTAATAAAGTTCTTTACCGGCAAGAAATGGTTTGTTAAAAGGGATACGATAATTCACGCTGATCTCTCCTTAAGTTTATTGAAAAAGGAATTCTCTAAACGGTCTTTTTATTCCTCCAATAGCACCGATTATGGCCCGTATAAAGTTAATAAGAACCGATAATACTGAAGCGTCGGACGGCAAAATATCTACATTGCCCACCAGATAGACTAATGTGTTTTCACGGAGAAAATCATATCAACAGGGCAGGGATATTCAAGAACCTCTGCATAGTAAAAGAAACCAAGATGACCTTCACTTGAAATAAAGCAAAGAAGAGAACAAGGTTCAGAAGTGAATTCAAGTAGTATCCGCCACTTCTCTTTTAACCATCTTAAATTTTCCGTTCGGTTCTAAAGGGATGAATTTGCGCTTTTCAAAGCTTACTTCAGTTTTATGTTTAGGATTCAGTTTTTCCAAAATATCTTTTTCAATCTCTTGATTATCAACATCAAACTTACAAACGTATATAATTCTTATCCTTCCATTTCTTTCTTGGAATAATTGAATCTGCTTAATGGCCTCTATTGAATTACTTACGGCTAGTAAATGTTGAACATGAATGATTCTGTCATCTTCGAGAATTATTCTGTCATCTTCCCGACCATCTATAGAAATAAAATGCGTAAATTTGATTTTACAATTGACTTCCTTCCGGGGTATGGTTATGTAATCTCCTATGTCATACCTAATCATAGGACTCGCGAATTGATCCAAAACAGTTATTACCGCTCTTCCTTTTTCCCCTGGTTTCACTGGATCATCATTTTCATCCAATATTTCAACCACATAACTATCATCGTCAAAGTATCTAAGGTTGCAATAAGGACATTGAAAGCCAATCATCCCACATTCGTTTGTGCCATATATATCAAGTCCTGGATGACCAAACACCTTTCTAAATTTATCTGATAGTAAATCAAAATCAGTAGTTTCTCCGCTTGTGAGAACAAACTTGACATTCTTATAGCAAATATTATTCTCTATCATCCAGTTTGCTAACACATCCAAGCTACTGGTCATTCCGAAAATGAAATGAGGTTGAAATTTCAATATCTCCCGCGCCTGCTCTTCAAGACTTAGGTTAATTGAAACAAAAAATCTTCTCTTGTTAATTAATCTCTGAAAAATTGAATATTTCATCGGCTCGATTTCTCGCCAGATAGTAACACCCTTCCACCAAGGTTTGCAACCATTTTGATACAAAAACCTAATTAGTTTTAATTGACGCAAAACATATTCTTTTTTGGTGTTATGAAATCAAAAGGGCATTCCAGAAGTACCACTCGTAGCGTGCAATAAGAGTTCTCTTTTGTCAAGATTGTTAGCGGTAATGTTTTCAGTTTTCTCTTCTCTTAATTCCATTGCCTTAATTATAGGAAGTAGTTTTATATCTTCCATGGTCCTGGTCGTAATAACATCTATATTTGAAAGCCTCTTCTGGTAAAATGGCACGTTATTTTTCGAATGAAGCAGAAGTTTTCTTAATTTAGGCAGTCGTAACACCTTTAGGTGTTCAATATTGGTGTAAGGAAGCTTCGAGATATGTATGAATTGATAGATTGTTCTTATCAAAACTTCAACCCTCCGGAAAAAAGCTTTAAGGCACGAAAAGAATTCAGAAATGATCTGCTCTCCCAAAACATGTGTGTTATTCCGCCAACAGCCCCGATTATGACCCGGTTGAAATATATGAGTAAGGATAAGGCTACAGCATCCGATGGCGAAACACCAACGTTGCCTAAGAGATAGACTAATATTCCTTCTCGGACCCCTAACCCTCCTAGGGAGACAGGTAAAAGTGTCAATATGTACACGATTGGCATTATCGGGAAGAATAGAATCAAGGGAACGGAAATATTCAAGGCCTTTGCTATAATAAAAGACGCCAATATATGCGTCGCCTGAAAAAGGGCAGAAAACACTACAAGACTTACGTAGGTGGAATACGGCAGCCGGATTACCAGATTTAAGACTTGCACAATTTTCTTAACTAATGTGCTATTCTTTGTTTCCCCAAAACATTTGTCTTGAAATCTCCGACTGATAACAATCAGTCCAACCACCAAGGTCAGACTCAAGCCCGTAAATATGGGAAGGCCATGCACCGCGGGCTTGCCTAAAGCCGAAGCTAAGTCCAACGGGAGACCGGAAATAACAATCGAGCCCATGACACAAAGGATAATCATGCCGCAAACGCGCTCAATAAACACGGAACTTGTTATGATAGTTAATGAAGTCTTTGTTTGTCTTGCGAAAAAACCTATTCTGACGACGTCTCCCCCAATGGAACCTGGCAAAAAGATACCGTAGAAAATACCCATCAAATAGTAAACATAAAGCCTGCTTACCTTCTCATGGATTTTGAGACTGGCGAGCAAGTGATGCCAACGCATTGCCGCAAATAATAATCCGGTCATAACCAGCACGGGAGGAATAACTAATAGCCCCTTTTCGATTTCAGACACGAGAGCTATTAACAGACCCCATTCAACGATCGTATATAGGTACAATAGCAAACTTGCGGATACTAGACCGCGAGCTAACATAAATATCTTTCTTCGACTTAACAAGATGCTATTGCCCCCCCCCGCGCGATTTTTTTACAACTTAGATTGATGGAAGACCTAGTTTCAATATCAACGACATTACCCAGTTATTGCGTTCTCAGGCCAAAGACTAATTCTACAAGATATTCAATAGTGGTCGAGAAAGATTCCCCTCAAACATGTTCTGATTTCTATTTTAACCAAATTATTAGAAGGAGTTTGTGATTCATACCACGAGCAGGGTGCATCATGCTCATTTCAAATAGCATAGCTAGACTGAGCGTGATCATTGCTTTGCCCGAACTTCTTGCCGTTACCAAGTAGTAAATGATGCTCAGCAAATAAATCTCTGATGAACAACGAATCTTCCTTAAACATGTCCTTTACGAGCCTAATCTCGTCCTCATTATGTTGAGATAAAGTTCTGTATTTTGGCAGTTTGACATTTTTCGAACTGAATTCATCAATAGTACTTCTAGCTTTTAGAATGACCGGCCTGGGAAGTAACTTAACAACTAAGTCAGCAACTCCTCTCTTTTGAATAAATCTATCAAGAAATTCAATCTTTTTTCTGCCCCCAGCATTTATCTTCGAGTCGCTGAAATTACCTTTCTTAAAATAAGGTGGAATACGTGTGAAACGCTCAACCGCTTTTAATAAAGCTAGGGAATCATTTTCCAGAATATTAAAGTTAAATAATAGTAAATTTTCCCCAAAGGCTCGTTGGAAGTTAATTATGGCCTTTTTTACCTTATTACCCATGAACTCAAACCTAATTTTTTTACCCTCTCTTTCGATGTAACAGCCATTTAAAAATTGTCTAAATGGGGGAACCTGATAATTTCCTCTACTTTGCTCATAAAGTGAATAAATCCAACTGACTGGTTCTCGAACACCAAGAATAACTTTTGAGTTTGGATTAAATTCTAAAATCCTTTCAATGGACTTACGATCTACAAAAATTGCCGGACAAACATCAAAAGCAACTTCGTGAGGTTTCATTTCTGAATAAAAACTCAGGAACCATTCAAGCCCTCGGTCATAATTGCGAGCAAAATAACAAATTTCTTTCCTCTTAGCGAGATAGGCATTCGGATGTTTTTGAAGATTATGATAAAGGAATGTTGTTCCAGCGCGGGGCATGCCGGCTATTATATTAATTCTATTTCTGTCTACCTCTTTGTTTGCCATTTGGTGATCTCCATTAGTTTGTGGAAATTAATCTATGGGTCTTACCCTTCGGGTTTTTATTGAACATCTCTGAGATGCCATACATTATTCGATTAGGACTTCTTTCATTGGTAAAGAAATTATTCATGGGCCTTGTGCGACGACAAGCTTCGCGGAAGCTCTGTCTAAGACATTGGTTGTCCGAATGGAGGGCCATAGCTCTTTCGTAAATTCATAATAAGGCAGGTAGTTGAAGAGGTTCTTTTTCATGCATTTGACAGCCCGTTCCTTTTCAATAACCCATTTGGCTTTCCACTCTCTTAGACGCTTAATAGATCCTTGCGACTTTCCAAACGAAAATAAGCTTAGTTTCTTTGAGACAACAGGGTCAATTGATCTTTTTGGTCTTGCTGCCACATTACACATCTTGTGCGCAATGTAGTAATGCCCCTTTACCAAAGGGTAGATGTGTTTAACAGCCCCAGCAGAACCGGATTGCCATCGGTGATAATCAGCTTGAGCAATATTAAATAGCTATTGCCTTTCCTGACAAGAAATAGCTATTGAAGACTGTTACTAATTATCAATATGCCAAGAAGGGCAGAAATTACAGACTATCAACTACGATTTTTACTTATTGAACAGACCTAATTTTTATGTCTCCCTTTCAATGACCTTGAATTCTCCTGTTGGTGGAATAGGAAATCCTTCCACAAATTATACACTCAAGAGAGAAAAATGCTTATCGAATGCTGAGGATTAATCGGAAAGACAAACTTTTCTGCGCCCTTAAGTATCATGAAACAAATGAATTCTGAATTCAATATTCCCTTCTCTAGTCTGAACAATTTTATACTTCTTAATATATAGACAACACTCAACATTGAATTATCGATTTCCAATGCCTTGACGAAATTGGTGACAACATCAAAAATTTCCTTTTTTGTGTTTTCCGTCAAATTCATCGGATAGGAGTGTCCAATCAGAGTCATATGGGGAGGCAAGGTGATTGTATTATTGTGCGGAAAAACAAACTTAAATTCGCCTTCATAAACGAAACCCTGAGCGCCGAATTCCAAGCCCTCCATAAATTCCTCAGTCAACCATAATTAGGTAGAAATCAAGGCCAACTGTTCATTGAATTGCAGGCAATTGGTTAGGGCTACCCTCTAGGATCATAAGTTTTTTTTTAATTTGGGTCACAAGGTAAATCCGGGATCGCTCAAATCTATTTTTTTTATGAAGACACTATAGTGATTATAGCGATGTGGTAGCCCTTAATGATCCCTGAACTTCATAATTCAACATATAGCCCGAGTTGATTCGCCAAAAGAGGTCCCAGCGAGTTGTCAGGTTTCATGTCCGTCAAGTCCTGTGACTATGGAGGACTAGTCCGAATGGTGGTTATCCAGTGGCTGTACGTCTTCTTCAAAGTACCGATGGAAACACCGAGGCAAATGGTGATAATCGACACCTTTGACGGTGTCTGAAAAGTCTCTGGCATTATAGGTATTCCAGAACAGGGTGACCATGTCTTTTGAATCCTGTTTTTTTAGATGGTCTATGAGGGCAGCCATCGTCTTGCCAGTATAGGTGCCGTCCAGTCGGATTCCATCGGACTTTTCCACAAGATTAACTGCTGCCATACCTTCCTTTGTGAATCGTGCATGTTGTTGACCGTAGAATTCATGCCTGATATCAATGCTGCTTTCGGACAGATCGACCTTTGGAAATGAGGGATCCAGGGAGTGAATCAGTTCCCGGGTCTCATAGAAAAGCTTGATGAACTTTTTCTTGTTTCCCAATTTCGCATCAACCACTCGGACTGAAATGACCCGTGTCTTAAGCCCAGCGGCCTTCAGCCCAAGCGTCAGTCCCACCGCTGTTCCCATAGTGCCTAAGGGGATAAAGACCTGACCAGGTTCAACAATCAACCCTTCTTCAACTTGCTCTCTCAGTTCAAAGCCTGCATTTACGTACCCAACTGTACCTAGGGGCGAAGATCCACCAGACGGTATCATGTACGGAACTTTGCCATACTTCAACCTTCGTTGGAGGATTTGCAGAAAGGTCTGTAAATATAGGGCAGTGAGATGTCTGTATTGATGAATTTCGGCCCCACAGACATAACTCAATAGCAGATTCTGCCGTACATATTGAGCGTTTGGTTGGGGCATGAGCATTGAAGTACATTTTAGCCCTAACTTCCGAGCATAGACTGCTGTGGCTAGGGCATGGTTGGACCCTGCAAATCCAACAGTAATAACCTCTCCTGCCTTCTGGCGAAGTGCATCACCTAGCAGAAATTCTAGGCTGCGTATTTTGTTTCCCCCATAGAGCGTGCCACTGAGTCCATCCTGCTTAACATATAGATGGTCGGTTCCAATCTTCTTGGCCAATCGACGCAGTTTTTCGATTGGCGTGGGGAACTTTCCTAAGGGGACATAAGGAGCTTTTTGCTTCAACAACGGATATTGTTCAAATAACGGTATCACGAGCTAATCTTTGCAATTATGAGTCAAGATCCGCGCGACGGGATACCTAACCAGAAGATGCTGGCCATATCCGCTTTTATTTAAAGGTCCCAAACTTTTATGATTCTTTTTCAATAACCTTGAATTTTTCCGTTGGCGAAATTGAAAATCGTTCCACAAATCGAACATTCAAGGGAGAAAAATGTTCACTAAAAGCAAGGGATAAACCGGAAAGACAAGTTTTTCTGCTTTCTTCAGTATCATTAACCAGATGAATTCTGAATTCGATATTCCCGTCTTTGGTCTGAACAATTTGGTATTTATTAATATAAAGATAATTTTGAAGATGATTAGAAAAGAAGTGCCAATAATACTTTCTTCCTTTGTACTCAAGGACGTCTTCGTTTCTACCGTAAACTTTACCCAATACGGGTAATGTGCGACCACATGAACATTGATCATTATCAGGGAGCAAGATCAAATCTCCAAGATCATATCTAATAAAAGGCATGACATAATTTTCAAGATTTGTCACAATAATAGAACCCACTTTGCCATAGGGCGTTGTTTTTACATCGCGAAAATTGACCAGCACTGTTTCCATATCAATATGGAGATTATCTGAATTGTGGGGGCACTCCCATGCTATGACCCCTATTTCTATGCAACCATAAATATTCAAAGTATTACAACCAAAGCTGTTCCTGAACATTTGACGATGTTTCTCAGTAAGCACTTCACTAATAGATGCTAAAATTCGGGGTTTTACTTTAAGTCCTTTATTATTTAACTCTTCAGCCAATATTTCAAGTGAAGACCGAGAAGCATAAAGAACGTCACACCGGTTCCGCATTATCGCATCTACTGCGGTATCCGGCTCCTCTAATATATCGAGGTCCTGTCGTCTAAATAAACCGAATTTTTGGATCACTGATTTTTTTGTTTCAAGATCACCTCCCCATAGTCGAATAGTATTATTGAATGGAGTGTAACCCCATTCACGAAGCGGCCGAATACCCTTTAATGTTTGAATAAAGCTCCCTGTTCTATCATGCCAAATTTCGAGGGGTTCCCCTGTCGTCCCGCTGGTTGTCTCCTTATGAACACTTCTCCCCGACACATGAGAATCAACTCTTTTCTCTAGTGGAAATTTACGAATCATGTCCTTAGTAATTAAGGGCACCTTTTCGATGTCATCATAACCACGAATAAGCGAAGGTTTGAAGTCCTGTGAGCCATAAAACTCACGGTACATGGGAACTCGTTCGTATGCATGTTGTATCAATTTCCTGAATCTATCAAGCTGGTAATTTCTGATATCCTCAATATCCTTGTATTGGAAAGATTTCAACCTTTGCCAAATTGTGAGAAGCCTCCAGTAATTAGTCATTTTATACCCTCTCCCGGTGGACAGATTGGAGTGTCATTTCACTACGAACAGCCTCCGGGACAGTCAAGATCATTTGTTGTAATCCACTTGACTGGCCATCTATGTTCATCTGTATATACTCGATTAATTCAGTAGATGACTTTCTTACCTTACGATTTACCGCTAAAAAGCCGGGAAAATAGCTCAGAAACCCGAATCAACTTCTTAGAGGTACTTTTAGGGCCTAAGCATATGCTGTGAGTTTCACTTCTTCATCCACTTTAATAACTAACCGACTTTCTATTTCTCTACAAAATTCCTCTGCTTCTTGCCAACGATTGGAAATAACAACAATCTCACCTATCCTGTCAGGCCCCACTTTAAACTCTCTAACTTTGTCCCCCTTTTTTTTATCCCAGCGCACGGCAACCAATCTCGGGTCATGCAGCAAATCCTGTGGGGTCAGTGCGGTTTCAAGCTTCCCAGTTCGCGGCGATCTTATAAGCAAGGCGGCACAAGGTTGTTTTCTGTCTTTATGTTGTAAATCTACCTCATGTCCCATTGCCATTTCTATCGCGACATCGACGATATCAATCCCAGAATAGATCATTGTAAGTTCAGGCAGGCAGGTAGCACCCATTCTCGCCCCAATCTCAATGATCTTAAACCCAGATGATTCCATGATCATATCAGCATTCAACATTGAATTATCGATTTCCAATGCTTTGACGCAATTGGCGACAACATCAAAAATTTCCTTTTTCGTGTTTTCCGTCAAATCCATCGGATAGGAGTGTCCAATCGGAGTCATATGGGGAGGCGAGGTGACTGTATCGTTGTGCGGAAAAACAAACTGCAATTCGCCTTCATGAACCAAACCCTGAGCGCCGAATTCCAGACCCTCCATAAATTCCTCGACGAGAAAAACGTCAGCCTTAGAAACAGCTCTTGCATAGTTGAATGCGTCATCAAGCTGCGAGATAGAATCTATTTTTGTGATGCCCCTGGCCCCAGAACTATCTACAGTCTTCAACATTGCCGGTAATCCCAACGCCCGAGTCGCACCTCTTGCTTCAGAGAGGGTCCTAACAAAACTAGCATTTGCCGTAGGGACGTTCCGTTCCAATAGACGTTTTTTCATCATCGCCTTATTCGTAGATAACATGGCTGCATGGAAAGATGCGCCTACAAGACCTAATTCGTCAACCACCTTCCCAAGGCTCGGGATAGCAACATCTGTGGCCATGGTCATAATGCCGTCGATTTTGTGTGCCCGAGCTGCTTGCAAAGTATTCTCTACATCAGTTGTATCGATAACCAAGGGAATATCAGCGGCAGACATACCAACATCATCAGGGTAATAACTTGTTGCGATAACTCTATATCCCTTGTCTTTTGCTTTCTGAATTGCTGGAAGCTGCCCATGCCCTGCTCCCAAAACCATCAGAGTTTTTTGCATAATTTTTGACCAATCATATGACGAGCAATGAAACTAATAAGACTCCTTTTGTTGAGATGTGGTGGCGGCTCAATCTCTAGCCAATCACTTCGAGAGTGCTTTATTCCTTGTCTCCTCTCGGACTACATAGGGTGGTTTTGTCATTGACAGAGCTTTGTCTCCTACTTCTTCGCGAATTACATAGGGCGGTTTTCCCATCGTCCGGAAGTGCAGTCGAGCTATATATTCACCAATGACTCCGATGGCAAACAACTGTAGCCCGGCGAACAGAGCGATTTCAGAAGCTATGAACGCAAAGCCTGGCACGTAGGTAGTCTGGAGCAGGCGGCGAATCACTACATAGAAGAACATCGAAAACCCGAAGAGCGATGTCGATAAGCCTACTACACTTGCAATTCGCAGAGGCAGGGTCGAATAACCGGTAAGCATGTTGAAGGCTACCAACATCAGCTTTCTGAAGGTATAACCCGACTTGCCAACCGGCCTGGGGTGATGATCTACCAAGATATATGTGGCTCGTGCCGCGCTCCAGGATAATAAAACGTCAATGGAAAGCTGAACATCGGCGAAATTTTCAAATCCGCGACGCAGAATCGACCGAAAAGCCCGAAAAGCGCTGCTATAGCGGCCCATTTTTGCACCCATCACGATTTTCAAAACCGCCTTAAGCATCTTGGAGGAAATATTGCGGAAGATACTGTGGTTCCTGGTGGCGGGCTTACCGTATACGACGTCATACCCTTCGCTCAGTTTTGAAAGTAGCTTGGGAATTTCTTCCGGCGGGTGCTGCAAATCGTCATCGATAGTTACAATAGTCTCATACTGTGCTCTTTGTATGCCGACTAGTAGTGCATTGTGCTGGCCATAATTGTGCATCAGATTCAGGCCACGTACGTTTGGATTCTTTTCTGCAAGCTCGGTAATTACTTCCCAGCTTCCATCTTTACTGCCATCATTAACGAGTATGATCTCAAAATCCCGCACTAAAGGTGCCAACACAGTGTTAATCCGTCTAGCCAGCTCAACCAGGGTTGCTTCGCTGTTGTAAGCCGGCACTATAATCGAGACAGAGGAGGCTTCAAATTTTGTTGACTCAGTATTGGTCATAATGTCCCCCATCAATTTCGGGTATCAACATTGATACACTGGTGAGGAAATCTGTCGCCTACCTTTTCTAGAAAGGAATCGGCTGTAGCAGAGTAAAAATCGAGGGCAACCGCTTTTTGAATTGCCGGAAGTTGGTGAGGCCCAGCCCCCAAAATCATGAGCTTTTTCTTAGTTTGTTTCATACGTTTTCTTGCCCGTCCTCACCCACTTGGTTAATATGTTCATGCCTGGCTACTGATCAGTATACTCAGAACCATCAGTCCCATGCCTGCAAGCTTCGACACAGTAATTGACTCGTGAAAGAAGATTCCACTAAGCAAGAGAACTAGAACGAAAGATAAGCTCATAAAGGGATAAACATAGCTGAGTTCAAGTTTTATCAAAGCAATAATCCAAGAGGCGGCCGCGAGAAAATATGCTATGGAGGTGCTTACGATCCTGCCAGTCTTCAGAAAATTAGCCGAAGCTTATTCCACGCATTATCCACCGTCTAATTGACGCCCAGCCCCACTAAAGAACATCCCTTGCGATCTCTGAACGAAATTTCTGAGCCGTGCTAAGGCTCGGGCGTTCGACTTTCCAAACTCGGCCTGGCGGCCTCAAACAGGGACATTCGCTCCTCCGGGGACAACCCCCTCGCCAAGACGTGTGCCCCAAAAATTTCGTAATCTTCACTCAAGGGGCTTTTTTCAGTGGCAATTCCTTGGCTGATTTATCAGCACGTGCGCGGGCATGTGGGTGAAGTAAAAAATTCGAATTTGGCTTTTATTCTCAGTGGTTGGAGATTTAGGCGGTGAATTTTAGTCCACACAATTATCTTGACAGTTCCCTCCCGCAGCGTTACAATTTTGAGTCTTATGTTACAAATACGTTATTATTTGCAAGCCAAAGCTGATGACCAGAGAGTTAATCAGGTTGATTGACGCGCTACCCCGTCCGTTAACAAGGCGGCCTGTTTCCCGTAGAATCCTCACGCCTTTCCGGCAAAGATCTTTCTCAAAGGTTTTTTCATATGGCACGTCTCTTGCTATTTCCAACTCAAGCTCAGAAACCGAAAGATTCGGTTCTTTATATCAGTTGAATTCAGTCGCGAGAGCCCAACATTCTACTTAAGGTTCAGGGGTTCCACAATAGGTCCGTTTTACGTTTGTGATAACACACAGGGAGATTGACATGAGGAAGCTATTCTTAACAATCTTTTTGGTTATCCTTTTTCCCGTTCTTGCTTGGGGGGCGACTCGCTACGTTGATTCTTCAGATGGCAGTAACTCTTACGACGGAACCACTCCCGATCCAATTGATGGACATGGGCCTTGGGCAACTCTAACATATGCGGAAAGCCGGATCTCCGGGGGCGATACAGTTATAGTTTACGCCGGGTCAGGGCCTTACAACGAGACGGTATCAATCAATGTCGGCGGAAATGGGGAAGGAAACGAAACCACTTTCCAGGCCGCTGCTGGAGAGACAGTACAGGTCTCCGGCTTCCGGATACGGGCCGATTACATAAAGATTGATGGATTCAAAATAGTCCAGAAGGATACTGGGCAACCATGCAAGGACGGTGGTACAGGGTACAGGTCGGGAATACGAAATGAGGGGTATGACTATTGTATCTTTACCAATAATACAATAACAGATTGCTACGGGGTTGGTATAACCCTTCAGCCTGGAAGTGACTACAACACGCTTTCTAACAATACGATCTATGAAGTGGCTTCTGCTGGTATTTACATCTTTGGCACTCACCACACAATAACCAATAACGAGATCTACTCCGTATTTCAAACTCGCGGAGGTTGCGATCCCACAGGTGGAGATGACGCGGACGGAATAAGGTTTTTCGGCAGCCATCACACATTCACCTCGAACTATATCCACGGCATAGACTACACTGGAAATGATTCGGGCGCCCACATAGACGCTTTCCAGACTTGGGGAACGCCATGCGCCAGTAACATTACCTGGGATAGCAATCACGTTCATATGTATGATTATCACGCATATGACCCGCTGCATGCCAAATGTAGTTTCATAATGGCCACTTACTCCGACGTAGTAAATTGGACGTTAAAGAATAATATCATTCGAACTACTGCAACCATAAATTTTGCCTATAGCAGAGTGGATAATGTTGATCTTTATAATAACACATTCGTTGCCAGAATTGGCGACTGGGAAAAGAGCTATCCTCACGGCATCAGTTTCATGAATGGTACTAACTGCCAAGTTTACAACAATATTTTTGTAGACTGGAAAGACTACCATATCACAAGTCTAGGGACGGGTAGTGATTCCGATTACAACCTTAAGTGGAACAGTGATGGTTCAACGCCGGGGGGCCAAGGTCAGCAGCCCCACGATGTTTGGAAGGAAGATCCCAATTTCGTCAATTTTTCGACTACGACAACCGATCCTACCGATTACAAGCTCCAAGATAGATCGTCACCTGCGTACGATGCTGGCAAGGACATGCCTGGCATAGTGGCTGATGATTGTGCTAGCACTACTAGACCTCGGGATTCTGCCTGGGATATCGGGGCGTATGAATATACGGACCAATGGGCAGATGGCAGTCCACCGATGCCCCCTAGCGGTTTAAGGATCCTGCAATAAGAAAAAACCGTCTGGAGTATCATTCTCCTTTCTCCAATGGAAACTTCGGAGTAGACAGACATGAATTATAGTAATCGAAGGTGCGCTCCGTTTCACGATCTATGAAGCAAATCCCGGAGTTGTGCAAAGCCCGCATCCCACTCCTGTCTGAGTCGATTCCTTAGTGTCAAGATCTCCTCCCGCAGGATATCGCAGTTGGCCCGAGCATAGCGCACCCCCTCACAGATGCCGTGCGCACTATTCGGAATATGCACTGTTCCCTCTGAGAAATATTCTCGTAAAATCGGCCAGTCGGAAGTAATCAGTGGGGTTCCCACAGAAACGGCTTCAAACCCCCCCATGAGCAAGGTATGATCTCGGGTGGTCAGATCCATAACCGCATCGGCCGCTCGCAACAAGCCTATATATTGACCATAGGATAAGAACCCTGTTAGGTGACAGTTTTGAGGCTTTTTTGCCGAAAGATGGGGACTACTCCGTTTTGAATTCCCGGTTATGTAAAATTCCACACCGGGGAGACGCTCTGCCGCGTCGAACAAGACATCAAGAGGTTCGTCAGATTTGAAGGTGCTGATCACAGCTACATTGAATTGACCTTTCAGAGGATAATCTTCTCCATAGGGATAGTCACCCGGTATGAACCCCAGCACGCAGTAGCGGCATCCCCAAGGTTTCACTATCCTCTCTTGGGACTTATTGTGTACAATCGTCAAGAGTGCGCTTTGCGAAAGGAAACGGTGCAACCATAGAGACCACCGCCACTTGGGTGATACGAATGCTCCTGTATGAGAGTCAATGACATATTCGGCGTTGTGCAACCAAGCATAGAGAAAAGCGACTATGACACCGAAAATTGGTGGATTCTGGACCAACACTATGCATGGCTTGCCACGGCCCAAGATATGCCAGGTCTTTAGGGCTTGCACCACGTACCGTATTGGAGCTTGGACTAATTTACCTGATACCCCACAATTGACGTAGTGAATCGTAGATCCCAAATGCCGGGCCAAAAGTTCGCTCCGTCTGTGGTGTTGCCCCCAAACTATGAAGACGGATTTTTCCACCATATCACCTCAGGAGTTTAGTTATAGGGATGGAATGCATTGCTACGCAATCAATGGGAAAGGCAAAATGGATGTTACAGAAAGGAATTCTAAATTCACTGTTCCCCGATCAGTATGAAACTGGTACATGTTTCCTTCACGTTTCTGGCCCAAATACGGAATGAATCCAGCAGCTGGCCAGATTGTGTTTGTTAGACCATAGAGCCCTGTCCGTCGCTTTCATTGATAGGTTATCGCTTTATTATAGATGCTAATTAAGGAAAGACTCTGGGTCGCCCATCTACCAAGCCAACATGAATTAGCCAACGAGTGGTCATTTCCAAACCACGGTCGATGTCGTACTTAGGCTTGTAGCCAAGCATTCTCTGTGCCTTCGTTGTGAGATAAATTGCATCGCGGTTATATAGGCTCAAATCTGCCATCCGAGGCGTCGTTCTGATGGACTTGTCAATATACTTCATGAGACGTTTTGCCGGCCTGCAGTTTTCAGAGAGCCTCCTAATAGGAACTTCAAAATGATTCAAAATAAACCTAGCCGAAGACCTGATTGGCTCCATCATGGTAGACCTTACCCTCGTGTCATCTTTCTCTTTCACCTTCAGTGGAAGCAATCCCATGGCTGCATTGAATCTCTGAAAATACTGATTCCAGGTTATAGCTTCGGGGCCATTGAGATTAAATGTTTGCCCAACTGCACAATCATGACGGGCGGCTAACAACATACCTGAAACCAGATCGGTAATATAAACCAGATTGCAGATGCCGTCTCCATGCCCTTTGAAGATTCCCCAATTCCCAGACTGAATCTTGTGAGCAAGTGTCATTGTCCAGTCTTTACTGAAAGGGCCATATACTATGGGCGGCCTAACCACAGTGAGCGGTAGACCTTTCCTTTGGTAATCCTGACATAGCTTCTCCGCTTCGATCTTTGAGTCACCATAGGGTCTTCCGGTATACTGGCATGCGAATGTCTCATCAACCTTTCCACTCACATTCCCGTACACCTCAGTTGTACTGATATGCACAAACCGCCTGACCCCCTTTCTTAAGGCGACCTCCAAGATGTTCTTAGTGCCTTGAATTATACTTTCGGTCGACCCCTTTGCACAATGGATCACACAAGTTACGCCGCTCATAGCCCGGGAAATCTGAGCTATGTCGAGTACGTCACATAGAACGGCATCTAGTGGAAATCGACTCAGGCGTGCTGCACTTGTCCAACTTCTGATGCCAGCGCGGACCCTTGTATTCCCGCTCAAATACAGCATTTCCACAAGCCATCCTCCGATAAATCCAGAAGCTCCAGTTACCAAAACGGTTTCTTTACGAACCAAACTCAACCTCAAGGCCTTCGTACCAGGGCATATAGAAACTGGTGGCGGCTGCATAACATTCGTCAATAAACTGGACCGACTCCAGCACGTCGTCGCCTGAAACCACTGGTTCCTCACCATTACTCAAAACTCTGATGAAATTGGAGACCACTTCGAAGGCAATATGAGCCTTGGTCTTGTTCCTGGACTTGAGATGAACCCGTTCCTTCCGGCCGGATCCTGGTTTCAACAATAGGCTGGTATAGTCGTACACATCGCCCTCGATAGTTCCCTCTTCACATTCAATCACGAACTTGCACGGGAAGTCTGCAAGCCAACTTAGCTTTACCTCACCTTTGCATTCGCCGTGCTCAAACTGGACATAAGCCGCTGCGTCGCTACCACCAAAAGAGTCGTTTTGGGACAATACCAACTTTGGTTTCCCTCCCAGCCACCAGCAGATATGGTCGAATACGTGGGCACCTCGATCGCCTAGAACCCCCCGGGAGGAGTAGGGCGAGTTGAAGTAAAAGCCGGATACGGTTGGCCATTTGAATTCCTCACCCACGAAGTACTTGATTGAAAGAGGTTCACCAAGTGTTCTATTAGCCAGTAGTTCCTTCACTTTTACAAAAGAGGGAATCAGTCTTTGGAAATAATTCACAGATAAGACTGCCCCGTTTTTGCGTGCCAATTCTACCATCTTCCTAGCTTTCTGTGCCGACTGCGCTAGGGGTTTCTCACACAGCACGTGTATACCCCGGGAAAGGAACTCCAGCGTTATGGGATAATGCAAGTCGGTTGGCACGGCGATAATCACGCCGTCAACATATTCCTGGATTTGCCGATAATCGGTAAGACAAGTTTTCACGTTTAGGCTTTTAGCTAATTTCTGTGTCCTGGCCTCGTCCAAATCCACAAGAATCAGGTTTTCCGAAACAGATCGATGCCTTGCCAATGCAGGGAGATAGTACTCTTCGGCAATGGCGCCGCATCCAATAAGCGCTATTCTAGGTACGCTTTCAGCCATAGTGACTGATTTTGAGGACAGGCTGAGAGTTTTGGACATGTCCATCATTACCTTTCTATTGGTTAATACAATCCAGAATATCTCAGTTTTTTTCTGTTCACGGGATTCTCCTCCGCTGGTGCTTTGGGTTCGTATCATTGAGGGCACGCCGGTAAATGGCGACCGTCGGCCCAGCCACAGCGTTTGGAGAACATTCGTTATCAATTTTGCGCTTACCATTTGCCCCCAACCGGTGCCGTCGCTCCTTGTTTTGCAAGAGATCCACGATGGCCACTGCCAATGCCCTCTCATCACGCGGTGGAACAAGGTAGCCCGTTTGACCATGTTCGACGATCTCGGGAAGAGCTCCCACGCGTGTGGCCACCACTGGCTTCGCGAACGTATATGCGACGGGGACGACCCCACTTTGTGAAGCATCAATGTAGGGAAGTACCACTACACTGGCGCGGCGGAATAATTCAGCACGCTTTTCGTCCGAGATATACTCGTAGTGTACAATGAAGCGTTCGGGATGTACCATCATTCGTTGATAGCGAGTAAAGTCTTCTCCCTGACCTGCAATAACAATCTTCGCATCAGGAACTTGAGAAGTGATCAATGGTTCCGCTCTAATCAAGTATTCGAGCCCCTTGTACTCCCAGATACGTCCAAAAAACAGGATCATGTGATCCTCTTCTTGAACCTTTCTTTGAATACTGTCGTCGCCTAGCGCATGGATCGGGATCACGTGAACAATTTCCTCCGGAATGTGCAACCTTTGAACAACTTCTCCCTTCAACTGCTCCCCGTGCACAATGACTTGCTTGGCGCGACGATAGCCAAAATCCGCAATCACCTGAGGAATCCGACGCGCTGACCTGTCGCCAGTATGGTACAAGGGGTCATGTATAGTCACTATCAGAGGATATTTCCTTAATAGCGGTAAGGCAAAGTTAAACCAGAAGTGCCTGTGCTGAAAGTGAATCACATCTGGACCGAATTTCCTAATGCGCCGCAGCAGTGCGTAAATCATCCAAATCTGCCGAAACGCCTGACGAACCCTTGGCCGGCGGAACGGCTGGAAATTCACGGCCTTGTCCAACTGGGCTAAATGAGGCCGAGCTAGCTCCTCGGGAAGCAAAAGAAGGACTTCGGCCTCTCTAGCCAGAGCGCTCGCGAGTTTGATACAGTACTCACCTAAGTCAAAAGAAATGAAAGCAACTTTCATTAACTGAGAATTTGACATGTATTGCTGGATGGCTTGTTACCCGCAAGTTCGGAATAAACCCGCATCTGGCGTGCAGCAATCGCATCCCAGTCATACTTAGCAACAACTAACTTCCTGGCCTCAGTGACAATATGCCGATACAATGCTTTATCTTTTAGGAGACGCACTATTTTTCCCGCAAACTGCTCCGGCCCATCCGCAATCAAGATATTCCGACCATCAACCACGCTGAGGCCCTCACAGCCAATCTTAGTTGAAACGACAGGCCTGCCAAGAGCCATAGCCTCCAATATCTTTAACCGTGTGCCACCCGCCGCTCGCAGAGGCACAACACATACAGCGCTCCGGCTGTAATAAGAGCGGACATCGGGAACCATTCCGGTCACATGGACACCGGTCCCGGCAAGTTGCATGACCTCAGGCGTAGGGTCTCTCCCCACAATCCATGTTTCAACGGTAGGAACCTTCCGTCGGATGTGCGGGAGAATCTCATGGACAAAAAACAAAGCAGCATCGGTGCACGGTACATAGCTCATAGTCCCGATGAAAAGCAGAGCCGGCGAAGTATTGCCCTGTTCTAAAGGTTGATATACTCGCGTGTCTACGCCATTTGGGACCACCTCCACCTGTAAGCGTGGATTGGCCCTAACTAATAATCGACGATCTCTTTCTGACACTGCAATGCAGCGATCAAATCGCCCAGCGTACCGAGGCTCCCATCGGCGCATCATCTTTTCATATAGCCATGTTCGACCTTTCATGACCACACTCCGTTCAAAGGGAAGACTACGGCTTGCCACTTCAAAGGCAACATCATAAAAAGTCAGAATGCGTTTGCTTCGCGTGTTCCTGGGTAAAGCCTCCAGATACAAGGCCATACGCGATTCCTCGATTTGCACAATGTCAAAATCTACCTCGGCAGAGAGGTGCCGGAGGGCTTGCGCTAGTTCATGGGAGTGCCGAAACTTAAGCTCTAGTGGCCAACCTGCGAGGGCATGGCGCAACAAACCGGGCAGATGCGCGACAGGGTGCCTTCTGTGCAGAAGTCCTGTGGCTACATGCTCGCAGAACTCTCGCAAATGAGAGACCCCTTCGGCTTCGTCAGGTGCATGCAAGTGAGTGGCTAGCCATAAATGATGTCTCCCAGCAATGCGGCGCAGCAGATTATACGTTCGTAATGGTCCACCCGAGGCCGGAGGGTAAGGGATCATATTAGTGACAACTAGGATTCGCATACTAGTCTCATTTAGGCGCACCTATTTACGGTTCCGAAGCATTTCTCCATTTTTAAGATCTGCTTCCACCATCATCTTGACAAGCTCATGAAATTTCACTGTTGGTTTCCAGCCTAACCTCCTTTTTCCTTTACTATAGTCTCCCATGAGAAGGTTTACCTCAGCTGGACGATATAACCTTTCGTCAATAACAACATGGTCCTCCCAGTCGAGATCAACATGACGGAAAGCCACTTCCAAAAATTCTTTCACAGAATGGGATTCGTTAGTTGCAATGACATAGTCGTCAGGTTCATCCTGCTGGAGCATAAGCCACATCGCTTTAACGTAGTCACCGGCAAAACCCCAGTCTCTTTTGGCGTCTAGATTTCCTAATTGCAATTTATCTTCATATCCCGACTTAATCCTAGCTGCGGCACTTGAGATTTTCCGTGTGACAAATTCGAAACCACGACGAGGTGACTCATGATTAAAGAGTATGCCACTACAGGCAAATAAGTTATACGATTCACGATAATTTCTTGTTAAATCAAAACCCGCGGTTTTAGAGATTCCATATGGCGAACGTGGGTAAAAGGGTGTATCCTCATTTTGAGGAGTTTCTTTCACATTTCCAAACATTTCGCTTGATGCTGCAAAATAAAATTTGCACTCAGGAGCTTTTTCTTTTAAAGCGGATAGCATAAAAAGAGCCCCATTAATATTAGTGTTAAGCGTGGAAAATGCATCCTCAAACGAGTAACTAACAAAGCTCTGTGCAGCCAAATGATAACATTCATGAGGCCTTAGCTTTTCTACCACATTAAATATACTAGCATAGCTTTCCAAAGAGCCTGCATGTAGATTAATCTTATCAAGAATATGTCTCATCCTCCATAACCTGTGGAGTGGATCTTCAAGTGCCACTCTACGCACGATTCCGTGTACATCATAACCCTTGCTAAGCAAGAATTCTGTTAAGTAGGATCCATCTTGTCCGGTAATTCCAGTTATTAATGCACGTTTCATTTTTTTAACTCCTTTCAAATGTGGTACTCTTTTTAGTCATTTGGAGGGAATATCATGTTGACTTTATCGCCATGATTTTCGAGAAAAGGGACGAAATGGTGATCACAGGGGCTTCTGGCGCAAAATCAATGCTTCCGATGTGTAAGACGTTGGTCTTTTCTCCCTTTAGTATGTTTCTGAGCACGAGATCGATTCGCAAGAACGTTAGCTTACAGGTTGGGCACGGATCCTTTGACAGATGCGATGAATGTGTCTCAGGTATATTCATTCCGTAGATATTCAGCACTTCGAATTTGAGTTACCCCATATACTGTTAGGTAAATAACCCCCGACTTTATACGTTCATGGGTCCAGTTCGGTAAGCGGCCCCGTGAGATGCCGATTACGCAACAGCCACACCAAACCAGAGCCGATGCCTCTCACGTAGGCTGCGAGAAGGCTAAAATGCCCTTGTTTCAGTAAACGCCAAGCCTGACGTGGTGCGTAAGGGGGTTTGTAGGAAAAGAGAAAAGTCATTAAAAACCGGCGGAAGCGCTGAGGTGAAGCATTGCGGCGGACGAAGGGGATCTGGTTGCGTGCTAGGTAAAACTGATGAGTGGTTGATCGGCCGGTAACTGTTTCCAGGTTCCCCTTATGCCAAATCTTGGCAAACGGGGTGTACATGATCTTAAATCCCGCTCTTCGAACACGAGCACACCAATCTGTTTCCTCATACATCAGGAAGAACGTTGGATCATATCCTCCAACTTCCTCGAATACAGCCCTTCGTACCAACAAGAATACATCATCGACGAAATCGCGCTCCACAATCTCATCATATTGCCCGTTGTCCAGTTCCCTGTGACCTATGAGATCCCTCACGATGAGGATAGGATGTGAACTCCTTCCCACAGTCTGGAGCCGATTAGGCTCGTCATAGAAATAAACCTTACCAGATACAAAACCGGTCCGGTGCTCTTTTTCGGCTACCCTCACCAATTCGCCTAGCGCGTTTGGGTCTATCACAGTATCATTGTTGAGAATAAGAAAATAATCAGCGCCTTTACCCAAGGCATATCGTATGCCGCTGTTGAATCCCTTGGCATAGCCTAGATTCCGACCATTTTCGATAATTGTGATATTTGGATATTTTGTCCTCAGCGCCGACACAGATCCATCGGTCGACCCATTATCCACCACAACAATTTCAAAATTAGGGTAATTTACTTTCTTTAAAGATTTGATACATTCAATTGTGTCGTGTTTTCCATTCCAATTCAATATAATGACGTAAACTTTTGGGTGTACCATGATTTAAATTCTCCCTAGAAATTCATCCCTCACTTACATCTTGATTTAGGTTCATTTTTTGTCATTACGCAGAGGATCTGTATGCAACATTTCGAAGTGCCCAGGAATCTTCTTTAGGGATAGTTCCCAACAATAGGATTAGTGCAAAATAACTCAGAATACCGGTAGGAATTAGAAGAACAAGATTTAACGAGACTTTTCTTAGAAAAAAGACAACAACACCCATAATGATGGATGCTGTCAAGGACTTCGCTATGATAGAAAAATCGGGTTTGATGGCAAGTTGTCTATGGCAAATGGTCGAATAAACAATGAAGCCCAGACCAGTCAAAATGAGCGTAGCGTAACACGCACCAATGTATCCAAATCTTTTGATGAGAATGTAGTCAAGGAAGATATTGGAAAGCGCTGAAAAGCCTTGCATCAGAGCAAAAAGCCTTTCTCGGCCAGTTGCATTTAAGGTAGCTCCATTTACAAACCCAACGAAACTAAACAAGACCACCCAGATCATAACCTTGAGAACGAGAATAGAGTTATGGAATTCAGCCCCATAGATGAGGAGAATGATCTGATCGGAGAGCAGGAATCCACCGGCAGCTACCGGAAAGGCCATCATCAACATGTAGGAAAAGGCTTTGGAGTAAATCCTTGCCAATGAGTCAGTTGCCGATGCATACAGCCGCGACAGTACTGGAAAGATCGCATTCATAAACATGTGGGGAACAAGAAGGACCATCACCAAAAGCTTCACGGCCGCCGAATACCAGCCAACCGCCGTTTCCCCCTCGAGCTTAGCAATCATCAAATAGTCAGTGTTAATGAAAACAATCTCGATTATCGCCAACAAGCCAAAAGGAATGGCAGCTGTAATAATTTTTCTGATCATATTAAGGTTCATTTTCGGACTGATACGAACGAAATAGTGCCGGATAACATACATTCCCAACAAAAAGCACAAAACATCTCCTAAAACCACAGCCAGTACAATACCCGTTAATTGAAGTCCGAGTTTGATGGCCAATACACCAAGCACCACCATGAGGAGATTCTTGCACACCAGAAGAGCGGCTTCGAACTGCATACGCTCGAATGCTCTAAAAACGGAATAGAAGATTTCAAATATTAAGCTCAACAGTCCTGAGATCAACATAAGCCGGATGATCTGTGTCGTCTGGTTATCGTAATGCCTCAACCCTACAAAAGAAATTAATAGGAAAGAAGCGAATAGGGCTAGCACCAATTTAATGGTCAGTATGTTATCGATAATTTCCTTACCCTCTTCCCTTCTTTTCGCCACCTCTCTTACGAGCAATGTGTCAAATCCAAAATTTGGTAAAAGCATAAACATCGCGATAAGAGAGGCCACATATACATATTTTCCTACCCCGGCTGGGCCAACTGCCCTCGCAAGGAAGGCTATAAAAACCGCTCCCAAAATTTTTGCACATATACGCCCAGTTGTGAGCGAAACAGTATTTCGGAGTAGACCGCGAAGTAAACTCATATCTCTACCGTGAAAACACATTTCTCGTGAAAAAGTCATCATCTGGCTGGAAGTTTTGTATTAGAGTAGCCTAGCCATTATTCTTTTATACACATATGAGGGGTGTTTCAAATAATATGTTAACAGAGGAAAACGATAGAAAGGTGTTTTGCCACTAGCACGGTAATATGCCTTCGTTTCTCCTCCAAACCTCATCTTAAACCTGGCAATACCAGGTAATCTGTTAGGTTCTATATTCAAAAAGTCATATTTCTTGTATCCATTTTGATGGCCATACTTTATTAATTCCCAGTGGAGCAAATTATTTGGGGATACAAAAAGATAATTATTAAATGAAGCCCCGTGCCAATAATAAACGGTATCTTTATAGAACAGAAAAATCGCTCCTGAAATTGGCTTCCCATTGTACATAGCAACAAACAACTTTGCCTTGTGACTTGGTCCCAGTCTATCCAGCACTTTTTCGTAGTAATTTCTTGGCTTGACCTTAACTCCCTGCGATTCAAGCGTTTCTTTGGTCATTTCATAATATTCCGCTAAATATTCCCTCCCTTCTTTTACTATTTCAACACGCGATTTTTGTGCTTTGCGAATTCGATTCCTCGCATATGGGTGTATGCTATTAAACAACTCTTCTTCACTCCTATTTAGACAGAGAATCGATGTATAAAATGGCGTATAGATGTAGCCTAAATCATTCAAGAATTCTGGGTTGATACCGGGTGGCATTGAAATTTGAACCATTACGGTTTTAGCTTGCAATTCCGTTTCTTGGATTAAGCTCTTACGGACAAGTGTTTTATTATTCAAATCATTAATTACGATGGGGCCCCCGTAAACAGCTTCCAGACTAGCATCTGGAGATCGGCAAATTATCCTTGGGCCAGAGTTTAAATAATAATAGACAATGTAGAGGCCCAACGGTCTGCCATCCTTTTTAGCTACGAAAGTCATATTGTTGACTCCGAAGGTTTCAATCAATATCTGGTTCCACTCGCTGGTGTGGAATATCGTCGCTTCGTCTGATTTTTGAAGGATTTCTTCCAAATCATTTATTTCGGCTTCTGACGGTTTTGCGATATCGATTTTGCTTATATTCATTATTTTATTTCACTAAATCCTACGACCGAAATTCCGACCCCTGAATATCAGACGTTCATTTCTCATAGCAAGGCTAGCCCGATATATTGTGTGCGGGAGACAAATGAAGAAAGTGTAAAGTAATACCCTAAATCACGCTACTCTGTTTGCGATTCTTGAAATTACTCCTAAGAAAAGATGTTGGGAAAGTAAAATGTTTTTGTCTTCTAAAAGCCTCTTACAATTGGGTTGTTTCCCTTTGCTGTCGGCCCAAATTTCTATCGGGTTCTTGCCCGTCTTTCAAAATTGTGTACGCTGTAAAATAAAACACAATGGTCCAAGTCCTCGCATATTTTGAGCTAAGTGTTTTTGCAGTTGCCATGGAGAAGAGCTGCTCCAGCGGATTTCGATTCTGTACGTTCAATCCTGTAAATTATTTCGTTTATCCCGAAAAATAACATAATTCCAGCAACCTCCCAACTTTCCATGAAATGTGGACTTGCTAAATTAGCGAGAGCTATGCCTAAATACGAACAGACTGAGCCCAAAACTATCCCCTTAAAAAATCTATCCTCCAGCTTGTTCCAGTTTCTTATTCCCCTTTTGACAAAAAGATAGGAAAACCAAACAAAGGGTACGAAACCCAAGAGCCCCATTTTTAAGAGGATCCACAAGTACCCGTTGTGAACATACCATAGATTGGTATCAAGTGGTCCAAAGATTTGTGGTCTATAGGCTCTCCTGAAACCTATCCCCGAAAGAGGGTGGGCGAGTATCTTCTCAACGGCATATTTATTCTCAACCGTCCGTTTTTTCCAATTTTCGATCTTCTCAAAGGAAACTAAAGATTTCCCCCGAAGAGCTATCAAGTTCAAATAGTTGTTTACTGGTCCGATCCTGAATAAAAATATGCCAAAAGCCCCAAAACCGAAAAATATTAACAACAAAACATTCCCAAGCATCCTTCTTATATTTCTTTTCAAATTAAACATCATGATTAAAAGGATCGAAAAAACAAAGGCAACCCACCAATGTCTTGAGAAAGTCAGGATTAAAGAAAAAAAGGAAACGACTACGGCTATAATATATGAGAGACGTATTCTGGTAACCGAGGCAAGGCAAACGAATGAAATAAGGGCCCAGTACATCAATATTCCGCCCTTTGAGACCTCATGATATCTATAAAATACCTCCCCGAGGGAATCCCTGGCTTTGGGAGGATTTGTCCATGCTCCGAAAATGACCTCTAAAGCCGCGATAATTGCTACACATAGGCAGCCATAAATTAGGAATTTTAGTTCTCTTTTTTCACGGATTAGGTTAGCTATAATAATTGGAAGCAGGTAGTAAAGAACAACCTTAAATTCATGTATGGCCTCAAGTCCTTTATATAAATGTAGGAGTTTTCCGACAACCGCCGTGGCGATTCCAACAAGAACAAAACCAATCAACGGCACATCCAATGGACTTCTAAGAAGCTCAATATCGGTCAAAACGAGAGTCCTTAAGATGACCATACAAAATAGAAGAAAGAGAATTACGTCAGGGATACCGACACCACTGATACTCGTTAAAGGTAAACCTGTGTAAAACGGGATAAAACAGGTCGTAGCTATGAGGGCTAAAATTCCAATAACAGGATAGAAATATAATAAGATAATGAAAAATAGACCGGTTAACATTACCAGTGAGATTAGTCCCCCGGTTCTTAGAATGAAAAATCCAAGTGTCACTCCTGCTGCCAGAAAGAGGGGGATTATTAACCTCTCCTTGAGCCTATCTGCGATTTGCATCTTATCCGATCTCATAAATGTAAGGTGATATGCACTTTACCTCTATTGATCTATACCCGAAAGCTTCTAACTGTATCAGCCACTTTTTCAACTTGCTCATTAGTCATATCTGGATAAAGAGGCAGAGTAACAATCTTTTTCCAGACATTCTCAGTGACAGGTAGGGAACATCGATAGTCCTTGAATAGATCATATAAATGATTTGGAAAATAGTGAACAGAGGCAGAGATCCCGTTTTCTTGAAGGTGGTTTATGAATCGATCTCTTTCTTTGACCTTAACCACGTAATTGTGACATGCACTCTTGGCATATTCTTTCTCAACAGGGGTCTCTAGCCATTCTAAATCTGCAAAATTTTCATTATAAGTTTTGATTATTTTTCTTCGTCTCTCGTTGAGTCTTTCAAGCTTTTCGAGTTGGACCAATCCAATAGCAGCGGTAATATCGTTCATGTGATATTTATAACCCAGCTCTTCCACAGTGTAAAACCAATAGTATTTATTATCGATTTCAGACCGATTCCATGTGTCTTTAGATATTCCTACCCACCGCAATTTTCTCAATCTTGAGTCATACTTCGTGTTATGGACAGTGATCATTCCACCATCGCCAGTAGCTAAGTTTTTTACCGCATGAAAACTAAAACAGCCGATATCTCCAATTGAGCCTAGTTTGTCCCCTTTATATTCACCACCACAGGCATGGGCAGCATCTTCGATTAACTCCAATTTATGACACCTTGTTAATTCAATAATCGGGTCCATATCACAGGCGTGCCCGCCATAGTGCATTACAAGGACAGCCTTCGTTCTGCCATTAATCTTTTTCTCAATCTCATTAACGCTTATGTTCAGGGTATCCGGTTCAATATCAGCAAAAACAGGGATTGCATTATTATAGAGAATGGCTATGTTGGTGGAAACAAACGTCATCGGTGTTGTTATAACCTCACCACCCTCTACATCTGCTATTTTCAGAGATAGGTGAAGGGCCGCAGTCGCGGAATTGACGGCTACTGCATGCTCGACACCAATGTACTGAGCAAACCGATCCTCAAACTCTTTTGTCTTTGGCCCAAGGCCAATCCATCCGGTCGAAAAAGGTTCCTTTAAGGCCTCTAATTCTTCTTCGTCATAGGAAGGTTTAAATACTGGAATCATTACTAAACCTCCTTTTAATAACTAACTTTCTTTCTTATGTATTCTTTGAGTTTAGTATAGGGAGTGTTAAGCTGATTGTCGTTTTCTATCTTTGAGGAACGAATGAGGCACTTGACATTTGGAGTAACCGGGGAGAGTGGTTTGTTCCTATATTTTTTGGAACCATATTTCTCGACAAGACTTTTATGTTAGGTCTAGAAATAAAATTCAAATCATATGTCACTCAGATAAAAACCATACAGATCCTATTTTAGATTCAGCACAATGTGGCCTTTTCCCTTCCTTTAAGTCTTCGATCTTCTTACGCCTTCGCCTGGGAAGGATTAGCGCCTATCAAATCTGTGATTAACTCAACGAAGTGCTGTCGTTCGACTTCCCACCGGTGGGCTTGGTAGACGGCGATTCCCCGCTCAAGTACTGCACGAGATCGTGATGGATTCTTATATACCTCGATAATCCGCTCTGCTAAACTCTCGGCGCTACCGGGTTCCACGTAATGCAGAGACTCTTCATAAAAATAATCAAGGACTCCTTTCGTACGGGAAACAATCACGGGCTTGCGCATACACAGGTATTCAAAGATTCGAGTTGGCAAGTTAATATTGGCGAACGGGCTAGAATTGTTTGGAATGAGCCCAACATCTTTAGTCTCGATTGCCCTGGCGATGTTTTCAAGAGAAACATGCCCGTGATAGGAGACTACGTCTTTGAGATTCAGTTCCTCCACGTACTCAAGGAAAGCTTGCACAAAATCCCCTTCGCCATAGACGTCAAAGACGATATTGGGGATTTGGTCTCGTGCTAGATTGATAGCCTTAAGAGCTGTGTTAAGGCCTTTCCACTCTGAGATTGTGCCGTGATACATGATAGTAAACTGTGATCGTTTTCCTTTTCCGTTTTTCTTAACCTTTTTATTGTTCGTTTGGAAGATTGTTTCTTGGGGAGAGTTCATTACTATATGAATCTTATCTTTGGGACATCCACGTGAAATAAAGAGATCTCGGAAAGCGATGTTTGGTGTCAGAACAAGATTTGAAAATAAAATAGACAGTCTTTCACCCATGACTAGGAATCGGACGACGGGATGAGATTCACTGAGACAGTACTTAGTCATGAAAACTTCCGGCATAGGATCGTGAAGGTCCAAGATCAGCTTGGCACCGGCAACTCGAGGAATAAGAGCACTGAATACCAGAAAGTCGGGCATATTGTGGACATGGACGAGGTCGTAACGCCTGCGAAGGCCGAGAACGGACATAGCGAAGAAAGCGAGAAACCCAAAATAAGTGTATTGCCAGAGATAGCGTAATTTACCTGTACGTTTGCGCTGAATGGGAAGCCGGTAAACATGTACACCGTTTATAATCTCTCTGTTTCGCTCCGAGCTTTTTCTAAGGCAGACTACATCCACAGACATACCCGACGTACATAACGCCTCAGCCTCCCGCCGGACGCGAGGGTCCTCTGAATAATAGGAAAAAACTAGTATCGCTACACTCGACTTCAATAAGCTCTTCAGTTTCATCAAACAAATTATTTCAGAATCACAATCATTCCTAAATATTTTCGATATATCCAAGCCCTTCTTTAACCTCTGTCGTGCCAGAGCCAAGGATAATGTCGCAACCTGGGGAAACGATTTTATTCAATAGCCTTCTAATAATCGTCACAGGCAGCGAAAGGATTTGTCGCCGTCGGCGGTGAACATGAAAAGGACGGCTTGCAGATTGTTGATTGATTTTCAGGAGAGCGGGTTTTGAAAAATGAGAGTTAATCATCGACCTATCGGACAAGTGCTGGTTTCAGACATACGATTCTACGTGCACTTATGTGCTAGTCTAAGAAATATTCTTCAATTGGTCAGAATAATAGGCTTCGACCCTTCTGAAATGCTCAGCTCAGCGGCTTCTAACATTTCTACTACTGCTAGCCCTGCATCGCCGTCGGACTTAAGCTTTTCACCGTAACGAATGCAGTTCAAGAAATTCTCGCAGCCGGCTCTAAGGGGCTCTATTTTTTTGAGATTTGGGAAACTAACCTTGCCAGGTTTATAATAGAATTCCCTCACTTCGTTGTCGTTAGCCCCAATTCTACTATCCACGCCCTGATCGATGAAGCAGAGCTTTCTGTTTTTTCGCATGTCATCGAAAAGTAGACTGCCTCTTTTCCCTGCCAAAAAGTACCTTCGGGTCTTTTGCGGGGATAACCAACTAACATGATGCATGGCTGCACTCCCATCTTCAAAATGCAGATGTATAAAAGCCGCATCGATCAGTTCAGGATGTTGGTAGCGATAACCATAAGCCGATACTTCCGCCGACTTTCTCTCCCACAGATAATAGGAAATAGATAAGTCATGCGTGGCTAAATCCCAAATCACATCCACCTCGGAAGCAGGAGGCCCAAGGTTCACCCTGCCAGATTCGGCATAACAGATTTCCCCGATCCCGCCGGAGGATATGATTTCCTTCGCTTTCACTATCGCCGGGTTATGAACAAACAAATGATCCGTAGCCAGCACCAAGCCCCTGGCCTTAGCCTCATTTGAGATTTCCCTTGCTCCCGACACGGAATCTGTAAGAGGCTTTTCCACCCAAACGTGTTTCCCAGCCTGCAGGGCCGCTAATGCAATTTCCCGGTGAGTCGATACCGGCGTTGCCACCACCACAACGTGGACTTCTTTATCCGCTAGGACCTGATTCAAATTATCGGTAACGGGGATCCCTGGAAAGCGGTTCTTGACGTATTGGCGTCTTCCAGACTTGCGGTCACAAACATAGGCCACCCTGCAACCCTGGATCGCGTTGAAATTACGGATGAGGTTTGGACCCCAATACCCGGCTCCGATGACGCCAACATTAATAGGATCATCAGTCATCGCGCGCCTTTTCCCGTTAATACGGCAACCAGAGTCTTCAGTATCAGATATAGGTCAAAACCAAACGAACGCCGATACAGATAGTAAACGTCCATTGCCGCCGATTTATCAAAATCCACTTTGCCTCGGCCAAATACCTGCCACACGCCTGTTAACCCCGGGTGTACCATGAAGCGTCGCCTTCGCCAACCGGTATAAAATTCGGCCTCGTAGGGCAGGCACGGCCGTGGTCCCACGAGGGACATATCACCCTGCAAAACATTCCAGAGCTGCGGTATCTCGTCTATGCTGAATTTCCGTATGAAGTGGCCAACAGTTGTAACTCGCTTTTCGTCGATCACTTTCATCGGTGTGTTTTCTGAACTCCCTGTTTCCCCACTCGTGACGTACGTTCGAAACTGTTTCCAACGTCGCTCTGTATCGTATTTGTCAGAAACCACAGTCATGGAACGAAATTTTCGCCACACAAATTTTTTACCGTTTTGACCAACCACAACAGCTTTATATAAGATCGGCCCGGGCGATGTGAGTTTTATCAGGCTTGCCACACACAACATGGGAGGAGAAAGCAGACCGAGCGCCAATAATGAAAAGACCACGTTCCGGACGCGGAGGAGCCACTCAGTCATAGATTCCGGGGAGCGCTCAACCTTCAGCCAGCTTGCACCTCGGCGAATATCGCCGAGAGACCTCTGGAGATCTTCGAGTAACGGCGTACGAACCCACGCGAGCCTTTTCCTTTTGAGGACGTCATCTATCTTAATCCAGAATTTTTCTATTTCGTTCGAATCCGCCTCAATGAAACTGTTCATTGCAGGACGTCTTTCAGACACTGACAAACGAAATCCACTTGTTCTTCTGTAATGTGTGGGAACATGGGCAATGAAAGCACGGATGAGGCTGCTGCATCTGAAGCAGGAAAATGTCCTTGCCTCCATCCCATATCTCGATAGGCTTCTTGCTTGTGGAGGGGGGTAGGATAGTGTAACCCAACTCCGATACCCCGATCCGAGAGTGCTTTCCACACCCTATCACGATCTGGTACGCGGACCACAAACAGATGGTACACGTGTGTTCGTCCTTCTGGCTGGGTTGGGAGCGTTACCAATTCGTTTGCAGCCAAATGTGCCCGGTACCACTTGGCCGCCTCAGCGCGTCGCTCGTTCCAGTGGTCGAGTTTCCTTAACTTAATGTCTAAGATTGCACACTGTAGCGCATCCAGTCGTCCGTTCCAACCATCCGGGGATACATGCACGTAGCGCTTGCTCTGTCCGTGGTCACGCCAGATGCGCATATTTCGCGCTTTCTGGCGGTCACCTGTTGTTACTGCTCCCCCTTCTCCCATGGCTCCTAAATTCTTACCGGGATAGAAACTAAAGGCTGCGGCCGAGCCGATGGACCCCACGCGCTTTTCTTGTCCATCAATCATACATCTGGCTCCGTGGGCCTGGCAGGCGTCTTCTATTACGGGAAGATTGTAATGCTCGGCTAGGTCCCAGATGGCCGCCATGTCTGCAGGCAATCCATAAAGATGCACGGGCAAGAAAGCGGCCACTGTCCTGTTCGTCCGTAAATTTACAGGGCGCCTGCCCCTTCCGAGTCGACAACCTGTCTCCAAGAACTCCCGGAGACGATCAGGAGACATGTTGTATGTAGGCCCGTCTATGTCCACAAGAACTGGGAAGGCCCCAATTTGGATGATTGCCTCCACCGTTGCGATGAACGTATTGGGGACGGTGATCACCTCCTCGCCGGAACCCACGCCACAAGCCATTAGTGCGAGCTTAAGGGCATCCGTGCCGCTTGCACAAGCCACCGCTTGCTTGGCTTCACAGTAAGCGGCAAAATGGCGTTCGAAGCTCTGGACGGGTGGCCCTCCAATAAAACACGAATTATCGATCACGTCCTTGATCGCCGAATCAATCTCAAAGCGCAACTCATTGTGCTGTGCCAGCAGGTCTACCAAAGGAATGTTCACAGTATCCCCCACGCTCCTCTGAGAATTATAGAGAGTTAACGTAATTCAGAAACTGGTGTCACTTCGTCTTCCGAAAGCCTGTACATTCGGCCACAGATACAACATGCGTCGTCCTTAACGTCACTGCGTAGATCCAACTTTTTACCGCACTTACAGAAATACCCTTTTAATCTGGCGGGATTACCATATGCGAGGCCATAATCTGGCACCGACGCGGTGACCACACTGCCCGCACCGATGACACACCAACGTCCCAGGGTAATCCCGCAAAGAATCGTAGCGTTGGCACCGATGCTAGCCCCTTCCAAAATCAAAGTTTTCTCATATTTCTCATGATAGACTTTGGCTCTGGGAATCAAATCATTCGTGAATGTTACGTTCGGTCCGACGAAAACACGATCCTCGATGATCACGCCGCTCCAGATCGAGACGCCGTTTTTAATCACTACCTCATTGCCGATTTCAACGTCGCCCTCGATGTAACAGTGATCCCCGATGTTGCAATCTTGGCCGATTGCGGCTCCTTTGAGCACGTGTGTAAAAGCCCAAATACGCGTTCCAGCTCCGACCTGATCGATTTCCACTAGAGCACGGCGATGAATCATAGGTTTATCGTTTGCCATTGAACAACTCAACGCGGAAAGATGATTCGTTGATTAATCATAGAGAGACTCTTTTAATTGATACTCGTCACTAAACCCGACAACTCCTCGTACTGTGACGTAATAATATTCCAGCAAAGCTCTATTAATCTCATTCTTGTCATCTGCGGCCATCTCTGCCGTCTCCTTCGGATCGGATATGACTCAACGCGATCGTGGAATTCCATTCGGTTCTTGAAAATCGTGAGCGCCTTTTTCAGGAATTTTTCGAGAATTCCCACAATAGGGGGTACGTCCAGAAACCTCGCCATTGCGGACCTTCGCGCGCTTAAAGACGAGGTCCGTTTCCTAGGTCACGCGCATTGGCCACCGACCTCACCACTCCCTGTTCCCTCATGGATTTTTCTGCTTCTCTGAAATAGTCTCCAAGGTCTCCTTGCCTTTGGATCCAAGAGATATAATCCTCGAAAATATCCTCTAATCCACGCTGGGGTGCCCAACGCAGGGATTTTAGCTTGGTAATGTCGGAAACGCTATGCCGATTGTCCCCTACACGATATTCACCAGGGATAATTGCTTCTAAATCTTTCCCGAGTTTTTGGATCAATGCCTCGGCATATTCACGAACGGTGACCTCTAGGCCACTTCCTACATTAAATATTCGGTAGTTGGCACGAGGGTCTCTCAATACAACCATATTAGCTTCAACGACATCGGCAATGTGGGTGTAATCTCTCCTCTGATAGCCATCTTCATATATAATAGGAGGTAACCTGTTGAGTAAGCGCAGGCAAAAGATTCGGCAGATTCCCGAGTATTGGTTATAAAGCGACTGCCTCGGCCCCTGAACGATGGAATATCGCAAGGCGACGGTAGGGATGTCATACAGTTTGCCCAGCCTTAAAGCGGCCATCTCCTCAGATAATTTGCTTATGGCGTAGGCGTTGTATGGATTATGGTATTCTTCGCGCAACAAAAGCCTTTCCATGGGCTCCTTGCATTCGGGACATATTGGTTCCCATTGGCCAATTTGTAGCTGTTTTTGAGGGCGGCTTGGGGGCTGGATCACCCCGTTCCTCGACAGAGAACAATCCTCATTTCGACATCGGTATTGGCCCTCTCCGTATACAGCCTGACTTGAGGCCACAATCACTTTCTCGACCTGGTTGCCGGTCCCTTCTCGTTGCAACTCCACCAGAATCTCCTGGATCAAGGCTGTGCTAACACTGTTAACATGGAAGAATTTACTGAAATCAAGCATTAAATCCTGGTAGGCTGCTTGATGGAAAACAACTTGAACACCCTGGTGTGCTTTTTTCAGTATTTCTTTGGCCCGGACGTCCCCGCGTATAAATTCAGCATGTCTTGGAACCCAAGGAGGTATACCTTTGGGATGAACACGAGGATCGAGATTATCGAATATACGGACTTCATACCCTTCTTCCAGCAAACGATCTGCTATATGAGAGCCGATAAACCCGGCTCCACCGGTAACTAATGCCTTCATGTCACTTCCCGTTTCCGACAGAGCGTTAGTATTAGTGACCGTTTTTGTTCAGCACCTGCCGAATTCTTTGCATCGTCATATGAGTAATAATCATATGAAGGTCTTCTACCTTCTGCATGTCGCGGACAGGTATAAGTATTGGCAGCTCAACCATATCATAGAGCTTTCCACCGGAATATCCACAGAGCCCCACTGTAATTCCCCCATTCTGGTTCGCATATTGAACTGCCTTTAACACATTCGCTGAATTTCCGCTGCCAGATATCGCAATTACAACATCTCCAGGAACGAAAAAGTTCTTTAACTGCTCAACAAAGATATCTTGGTAGGATAAGTCGTTAGCATAGGCCATTAACGTAGCCACATTGTCGTTCAAACAGATTACCTTAAATCTTTTTGCATGGCTCAAAGAACAACCTTTGTTGATGTCACTGGCCCAGTGGCTCGCTGTTAATGCGCTCCCGCCGTTTCCCATCACGAAAATGCACTTACCAGTTTGGTATGCATCAAGTAGGACAGCAATAAGGCGTTCGAAGTCATCGTGGGGAAAGCTGTCGAGAATTTTCTTCAAGTGGTCAACATAAACATCTGAAAATCGCCTCTTCCAACTTAGCTCTTTCCAGAGCTTCTGAGCTTTTTTGTAAGAATGCGGAGTGCCAATATCCATAAGAAAGTCGTGGATCGGATAGGCCTTCATGTTGCCCACCAGCCGGGGAATCACGTGCAATCCCAGGTCCAGTGGCTTCGAGGATGCAAGCGTTGCCTCATCCGGGAAGAACCGAAAGATCCTTCGATCCGTCACATATATGCCCGCTGCAGCCATTTCGGACGTGGGTCTCTTTGGTTTTTCCTCAAAATCCGTCACGACACCATCAGCGTTAATACTAGCTATGCCGCACATAGTTGGATTGTCTGTTTTGAATACCCCCAAAGTAAACGGAAATCCATGACGCTGATGAAATCCGAGCATTTTCCTCAGGTTCACATTGGTCAGGTTGTCGCCGTAAAGGATGAAAAAGGGTTCGCCATCCTCCACCCAGTTGGCGTTAGCCAGCAGTGTCCCCGCACTTCCCAAGAGCGAGGGCTCGTGATAAGTCACGACATGAGTATAATCATCTCGCCCGCTTTCGAGAAACGCCTCCACTTTTTCTCCTTGCCAATGCGTATTTATCAGGACTTCCCGGATCCCGTGTCCTCTCAGATGTTGCAGCCAGATCTCAAGAAGCGGCGTACCATTAATGGGCAAAAGGATTTTGGGAGTGGCTTCCGTAAGAGGCCTCAACCGAGTTCCGAGACCTGCACCAAGGAGGAACGCTTTGACAGGACCTGACGTCATTTCTCAGAGACCTTCGATCTCAATGATTCTTCCATTGGGTATGGCAACAGCGTGGTATAAATTCAAATCCAATTCCTGGCTATAAAGTAGCAGGACGCGCATGACCGCCACGTGGGTGACAACTAATACATTCCCATTTCTACACTCCGTTTCTATCTTGTTAACGCCGCTTAAAGCCCGCTTCAGAAGTTCATGTAGGGTTTCCCTACCTTCCACAACAAGTTCCGCCGGCTTAGCGTTCCAAAGGTCCCATTGTTCTGGGAAATCCCTCCGGATTTCCTCTTCACTTTTTCCTTCCCAAATTCCCAGTTTCAACTCTTTTAAACTCTCGCATGGTATGGGTTTCTTTGTCAGGATCCTGCCAATGATTTCGGCCGTTTGGACCGTTCGCTTTAACGGACTGCAGTAAATTGAGCCAATGTCAGAACCCAAAAGTATTTTGCCGGCTTCAATTGCTTGTTGCCGACCTTTGCGGGTAAGTTGTTCTTCGCTCCAGCCGGCGTAAACCTTTTTTCGGTTCGACTCGATCTCACCGTGTCTGACAAATAGCCATTTCACAGGTTTGATTCATCCTTTTGAATGAGCTGATTTCTCGGGAGTCACCCCTCGGATACGCTTTGTTCTGGGCACCAAGGGCAAATGATCTGATTTCCTTAAGGGGAGACGCCGCTTCGAAGTGGCTGATACATGGTTCTTGTATCTAGAATCCCTTCCATTCGAGAAAAGGACAGGAACACACTGCTGTAGGGTGGAAAAAGCCGCAAGCAATAAGAACTGCAAATCCTTCAAAGGAGTCCATGTGTGAATATACGAGAGGGTTTGACTAATCTCATGTTGCAGGTTTCCACTCTTTTGGATTGCCCAAGGCCCGGTCAGGCCCGGTTTAATGGTGACCAGATTAGGCAACCAAATTCCATACTGGTGCTTTCTCTCTTTGGTTATAGGCCGTGGTCCTACCAGGCTCATTTGACCTAGGATCACGTTAAACAACCGAGGCAGTTTGTTGGCGCCGGAGAGGAAAAGAACATTTTCCAAGAACGGGATTCTGTCCGTTACATTTTTCTCCCCGTATTGTGTCTCTGCATAGAAAGAGCGGAGAGCGGATTTGTCCCGGACGATTCGGAATGAGAAAGCCTTGAAGGGCACCCCACAGATCCCCAATACTTCCTCTTTGGCAAAAATGGGCCGGCCATTTCGCCACAAAATCCATATCGCGACCGCGATCATCATCGGCAAGGACAAGACTGTGAGGAAAATTCCCAGCACCAGATCGATCCCTGCCTTTAGGAGTTTGTCCGGTGCGCTTGTATACCCCGGTCGAAAACGGAGGAGGGGTATGTATCCCACGTAACTCACCCATAAACTAGCGGATAACTCCGCAAATCCCGGGGACAAAGATATTTGTAAAGAGTTCCGGCCTGTGGCGGCTAGCAACAATTCCTGGGTTGTTTCCCACCCCACCGCTCCAGGCACCAGGATAATGTGGGACACGCCTTCCCTACGTGCTATCTGCTCGTAATCACGGGGGACCCCGATGATCGGGACTCTTGAGATCACCTCTTGGCCGATGGGGTTAAAGTCATCCAGGAAGCCCCTCACATCCATGCGTCCGGTTTCAATGAGCCGCCTGGCAATGGTTCTGGCCTCCTCACTCGCTCCAACAATAAGGACACGGTCAGCCCGGAAGCCAGCTCTGAAGCGCCTTCGGATTAGACGCCGGAACGCAAAGCGACCTGAATTGACCATTAATACGGCTAGAGGCCAGAAAAGAAACAACCACCCCCGGGATGCGACTGGGCGGTGGAAAAACCCAATCACAATAACCGTCAAGATTCCGTAAGTGACAGCCTTGGTTACCAGAACATATTCCATGGTACCGTAAAAAAGGTCATAAGGATCATAAAGGCGCACCACATAGAAAATAAGCCAGAACAGGGGAAGCGATAGGACAAGAAGCCTTGTATAGGCGTCCAGATCGGCTTGCACCCCATAATAGAGTAAACCACTCGAGATTCGGAGCCAGAACGCCAGGAAAAAGGCACCGGCCAATGCTATAGCATCCAACGATGCGAGGGAAAGCAGCACCAAACGCCATTTGCGAAGTGAATTATTATTCATATTGGTTGTATATCCCCTTTTCAGACGCCCTGGTACAACTCCATCGGTGGAAGCCAGGGTTGCCGGGACGTGAAGCGGATTCCGGCATTCACCAGCACCCGAGCACCCGAACGATCCATAGAGAAGGGCATCTGCTTGAGGCCTCGCCCTTCCAGTGATTGAATAACCGCATTCTGTCGATCCTTCGGGCAACAGATGAGCAGGAAACCGCCTCCACCAGCGCCACAGATTTTTCCTCCCCAGGCGCCAAGTTCCAGGGCTTCTTCATAGCAGCTATCGATAAACGGATTCGATATCCCGTTGGCGAACAGCTTTTTCTCTTTCCAGTTCTTGTGGAGGAGGGCACCCAAAGACCTAAAGTCGCTTCTTTCCAGGATAGCCTTGACCTCAGGCACCATCTCCTTAACATGATGGAGTGCTTCTAGAGTCGGACTGTTTTTCTTTTCCGTCGCTTGTCTTTGCTGAGTTAGAATCCAATTGGCGTTTCGGCTCTGGCCTGTGTAGAAAAGTAGTAACGAACTACTCAAGGCTAGGAGTTTCTCGTTGGGAAGCTTAAGAGGTGAAATGGATGTCTTGTGAGCCTCAAATGTAATGAGATTTAGGCCCCCGAATGCCGCCGCGTACTGATCCTGTTTGCCGATGGGTGAGCCCAGCTTCTCTATTTCAATGTAAGAAGCCAGTTCGGCAAGCTCCATTTTTGTAATTTGTACGCCGCAAGCCGTGGCCAGGGCTTTGATCATTCCGACGGCCACCGTGCTGCTGGAACCCAGACCGCTGCCGGGAGGGGCTTCAGAAGCTAGAAAGACATTGGCTCCTTCCACAATTCCAAAATGCTGGAAAATGGCCCGAGGCATCGTCAACCCGTTTCGCATGCGGTCGCCAGTTTCCCCGTTTATTCGGTCGTAAGTCTGGAAGTCCGCCGAAGTAATTTGAATGTCCTTCTGAAAAGAAGTCCGCAAAAAAACGTAAAAGTAGCGATCGATCGTCAGATTAATGACTGCTCCGCCGAACTTCTTGTAGTAAGCCGGCAAATCGGTTCCTCCACCGGCGAGCGATATACGTAATGGAGAACGTACAATTAGCATGGAAATCTCCCAGAGCGAATGCACTGAGGATGCGCTTGCCCATCGGACCTCAAGTTCTCAAGTTGCCCCGGATGTTTACACCGGATTTAGAAACTAACATTGTACGGTGGTGTTGCGACACAAACGAGTATTGAGCTAATGAGTCACAATCTTCTATAGGTAAACTCCGGAATGTGGTACTGGCGGTCATTTAAGATGGGGTCTAGCGTGTAGAAAAAGGCTTTTCCAATTCCCCTTTTGGTTTATAAAGAATCAGCGGACAGCGATAATGAATATTTGCTATCCATATCTCAATTACCTGTTATTGTTTTCTGTTACCCTTGTAACTAGCGTAGGGTTTTTTGTAGTAACCGGTGGTTTCGAATTCGGCGCAGTTAAGAACCACGCCGAGTATTTTTTCCGAATTAATGGTATTCAGTTCCCTCTTCACCACGTCTCTTCTCGTCTTGTCCGCCAGAATCACGACAATGACACCGTCAACCATCTGGCTGAGAATACTCGCCTCTGCTGCGGAAACGATAGGCGTTGAATCGATGAGGATATAAGACCCTTTATATCTTCCCTTTAAGTCCTGAAATAAATTTCTCATTCTGATGGAAGCGATTAGTTCAGCAGGGGTGGGGGGAGTGAACCCTGCTGGCAGGATGGTTAGGCCTTTGACATCAGTGTTGATTAATGTTTCCTGGATGCTTGTCCTCCCAGCCAGGACATTGGAGAGTCCCACCATATTTCGTAAGCCCAAGAGAGAGCTCAGGTCTTTCCTTCGTAAATCCGCATCGATTAATATAACAGAGTCATCTAGCCCTCTTGCTATAGCAGCAGACAAATTTATCGCCACCTTTGTTTTTCCCTCACTAGGGACGCAGCTGGTAACAAGCAGCGAGCGGAGGGAGGAGGTCAAATTTTGTGTGCTTACAATGCCTCTGAGCTTTCGAAACTGCTCGGCCATGAGTGAATCTGGTTTCGCAATAAACTTACCAATGTTAACACGAGGTATTCTTTCTTGAGTAAGAAGAGGTTTTTTCTTTGTTTCTTTGGGCGTGATCTTGGGCCTGACATCAGAAGACGGTGTTTTTTGATCGACCTCCTGCCGGGGTTCCACAGGTTGAGGCTTAGGTTGAGGTATTCTTGCTTTCTTGAGTGCTTCCTCTTCCTGCTGGGCTTTCATTATGGCATCATAGAGTATGGCGTCATAGAGTTTGGACATTATATACTCCCAATATTAAAGCTTAGATTTCGGAATTCGAATTTCGGATTGACCATAGTGCCGAACACGTTTAGATGGTTAGGATCGTTAATATCGTTTAGATCGTTTGGATCGTTGAAAAACTTTAGGTACATTTGTGTCGTTCTATTTTTCCTTTGGCAAGGTGACGAGGACTGGGAGGCCGAGAAATTGATCAACATCCTCGCGGGTGCGAAAAACTGGATGGATGAATTCAATCAGGAAGGCCATACCTATTCCGGCAAAAAGGCCCAGGAATCCCCCGATCATGACATTCAGTCTTTTTTTGGGCTTAATTGGTTTTAGAGGAGGTGTTGCAGGTTCAATGACACTGACATTGGCGATCTTCTGTCTATCCATGCTCTCTGATATTTTGGCTTCCTCGAACTTGGTGAGGTACAGTTTGTAGTTCGCCTCATTGATTGAGACCTGTCTTTCAAGCTCCTTCATTTGCTTTTCAAATCCGTCGAGGGCCTTTAGCTTGTCCGTGTAAGAACTTATTTGCAGTTTCTGGTTTTTTTCCTTGGCCTTCAGCGCTTCAAGTCGGGCTTTTGCCTTCAGCAAGTCACCTTTCAGGCTTTGATGTATCGGGCTTTTCCCTAGCACAACTACCTGAGCTTTCTTTTCCTCCTCGGCGATAATCTGTTTGACCCGGCTGATTTCCTCTTTTAACCCTTGAAGTTCGAGATCGACCAACTTTGCCTTGAGCTTGGCAATAATCTCTATATTCTTGTCTATCCTCTCCTCCAGCTGGGTGTTCTGGTCCAAGTTCGATAGCTGGGCCTTGAGAGATGCTATCAATTCAGCGGTTTCCTGAATCTCACTCTCGGTCTGTTTCTCTTGAGATTCGATTTCGGAAAGCTTTACCAAAAGAATTGTTTTCTGCTGAGGAAGGGAGGTAATGGAGTTACGACGCTTGAAAGCCTCGAGGTCCTTTTCGGACTTCCTTAGCTTTTTTTCCCACTTTTGGGCTTGGTTCTTGAGAAGGCCGTAAGTTCCAGGATTGGTATGAACCTTTACGTGCTGAGCCAAATACATGTCCACGAGTGTATTAACTACGTCAGCAGCAATCGCGGGATCGGGCCAGTCGAAGGTTACATCAATCACATTGCTCTTGGGAGCGCTGGAAGCCTCGAGACTGCTTTGTACGGTTCTATGAATTGCTTCGATCGGAGGTATTTCCTTTTTCTCGGTTTCCTTGAAAAGCCAGCTCTTGAGGAACGGCCAGCCCCTTAGGGTTCGGTCGGGAAAGTCAAAAAGGCGATTTACTCCAATGCTGTTGACCAGCAGGGTCACAAGGCTTGGGCTTTTGAGTATTGCAATCTCTGCGTTGACCTTTTCAGCTCCTCTCGAGTAATCGATTATCGCTGGCGAACTTCCGGTGGGGGAAACATAGACATCTTCACGTCCCGGTTTGACCAGCAGCCGAGAGGAGGCACGGTAGATGGGTGTGGCCAGCAGAGAGCCGACTGCCACGGTGACAACCGTTGAGAGGAAAAGCGTTGTAATTTTCCATTTGTGTTTCTTCATGATGTAGAAGACTTTTCGAATTTGACTTGGCGTTAGTAATTGGTTTTGCTGTTCAATGGTGGTTTGAGATTGATCTTGCATGGCCGCTTTGCTCCTAGTTAAGCTCTTGCTCAATTTGTCTCATTGGTTTTGTTCGTTTATGAAACATCAGAGAACGAATTTAACAAATCTAACCAATAGAACTAAGGGTTTTAGAAAGTTTAGGGGACGATGATGGTGTCGCCGCGTTTGAGGATGATATTCTGGCTCGGATCCTTTCCGGAAATGATCTTCTTGTAGTTGACCCTGATTTTTTTCTTTTTCCCCCCCTGGTGGGTAATCACGGTGATTTTTCTCTTATTTGCCCATTCGGTAAATCCGCCGGCCATGGATATAGCCTCGATAAACGTCGTGTTGCCGGTGATAGGATAGACTCCCGGACTTGCCACCCTACCCAGGACGCTCACCTTGTAGCTGTTGATCTCGCTGACGATCACCGACACTTTCGGGTTATTGAGATGTTCGCTTAACTTGCGCGTGATCTCTTCCTTTAGCTGAAGAACCGTTAACCCTTCGGCCTGCAGATCCTGAAGCAAGGGAAGAGAGATCTTGCCATCGGGTCTGACCACAATCTGAGTGGACAGCTGCTGGTTTCGCCAGACGAATACTCTCAGCACGTCCCCTTTGCCGATGATGTAGGTTTCGGAGACAGTTCCAGGGGCGACTTTCGGCTGGTTCTGTGACTCCTGCGCCCAAGCATACCAGTTAGTAGGGTTCGTAGGGTTTGTTGGGTTTGTTGAGCTGATCTGGTTAATTTCGTTAGTTTCGTTAATCTCGTTTGTATCGTTAATTACGTTAATTAAGCCAATGGGATTTAGAAAGAGGAATAGACCCGTTAAAAGTATAATTGGAAGATATTTTCTCATGTTAGCCACCTTATGTGTTTTACTTTTGTGGTTTGTGTTGCATTGTTGAGTTTCTATACAATTAGCTCGAAGTTAACTAAGATCAAAAATGTGTCATACCGGGTTTGCCGATGGGAAAAACATCGAATCCCATCTGGAAGAGCTTCTCATGATCGAGAATATTTCTGCCGTCAAAGATAAAGGCTGGTTTGTTCATGGACTTATATATCTTTTCAAAATCGAGACTTCGATACAGGTCCCACTCGGTCACTACTGCTATAGCATGACAGCTATCAGCCGCCTGGTATGGGTCTTCGATATAGCTTATTTTTCCGTTCATATTCTCTAGATCTATTCTTGCATTCTTCAGGGCCTTAGGATCAGAAATGACAACCTCCGCATTTTCCTCAAGGAGTCTCTTGGCAATGAACACGGCCGGACTTTCCCTGGTATCTCCCGTATTAGCCTTGAAGGCAAATCCAAACAAGCAGATCTTCTTACCTGATAAGGTGTTAAACATTGCGTTTAACATCTTTAAGATAAAGCGTTCCTGTTGAAACTGGTTTATTTTGATCACGCTTTCCCAGTAATCGGCTACCTCATGGAGACCGTAGTACCGGCAGAGATAAACCAGGTTGAGAATATCCTTCTTGAAACATGATCCCCCGAACCCTACGCTGGCATTGAGGAATTTGCTCCCTATCCGACTGTCCATCCCAACGGCAGCGGCTACCTCGCTAATGTCGGCATCGGTTTTTTCACAAAGGGCAGAGATGGAGTTTATGGAAGAAACCCTCTGGGCCAGAAAGGCGTTGGCTACCAACTTCGAAAGTTCGCTGCTCCATATATTAGTGGTGATTATGCGTTCCCTGGGAACCCAATGCGTATAAATCTTAACCAGTGTATCTGTCGCCTCTAAGCCATTTTGCGTCTCCATTGAGCCAATAAGCACTCTATCAGGATTCTGCAGATCAGCCATTGCGGTTCCTTCGGACAGGAATTCGGGATTCGAGAGGACGTCAAAGCGAATACCATTGTGTGTTGATGTCAGGATCCTTTCCATGGCCTGAGCTGTCTTAACGGGAACAGTGCTCTTTTCAACAACGATCTTGGGTGATTCGGAAAATTCGAGGATGTCTCTCGCCGTTTTTTCCCAGTATTGGAGATCAGCGGCCTTTCCTGCGCCGATACCATAGTCCTTTGTGGGTGTATTAACGCTGACGAATATGATATCGGACTCCTTGATTCCCCTCTCAATTTCGGTACTGAAAAAAAGGTTTCTGCCACGAACTTCTTTTACGATTTCCTCCAATCCGGGCTCGTAGATAGGAAAATCGTCCGAGTTCCATTCGGCAATACGGGTGGCATTAATGTCCACGACCGTGACCTTATAGTTCGGGCATTTTTGGGCGATTACGGCCATCGTCGGTCCGCCAACGTAACCAGCACCGATACAGAGGATATTCTTTTCAAATTCCATTTTCCGACATCTTCCCCTTACTTCGGCGTTGAGTATTCCATGGACAATAAGACATGGGGCTTTAGACCGATCTGGCTAACTTTGGGGCGATTGAACAACTTTTTCCGATTTGGTTTTGTCCACAGGGGAGATTGGTTTTTTGATCGTTGTTGTTGATGGTGGTTTAAGATTCCTTCTCCCGTTCAACCAAGACCCGAAGTTCAACAAAAGCATCCCTGAAAGAAGAAGAACATAAACCCAGAAAACAAGAGAAGAGAAACCCCATCTCTTGGTTTTTTTTCCTTTCAGTCCGGTCCGATACTGCGTTTTCGGGTTTCCCACCTGGATGGATGGCCGCGTCTCGTCCGCTTCTTGTGGTCTTAGCGTCACCCCCGCTGATCGGGTTTCGGAGGGTTCCAGATAGAGTATTGCTTCTTTCACAATTTTTTCGTCAATCCTTTTTCGCTCCATCGCGTAGCCAACAGTTAAGGAGTGATCGCACAGGATATTAATGAGTCTGGGTATCCCCTTGGAATATGCAGAAATCTCATCGACCGCTTTTTCCGTATAGCAAGTTGTGCCCATCCCGGCTTTATATAGCCTCGACGTGATATATTCGGCCGTCTCCTTCCGGTTTAAAGGGTTTATGTAAAACCAGAGGCCGATTCTTTGCTTGAGTGGAAGACATTTGGGTTGGTTGAGTGTATAGCTCAGTTCGGGCTGTCCCACAAGGATGATCTGGATGAGTTTGTCCTCAGCCTTCTCAAAATTGGAAAGAAGTCTGATTTCCTCCAGAAGGGAAGGGGTAAGATCATGAGCTTCATCGATGATCATTACAACGGGTTTCTCTTTGTCGTAAGATTCAACGAGGAATTGATAGATCTCTAGTAAGAAATCCCCCTTCGTCTGATGTTTGACTTGGATTCCCAGCTCAAAACATACAAATTTAAAGAAGCTTCTTGCTCCAACCATTGGATTAAAGATGAAGACCGTTTTTGTATTCTCATCCAAATTTCTCAGTAAGGCATGGAGAAGGGTTGTCTTTCCGGTGCCAACTTCCCCTGTCATGACCATGAATCCCTTCCGTTTTCTTACGCCGTAAGCCAAAAGGGTCAGGGCCTTTCTGTGGCTTTCACCCAAATATAAGAATTTGGGATCTGGAGTAAGATTGAAGGGTTCTTCGTTCAGGTTGTAGAATCTCGTATACATAGCGCTAAAGCGAGGTTAAGGCTGAGCTTTAGGACCAGGTTAAGGTTTAGGTTAAGGTCAAGGTTAAAATTGAGTTATTGGCTATCGGTTATTAACCGTGTCCGTGATCCGTCGTCCGTTATCCTTTATACCTTAACGACTGACCAGTTGTTCGTAATTAATTACTGATTATCGGTTATTAGTCACGGATCACGAATAACGAGTTAGTGCCTAGGGTTGAGTTTTGAGCGTGTATGGCTTGTTCTTGATTGACTTTATAAGACCCGTCAGCATCTTATTTGCTTCTTCATACCCTTGATGGAATTCGTTAAATTCTTTATCCTTTATCAAGTTCTTCTTGTGCGCAAAAAGGAGCAAATATTGAGTTTGGATCAGGGATCTTCGGGAAATATCTAAATGTTCTAAAGCCTCTTTGGGGCGAAAACATGCCCAACCTTTTGCAATACTCCCAGGGATTGATAAGGCGGATCTTCTTAGTTGATCCGTAAGATCATTCACATATTTCGTTGGAAACGCTTCGGTTATATCAAACACTCTGTGGGCTAGTTCATCCACCTTCTTCCAAACCAATAAATCACTAAAGCTGGTTGTCATTGTTTCCTCCACTCAACATTCGAAAAAATGGGAAGGGGGGAACGTTGTTGATTTGTTGAATTAATCACGGCTCTATCTGGTTTATCTCGTTAGGTTTGGCCATAGGCAAGAGGCCAGGGGCGATAGGCAATGAAAAAACAAAGGATCTGGTTTGTTTGGTCTATTTGGCAGAAACTCGAAAATTCATAGAGAAGGTTGACAAGGTGCATCACTTGTGTTACACTTAAGCCAATCATAATTGGAGGAAGATATTATGCCTACCAAGAATCCTCGCATAAATGTGGTACTTGATGCTCCCATCTATCGATACCTTCAGTTTCTGGCTGAAAAAGATGGGGTCTCCCTGTCTACCAAGGTGAGAGATCTTATCAAAGAGGCCTTAGCAACCCAGGAAGACATATATTTGGCCGCCTTTGCTGAGGCGAGGGAGGAATCATTAGATGAATCTTCGGTCCTCTCACATGAAGAAACTTGGTCCTGATAGCTGGCAATGAATTTCAAGCTCATTTATCATGCTGACGTGAAAAAAGTCGATCTGCCCAAGATCGATATGAAGAACAGATCCATGATTAAAAAGGCCATCGAAGAACGTCTTGCCACTCACCCCGAAGTTTTTGGGAAGCCACTGCAAAGGACACTCAAAGGGTACTGGAAATTGAGAGTAGGCGAATACCGCGTGGTTTTCAAGATATTAAAGAATGATATTTTAGTTCTTGGCATCATTCATCGGAAAGATGTTTATCAACGGGTAAAGAAGAGGATTGCATAGCTTCTCTGATTAAGCTTATCTCACTGTCTCTATAGAGAAAACCTGGGAGGCAATTAAAATGCGAGAATACCGCTTCACGGTCTTCTTCGAGCCGCTTGAGGAAGGGGGGTACAATGTAATTGTTCCAGCAATCCCGGAGATTTGTACCTTTGGTGAAACTCTCGATGAGGCACGGGATATGGCGAGAGATGCTATCCGCTGCTTTATCGAAAGCGCTTCGGAAACTGGCGAGCCCATTCCTAAGGATATTGAACCCACCAAGGAACAGATTGTGGTGAATCTTTAATCGATGTCTCCCCCTTTCCCTATTCTCAAACCAAAACAGGTCTTGCGAGCACTTGAGCGTGCTGGTTACTATATTCATCATCAAACTGGGAGCCATGCTAGACTCTTCCATAAAAATCGACCAGAATTACGAGTAACTATCCCTATCCACTCTAAGGATTTACCGGCTGCAACCCTCCATAGAATCCTTAAACAAGCTGACCTTTCCATTGAAGAGTTTGAGAAACTCCTATAACTGCGAAGGCTGAGGTTGAGGCGAATATGAGATTTCGGATTTGGGATTGCGGATTTCGGATTTAAAACCATGAGATAAAGACAGTTCGGATTTCAGATTTGGGACTGCGGAATGAATGCAGATGAAAGCTCATCGGATCCTGGTCCTTCTGGTCTGTTTGGTTTGGATCGTTAGGATTGTTGGGATCGTTGATTTGGTCTATCTGGTCTATTTCGTTGAGATGGTTTAGATCGTTAATATCGTTAAGATCGTTAGGATTGTTGAGTTCGTTAGGGCAGAAAGCAAAGGCGATTCGTTAAATAAAAGAAGTCAGGAGCCAGGAGGCAGGAGATAGAAAATAGCAATGAGGGCTAAAGGCTAAGGCTAAGGCGTAATTTGGTCTAATTGGTCTATCTCGTCTGTTTCGTCTATCTCGCTGATCTGGTCTGTTTGATCGCAAACAACGGCATAGAACAAAAGTTTAGGCGATTTTTTCGAGCTGGGAGTAATGCAATTCAACGATGGCGTCGTAGTTGAGGAGGTTTAGGAACCCAGTGACGAATTGTCATATTGTAAGCCATCAACCCCAGAAAACATAATCGTCAAATCGAATCTTATTGTGCGTAGGTATAAGTCATTCTTCACTAATCGTTGGAATCTGGGCTTGCTTACATAACCTGATCGCAGTAAGACTATCGAAATCCTTATGGCGTTTTATGGGGATAGTCCCCTGACCTTTCTTATAGTATATGCTGTGTTTTCCACCCTCTCTCAACAAAGAATAGCCATGCTTTTCGAAATGCCGTATAAGGTCTCTACGACGAATCGTCATACACTAACCGCCATACCTTCGATGAAACTGTGCCCTGTGGGAACCTCTTGTCCGGTTTCCTTGTAAGCCAAAACCATCTGCTCGAGGGCATCAGCTAGCATTTCTTTGCACTCTTCTAACGTCATACCCTCAGTGATGACCTCTTGCCATTCAGCCAGTTGCCCTAGATATCTGCCAGAGGGAAGTTTGGTATAAACAGCAGTGTACTTCTGTATCATGACTATCTCCCGTCTATCAGTTCCTTCAATGTTGCATTTGAAATCTTGGCCACCGTTCATCTAGATGCATTTCGCTCTAGCATTTCTGAGGATAACACGACGGTCCATGCTACGCAACTCCGAATGATTAAGAACCCTCTGAAGACTGAGTGAGCAGTAAAAAGCAGGAGTCGCGCGAATGACCTGACATTCAGACGATTTTTTCCACCTGGGAGTAGTGGAGTTCCACGCTGGCGTCGTAGTTGAGGAGGTTGAGAAGCACCCTCACCCGGCCCTCGTCTGAGACCCAGCGGTCGAAGATGCCGATGAGGTCCTTGAGGGGGCCGGAGCGGATGCGAACCCGGTCACGCGCCGCGAGATGGTAGGCCCGCCGGGCAACACAGTTCTTATCCACCCGCCTCTTTATGATTGCGATGACCTCGTCGTCCACTGGCGCCGGACCACCGTCAAAACCCACGACCCGGCTCACCCCCCTTGACCACCGGACCAACCGGTAGCTCACGAAGGGGTCGAAATGGGCAAAGAGGTAGTTGGGAAAGAGGGCCTTGATAACCTTTCTGGACCTTCCGTTTTTGACTGCGACGGTCTCCATCCGGGGAAAGAAGACCTCGATGGATTCGCGCTCGAGGTGGAAGTAGGCGAGTTCCTCTTTTTTCGGCTTAGTTTGACCGACGTACCAGCGGAACATAAGCGTAACAATAGAGAATTAAGGTTAAGGTTGAGGTCAAGGTTAAGGGCAGATCAAAGCCTGAGGCTAAGGTTGAGGTTAAGGTTGAGGAAGAACAAAGAATAGGGCTCCGCCGTTCGGAATTGGCTTTGGAATTCCACAGTGAGAAGGTCTTATTCAATTTTGGTGAACGCAGCGATCTCAACCAGTACTCAGTATCCAGCAGGCAATGATGATAAGTAGGCAGTAAGCATTATTCAGTAAGCAGTAAAGTGCTTAGTGCTTACTCCTTACTCCCTACTGCTTAGTGTCTTTCCAAGTATGAATACGGTATCTCCACCCGGGTGCCTTCCTTGAGAAAATCCATGAGCACCTTGATGCGCCCCTTTTCATCAATGGAGCCGTCAATAATGCCGATGAGCCCATCTAGGGGGCCATTTTTCACCCTGACCGTATCCCCGATCTTCAATTGAGGGGTTGGCTGGATAAAACCTTTCTCCTCAGCTTGCCTTTTCAGAAGGTCGACAACAGAATCATCCAGGGGAATGGGCTCCGTTCCATTTCCCACAATCCTCCTCACCCCCTTTGTCCAGATCACCGTATAGTAGTCGTGGGGATACGCCATCTGTGCAAAGAGGTAATTGGGAAAGAGGGGCTTGATTTTGGTCTCTTTCCCTTTCGCGGAATAATGACATTCCCGCATCTTGGGGAGAAAGACCGGAATGTTCTTCTGCTCAAGGTGATCTTCGGCCAAATCCTCGGAGCGGGGTTTGGTATAGAGGACATACCATTTCCTGGGATTCTCTAACCCATCTAATGGGCAATTGGTGCCAGTTATCTGCATCCGGGTTTCCTTTCCCATACCCAATCGAGTTTTCTTTGTCTCCTGCTAGTAACTCTTCCCCCCGTCATCTACATGTCTTCGTTAGGGGTAAGTTCAATTATTGTTGACTTTCTCATCGGTTTGTAGTATCAGGAAGAAAGGGGGGCAAGACAGAAAAGTTTGCATTGTGTCTCCACCAAGACCATGCCCTTTTCTTTTGAGCCCCCCTTTCTTAGCCTTTCTTCATTCAGTTTATAGTGACATCCAACCTTGTTAATCTACGAGAAAAGGTCCCCCCGGTTCATTTCCCGACACCTCCCGGTTCGCTCACTGTTTCTGCTCATTTGAATCGTCTTGACAATTTCATCAGTTCTGTGGTAGTTAAACAAAAAAGGGGGGCAAGACAGAAAAGTTTGCATTGTGTCTCCACCAAGACCATGCCCTTTTCTTTTGAGCCCCCCTTTTTTAGCTTTTTTTCACTAAACCGATCTCTACAGCATATCTAACGCCGAATACCGCCAAAAATAAAACGGCCGGGCCCTTCTGTCAGTACTGGCAGTTAGGCACCCGGCCGATTTTTGTTTCTTGCGCTCCAAAGCCCATCCCCCCAGTATAGACTTTGTGTTGGAGCAT
>JABAOH010099538.1_pt4 | contig 49808 bp, 52 predicted proteins | sample 7062181 | NCBI WGS metagenome assembly JABAOH01 (sample SAMN14538630, study PRJNA623070) | marine sediment metagenome | biome: marine biome [ENVO:00000428]; feature: marine pelagic biome [ENVO:01000023]; material: deep marine sediment [ENVO:00002113]; isolation source: pool of 5 deep marine... | reverse complement strand
GCGCCCGTCTCCTCGGCGTCGCTGACGCCGTACTCCGACTGCGGGACGACCTCGATATCGAAGTCGGCGAGAATTCGTTGTATCTCTCGTAGCTTGCCTGCATTGCCGCTGGCCATGATGATCTTGCGGGGTAATGCCGCCATCAGCGTTTCGATCAGGCAAGAGCCTCGTTCTGCGCGGCGATGATCTCGGCAACACCCTTCCTCGCAAGATCGAGCATCGCATTCAGCTCGTCACCCGTGAAGGCGTGGCCTTCTGCCGTGCCCTGCACTTCGATGAAATGACCGGCATCGTTCATGACGATATTCATATCGGTTTCGGCCTCGGAATCCTCGGCATAGTCAAGATCCAACACCGCAACTCCGCGGTAGATCCCAACCGATACTGCGGCGACGTGGCCGTGNNACGTAGGCGCCACTGATCGAAGCCGTACGCGTGCCGCCGTCAGCCTGAATCACGTCGCAATCCAGTGTGACTGTGCGCTCGCCGAGCGCATCCAGGTCCGTGATAGCCCGGAGTGACCGGCCTATCAGCCGCTGAATCTCGAGCGTGCGGCCGCCCTGCTTGCCGCGCGCCGCCTCGCGCGCCGTCCGCGTGTTCGTCGACCTCGGCAGCATTCCGTATTCGCCCGTAACCCAGCCGTTGCCGTTGCCGCGCATCCACGGCGGTACGCGGTCCTCGACACTGGCCGTACACAGCACGCGCGTATCGCCGAACTCGGCAAGCACGCTCCCTTCGGCGTGGCAGGTAAAGTCAGGGATAAACCGCACGACCCTCATCTGGTCGGCTTCGCGGCCACTTGGGCGCATTGCTCTCTCCGTTATTCGCCGGACCAGCGCAGTGCCGTTCCGGTCGTATTGTCGCTGTAGGGCGCGTTTACGGTAAGCGCCTTGATACTCAGCTCTTTGAGCTCTTCGGCGAGACTATTTTGGCTCGGCGCACCGATCTGCGCCATATCCTCATCGGACAAGCCCGACCAGAGGCCATCAGAGCATGCCAGCAGCACATCGCCCGGTGACAAGTGACGCTTGCTCGTGATGCTCATGTCCGGGACGGGCGCATCGCCGCCGATGCAGCACTCGACGAAATTTCGCATCGGGTGATCCTGCGCTTCTTCTTCGGTAATTGCGCCTTCCTGGATCAGGACCTCGACATGGCTGTGATCGCGGGAGCGCTCGAGCATGATGCCATTACGGACCTGGTAGATGCGGCTGTCGCCGATGTGCGCCCAGAACGAACCGCCTTCCTGGACGAGGCAGACTGCACAGGTCGCGCGTGGCCTGAAATCGACCGCAACCTCCTTGCCGAGGGCCACGACCTCGTCATGCGCCCGCGACAGCGCCAGGTAGAGAAAGCCTTGCGGGTCGAAAATCGGCAGTTTCGCGTCCATGAACATGTCCTGCACGACCTTGAGCCCGGTCTCGGCGGCCTGGGCGCCGTCCGAATGCCCGCCCATGCCGTCAAACACGAGCATCAGTGCGGCTTCGTCGGCAACCACGATAGCGGCCCGGTCCTGGTTGTCGGTCCGGTCGCCCAGTGCGGATACCTTGGCGTACTCGATCTGCATTGCGGATAAGGGCTACTTAAATAACAATGAATTGATGTTACACAGTATGACAGGCTTTGCACGGCAGTCTGCCGACACGCCCGCCGGCACAATGACGTGGGAGTTGCGGGCCGTCAACCATCGTTACCTCGATGTGCAGTTCAAACTTCCTGACGAGCTGCGACCCAAAGAGGCCGATTTCAAGCAGCAGGTCTCCGCCGTCTTGCGCCGCGGCAAGATCGAGTGCGCACTTCACCTCAAGCGAGGCCTCGACCCGCAATCCGAGCTCAAGCTTAACCCTGAAATGGTCGAGCTCGTCGGTATGCGCATCACAGAAATTCAGGATATCGTGCCCAGCGCCACGACCCCCTCTGCCATGGATATTCTGCGCTGGCCCGGCGCCATCGCCGAAACAGAGATCGATGCCGGACCGCTCGAGAAAGACGCGATCGCCCTGCTCGAGGCAGCGCTGCAGTCTATGGCTGAAATGCGCCGCAATGAGGGCGCTCGCATTCGCGCGATGATCGAGAGCCGTTGCACGGATATAACCGCGCTTGCTGCCTCGGTCCGCGATCGCTTACCCGAGGTCCTCGAGGCGGCTCATGCCAGGCAACGGGATCGAATAGAGCGGCTCGACGTCGATGCCGACCCGGCCCGCCTCGAGGTAGAACTCGCACTGATTGCGCAGAAGCTCGATGTCGACGAGGAGCTCGACCGTCTCGACAGCCATGTCGTCGAGATTCGCAATGCGCTCGATATTGATGAGCCCATCGGCCGTCGCCTCGACTTCCTGATGCAGGAACTCAATCGTGAAGCGAATACGCTCGGTTCGAAATCCGCCGATGCCGAAACGACGAAAGCCGCGGTGGAACTCAAAGTCCTCATCGAGCAGATGCGCGAGCAAATCCAGAATATCGAGTAACGCGCACCGCCGATCATGTCAGCGTTTGAGTATTTTTCGGTAGCACTCTCTTTCGTTCTCGGTCTCGGCGTTACCCGGTTATTGCTCGGTGGCGTCCACGTCTTTCGGGCTCGCCGCCGCCAGCGCGTGCACTGGATACCGCTGGTATGGGCGGCAGGTATTTTCGTCTATCAAATACAGTTCTGGTGGGCCCTGTTTGAGCTCAACGAGGTTCTCGCGGCCTGGACGCATATCGCGTTCGTGACCTTGATGGCCCACGCGCTTCTGCTTTTCGTGGCCGGGGCGCTCGTGTTGCCGACAACAGACTCGCACGAGCGCGAATCCCTGATTGGCTATTTTGAAGGTGACGGCCATTGGGCGTTGCTCGCCATCGCTGTCTATGCGGCACTTTCATACTGGACGAACTGGGCGCTGTTCGGCACGTCTCCGCTGTCGTCTATTGGCCTGATCGTTGCGGTTTCATTCGTGCTGCCGTTGGGCGGGTTTTTCGTTTCGAACAGGACGGTGAACGGCGCGCTGGCGGCCGCGTACCTGGTATTTGTGATCTACGCCTACGTCGTGCTGGCCCCCGCCCAATACTGATGCAGCGCTCTAGAGCGATTCTGGTGCTCGGCTTCGGCCTCGCGACCGCGTCTGCCGCGGAGCAGCCTTGCTTCGACGCACAGCCCTGGGCCGACGCCGACAGGATGTTCAGGAGTTCGTCCGAGTGGCTGGGCGGCGACAGCGCCTTTTCAATCGACCTCGGCAACGACCGCACGCTCTGGCTTTTCGGCGATTCCTGGATCGACCGGGACGGCGAGGGCGAGCGGCAGGGCGGGCGCCTCATCCGCAACAGCGTTGCCATACAGACGGGTGCTGATCCATCGGCAGCCAGCATCGAGTTCCATTGGAAGGAGGGCGCAGATGGTCAACCGCTGCCGTTTTTTCCCGGCATCGCCGACAAGTGGTTCTGGCCGGGTCACGGTATCCGCCTCGGCGACAAGGTCGTCTTGTTTCTTAATCGGATGCGCAGCTCAACAGGTGGTCTCGGCTTCGCGTCGGACGGCTGGAACGCCATATTGATCGAGAATCCTGATGATGAACCGCCGGACTGGCGCTGGTCGTTTCTCGACGTGCCGGATATTGCGCCCGAGGTGAGGCCGGGCTTTGCCAGCGTGCTGCTGTGGCAAAGCTACGTATACGCGTTCGGGACCTCGGACCCCGACAAGACGCATCCCGTCTATTCGACCCGCTGGCCGGTTGAAGATGTGGCGAGCGGCGACCTGATGTCGCCCGAGTCGTGGCACCTGCTCGATAACGGGCAGTCGGAACTCACAATTTTGTGGGATGAATTTTCGGACAGTTTCGTCGTGTTTCAGACGGATGGATTCGGCCCGGCCAACATCGTCTATCGTTTTGCCTCGGGCCTGATGAGTCCCTGGTCCGACAAGCAGATTATCTATCGCCCCCCCGAATACGATCGGCCCAACGTCATGATCTATGCAGCGAAAGCGCACCCTCAGCTCGAAGGTGCCGATCTTGTTTTGACCTACGCGACGAACACGTCCGAATTTGCCGAGCATTTTAGCGATAGCACAATCTACTATCCGCGCTTTGTTCGCCTGCTGCGCTGCGATTAGCCGAACGCCGGCGATGCAACCTATAATTTGCCCATTTCGCGCACGCCCTGGCGAGCCTGGTGGAGGAGCTGATCTGTGACGACGGAATCGTTTGAAGGTGGTTGTACTTGTGGCGCCGTTCGCTATCGGCTGGAATCGCCGCCGCTGTTCATCCATTGTTGCCATTGCACCTGGTGCCAGCGCCAGACCGGCTCTTCCTATGCGCTGAACGCCCTGATCGAGTCTGACCGCCTCACTGTCTTGCAGGGCAGCCCCGAGGTGGTCGACACGCCGTCACCGAGCGGCAAAGGCCAGAGAATCTGGCGCTGCCCCGATTGTCGCATTGCCCTGTGGAGTCATTATGCGGGTTTCGGTGATGCGGTGAGCTTTGCCCGGGTCGGCACGCTCGACGAGGCCGGCCGCCTGTCGCCTGATGTCCACATCTTCACGTCCGCAAAGCAACCCTGGGTGCAAATTCCCGATGCTCATCCTGCATTTGAAGACTTTTACAAGCTGAAGGAACAATGGCCCGATGAAAGCCGCGCAAGGCTTCGGCAGGCACTTGGCGACCAATAAACGACAGGGCCGCTCGTTAACCGAAGCATGCCCCGGATGGAGTATGCTATCTGTATGTGCTCGCACCGTGCCGTAACACCGACTGCGACGAGAAATACCGCCGAACAGGCCAAATATGATGCTCGGTATCCGCGCTAAGGAATTGCTGAAGGAGGCGCGTCGTCGCCGCGTCTTCCGCGCCGCCGGCCTGTATATCGTCGGCGCCTGGGTGGTCGTGCAGATCGCGCTCGCAGCATTTCCCGCATTGTCGATATCGGAAATGGCTGTTCGCTATGTGTGGCTGGCGGCGCTGCTGGGCTTTCCGGTGGCGATGGTTTTTGGCTGGCTCTATGACATTCGCGACGGCCGCATCGTGAGAACGAGCACGGTTGGCAGTGACGTGCCCTTGGCGCTGCAGCGAGCCGATTTTGTCGTGTTGGCGGCGATCAGCATCATCGTCATTGTGATAATGGCGGGATCACTGCGCGAAATAAGCAATATGGACGCGTTGGAAGCCCAATTGCCATCGGCAGGCAACATTGACAACGCATCGGTCGCCGTACTGCCGTTCGTCAACATGAGCGACGACGAACAAAACGAATATTTCTCGGATGGGCTCACCGAAACGCTGCTGCACATGCTTGCGCAATTGCCCGACCTCAAGGTATCGGCGCGCACATCGGCCTTCTCGTTCAAAAACAAAAACATCGATGTCCGGACCATTGCGCTGGCGCTCGGCGTCGCGCATGTGCTCGAGGGCAGCGTGCAAAAGGCCGGCAACCGGGTTCGCGTAACCGCCCAGCTGATTCGCGCCGACGACGGCTTTCACGTGTGGTCACAAAACTACGATCGCAACCTGGACGACGTCTTTGCGATCCAGGATGAAATATCTGCAGACGTTGCTTCGGCGTTGGGCAGCACGCTGCTGACCAGCGAAAACACCGCCATCCGCAACGTCGCGACCGAAGATTTCAGTGCCTATGACATCTATTTGCAGGCGCTCGAGCAGGAGAACATCGCTACGAACGAGGCGACACTCAAAGCCGATCAGTTGTTCGCCGCCGCTCTCGACAAGGACCCTGATTTTGTCGATGCCAAGCTCGGGCTCGCGCGCAATTACATACGGCAATACTGGCGGTCAGCGGTCCGTTTCAGCGATCCCGAGGAATTTCGGGCCGCGCAATCGCTCATTCACGAAATATTGGCGCAGCGCCCCGACAATCTGTCGGCGCAGGTGATGGATCTGCTCCTGCAACTTTATATCGGTTATACGGATAACAGGCACTGGGCCAAAGACGAGACGCTGGAGATCCTTGTCGAGGATATGGTCGTCCTCGCAAAGCAGGGAACCATCGACTCGTTCCTGACAGCTGCGGTCGTCGGGAACCTGTCCGGCCGCGACCGGAGCGACGAGGCGCTGGATCTCTTGCTTGCTGCGCTGGAAACGGATCCGCTGAATATTGATTTGCTGCAATCGCAGTCCAACCTTTATCGCCAAACTGATCGCCCGGAGGAAGCCAAACAACCCTTGTTGACCGCGCTGGAGATCGCGCCGGACAATCCTGAGCTGTACGGAAACCTCGCCTGGCTGGCGCACAGTCAGGAGAACTTTGTCGAGTCGATGGACTGGTTTCGACAGGCGCTGATCGCAGATCCCGAGAGTGTCCAGCCTGTCTATTTTCTCGCACGTAACTTTTATGCGTTCGGACTGCTGCTGGAGGGAGACCTCTGGTTCGATCGGCTTCGTTCCGCTGCTCCCGATAGAATCGACCTGATTATCGAACTCGAAATAGTGGCGGCCGACGCTGCAAAAGATCCGGATCGCCTGATCGATGTTCTCGAACGGGCCTTGCCGCTCGTGCTTACGGCAGAAGCGGACTACTTTAGGCCAACGGTTCACTACCCGAGCATCATGAGCATGCAGGGCCGGTCTCAAGAGGCGCTGGACTACCTGACCGGGCTGATTCCCCGGCTGCAGGATTACAGCCAACTAGTTGACGATAATCGCTTTGCACAATACCTGCAGATCGTCAGCTTCAACCTGCAACAAGATTTGCTGGACCGGGAAAGCTTTGAGCAAATTGCGCAAGGGTTCGTGAAAAATATCGAGGTGCAATACCCGAACCTTGCTGACACGCCTGCCTCGGTCAACACCATCAACAAGGTCATGATCTCCACCTGGCTGGGTAATCACGACCGGGCACTGGAGCTTCTCCTGGAAGGGCATGTCGATTGGCCGATGTTCAGCGGCCAGTGGTTACAGTTGCGGATCTACCCGTGGTTCGAACATCTTCGCAAGGATCCCGGAGTGGCCGCCGCCATCGACCAATATGAGCAGAAGAAAGCCAGGATTGCCGATGAGCTGCGCCAAATGTTGCGGCGGCCGGAATGGCAGCTCTGAGCCTTTCGCATCCCGCGTAAGTTAAATGAGCGGCCGCGGTTGCCGATGTTAAAGTAAACCAGCAGGGGGAGGGCATGTATGTTCGTCGTTACGCTCGAGTTCTCCGACAACAGTGACCATGTCAGCCGGCAAATGGAATCACACGAGCTTGTCGGCTAGCCGACACAGCATATTGGTCTGGGCGGGCCTGATTGTGTCTGGCGCCGCCCTCGCGCTGGATATCGATGAGCTGATCATTACGAAGGAACGCGGCGCGTACCGCGTGCAGATGAGTTTCAGCACGGCGGCCCAGCCCGATCGCGTGATCGAGGTTCTGATTGACTATGAGAACCCGGACCGATTGTTTCCTGACGTCAAGAAGAGAGAAATCATCAGCAGCGAAGGCGGCGTGACCAGGGTGCGCACAGAGGTTCGCAGCTGTCTCTTTTTCTTCTGCAGGGACCTGGAGATGATCCAGGACGTTACAAGCACCGCGAATACGGTTCAGGCTGACATTGTTCCAGAAGGCAGCGACTTTCGATCGGGTACGATGCGCTGGATCGTCGCGAGCACGGAAGACGGGACCAGCCACGTCACTTTTGAATCCAGCATGGAGCCGGACGTATTCATTCCGCCGCTACTCGGCAAGATTCTGATCCGCAGGATGCTCGAACAGGAAGTGCTGGCTATAGCGACCAATCTCGAAAACGAAGCTGCTCACTAGTGCGACTGGCGGTGCCGGCACCCGTTTTGTCAGATACACTCACTACCAGGTATTCGATTGGTGAAATCTATGCGCCGTTTACTCCGTTGCCTCGTCTTGATTCCGGCCGCCGCCGTTGCCGGCGCATGCGCGTCGTTGGCGCCCACCCCCGCGGATAGCCCGTGTGCGCTTGGGCCTGCGGAGCTCGCCCGGGTGAAATCCAATGCGTTCGATTTTCTCGAAGAAGAGTGGCCCGTCCTCGACAAGGAGTGTGAACTCATTTCCGACGAAGTGATCGCCACCGACACCGGCAAATGTTCGATTGCCGGTCGAACCAGGCAAGAGGCAGGATGCGCCAAGCCGCCGCACGAAGGCTTCAGCATCGTTTTCGACAGGACCACGCTGGAACCCGAAGAGATTCACTTCAAGACCGAATGACCGCCGATAATGCCAGGCTCTTTGTCATCGCCGCACCGTCGGGCGCTGGCAAAACGACACTCGTCCAGGCCATCACGCGCAATAACCCCGATCTGCGTTTTTCAATCTCGTACACGACGCGGCCGCAACGCCGCAATGAGGCGCACGGCGTGGACTACCTGTTCGTTGACGTCGGCGAGTTCGAGATCCTGCGCGCCGAGGGCAAGATGCTCGAATCTGCAACCGTGTTCGATAATCTTTATGGCACGAGCCGTGAGCAGGTCGAGCAGCACCTGGCCAATGGGCACAGTGTCGTCCTCGAGATCGACTGGCAGGGAGCGCAGCAGGTGCGCGAGTCGATGCCCGAGTGCGTCACGATCTTCATTCTCCCGCCGTCACATGACGAACTCGTTCGGCGACTGCGATCTCGCGGCACCGACAGCGACGAAATCATCGAACGGCGTCTCCAGGATGCCCTCAGTGACATGTCGCACTGGGATGAATTCGACTACGTGGTGATCAACGACAGGCTCGATGATGCGGTCGCCCAGCTCGAGGCCGTGCTGGCGGGCGAGGGCGAGGCCCAGAGTACGAGCAACGAGGCGCAACGCCGCGCTATTGCTGGTATCGTCGGCTAATAACTTTTTGGAATATAGCCTTGCTTCAGGGCGCAGGGCCGTCCTATTGTGCTTGCTACCGTCGCATTTGAACCAGCTACCGTCACTTCGATCAGTGGCGCGCTGGCCTGAAAACAGAAGGGATACCAGACAGATGGCACGCATTACCGTCGAAGACTGCCTCGACAACATCGACAACATCTTTGAGATGGTGCTCGTCGCCGCCAAGCGCGCGCGCCGCATCGCTCACGGCGCCGACCCGATGGTCGAGCTCGAGAACGACAAGCCCACTGTGATCGCCTTGCGCGAGATTGCCGACGGCCTGATCACCCCGGCCATCCTCGAAGAGATCGAGCAGCCGCCCGCCGAAGAGTTCATGCAGGCTGAAGCCGCCGAGGAACTTCTGCCGGTCCGTGGCATTTCAATCGGAGACTGAGACAGCCTCCATTCTGCGACCTTCCACACCTGACATTCCGCGTAACGCGGGTATGATCGGGGGATGGACTATGCCGCAACACTGCTAGCCAAGCTGCCGGGCGCGCCCAAGCGCGACCACGGCCTGCGGCACCTCGTTGAAACGCTCGAGACCTACCTCCCCGAGGAGCAAATCGAGCTGGTGATGCAGGCCTACGAGTTCGGCGCCGCCGCGCACGACGGGCAAACGAGGAAATCCGGCGAGCCTTATATTTCTCACCCGGTGGCTGTCGCCCAGGAGCTTGCCGATATGCACCTGGACCCCCAGGCGATCACGGCTGCCATCCTGCATGACGTCGTCGAGGATACCGAGGCTTCCCTCGACGATATCGAGAAGCAATTCGGGCAGGAGGTCGCCGGCCTCGTCGATGGGGTGAGCAAGCTCGACCAGATCCAGTTCCGCAGCCGTGCCGAGGCGCAGGCCGAGAGCTTCCGCAAGATGATGCTTGCGATGATCGAGGATATTCGCGTCATCCTCGTCAAACTCGCAGACCGGCTGCACAACATGCAGACCCTCGACGCAATGCCGACGGACAAGCGCAAACGAATTGCCCGCGAAACGCTCGACATCTATGCGCCTATCGCGAACCGCCTTGGCATTAATCGCTTTAAAGTCATTCTGGAAGACCTTGGTTTTCGTCATTTGTACCCGATGCGGTATCGCGTGCTCGACCGCGCGCTGAAGCGGAGCAAGGGCAGTCAGCGACAAATGGTCAAGAAGATCACCGAGGAACTCGAGCGCACACTCGCGGATGAAGGCATCAAGGGTGAGGTCATCGGGCGTGAGAAGCATCTTTACAGCGTCTACAAAAAGATGTCGGAGAAAAAGCGTCTGCTGAACGATGTCGTCGACGTCTTCGGGTTTCGTATCATCGTCGAGGACGTTAACGACTGTTACAAGGTGCTGGGTCTCGTTCATGGTCTTTACAAGCCGATGCCGGGGCGGTTCAAGGACTACGTCGCCATTCCCCGTATCAATGGTTACCAGTCCCTGCACACGACGCTTTTCGGCCCCAAGGGGCAGCCGCTCGAAGTGCAGATTCGTACCCGGCAAATGGACCGGATTGCCGAGTCCGGCGTCGCATCGCACTGGCAATACAAGGCCGAGGAGAAATCGGACGCGACGCCGCAACGCCGGGCGCGCGACTGGTTGGCAAACCTCGCAGAGTTGCAGCGCTCGGGGACGTCCGAAGAATTCCTCGAGAGTGTCAAGGTCGATCTCTTCCCCGACAAGATCTATGTGTTCACCCCCAAGGGCGACATCATGCCGCTGCCCAAAGGTTCAACCACCGTCGACTTCGCTTATGCCGTGCATACAGATATCGGCAATCGCACTGTAGCGGCCAAGATCGACCGCGGGCTCGTGCCCCTGCGCACGCCGCTGCAGAACGGCCAGACCGTAGAAATCGTCACTAGCCGCGGCTCGCGCCCGAACCCGAACTGGCTCTCGTTCGTCCGCACTGCCAAGGCCCGGACAGCGATTCGCAATCACATGAAGTCGATGCGCTCCAGCGAATCGGTCGATCTCGGCAAGCGCCTGCTCGACCGTTCACTCAAGGACCTCGACTCGTCTTTGCGCAAGATCGGCAAGGTGCGCATGAAAGCGACCCTCGATGAGCTGGGGCTCAACAACAATGAAGAGCTTTACGAACAAATCGGCCTTGGCGAGCGTCTCGCCCCGTTGACCGCAAGGTTCCTGCTTGGCGTCAACGACGAGGGAGAGATCGAGAAGCGCACGGCCAGCCTGGTAATTGCCGGCACCGAAGGCATGGTGGTCAGCTATGCCCGTTGCTGCCACCCGATTCCCGGCGACGACGTCATGGGATACCTGAGTTCGGGCCGCGGTGTGGTCATACATCGCAACAAGTGCGGCAACCTCAGTGTGTTTCGCAAACAGCCAGAGAAGTGGATCACGGTGTCCTGGGAAAAGGACATCGATCGCGAGTTCATGAGCCAGATCCAGGTCGAGACACTCAACAAACCCGGCGTACTCGCCGAAGTCGCCGCGACGATCGGCGATGCCGGGTCCAACATCGAGCAGGTGTCGGTGCTCGGGCGCCACGAGGACTGCTCGGTGCTCGATTTCCTGATTCTCGTTCGTGACCGCACTCACCTTGCGAAGATCATGCGCGACGTCAAGAGCATGCCCAATGTGATCCGCGTGATGCGCGACTGCGCCTGAAAGCAACGATAACAAGGAGCTCCGATGAGCAAAGAGGCCATCCACAGCGACAATGCGCCGGCTGCGATCGGCACCTATTCGCAAGCGATAAAGGCCGGCAACCTGGTCTTTCTGTCAGGCCAGATCCCGCTTGACCCGGCGACGATGGAATTTGTCGAGGGCGACTTCGAGGCCCGCGCCCGCCAGGTATTCGATAATCTCAAGGCCGTCGCCGAGGCTGCGGGCGCAGACCTCAACCAGGTCGTCAAGCTGACAATCTTTCTTACGGATCTCGGCAACTTCGCAACAGTCAACAGTGTCATGGAAGACTACTTCGACCAACCGTTCCCGGCTCGTGCCGCGGTTGGCGTTGCTTCGCTGCCGAAAGGCGCTGACGTCGAGGCGGATGCAATCCTCGGACTCTAACCTCGCCTCGCCCCTGACCGTATTGAACGGCGTCGGCCCGGCGCTGGCGAAAAAACTCGAGCGCCTCAATCTCTATCGGGTCGAGGACCTGCTGTTCCTGCTGCCGCTGCGTTATGAAGACCGGACGCAGCTCGTCAAGATAGGCGCATTACAGCCGGGCAGCCGCTGTTTGATAACCGGTGAGGTGCTGCTGGCCGAGACCGTGTACCGCGGCCGACGCAATCTGCTCGTCCGCATCGGTGATGGTACCGGCCAGGTTACGCTGCGCTTTTTCCACTTCTCCCGTCAGCAGGTGGCGCAGTTCCAGGCTGGTGTTCGACTGACGTGCTTCGGCGAGGCCCGCAAGGGTCCATCCGGGCTGGAGATGATTCACCCGGAATACCGAATCCTGCGCGAAAATCAGGACGCCGCGATCAGCGATTCGCTGACCGCGATCTACCCATCGACAGAAGGCGTTCAACAGGGCAGGTTGCGCAATCTGACCGATCAGGCGCTGCGAATCATGCAGGCGCACACGCCCGAGGAACTGCTGCCGGCGGATGTTCGCGGACAGCTCGGTCTGCCCGAGCTGGCGCATGCCGTTGAGTATTTGCATCGACCGCCCGCCGACGCCGATGTCGAGTCGATGGTCGCCGGCAAACACCCCTGCCAGCAGCGGCTGGCATTCGAGGAGCTGCTGGCCCACTACATCAGCCTGCGCCGACTCCGCGCTCTCGCCCGGGTCGAAAGCGCCCCGTCACTGACCGGCGGGGCCGACGAAGTCTGCAAATTTGTCGAAGCGCTGCCGTACTCGCTGACGCGCGCTCAACAACGCGTTGTCGACGAGATCATCGCCGATCTGGCCGAACCTCATCCCATGATGCGGCTTATTCAGGGCGATGTGGGCTCGGGCAAGACCGTCGTTGCGGCGATCGCCTGCCTCAAAGCGATTTCGTGTGGCGTACAGGCTGCCATCATGGCTCCCACGGAGCTGCTTGCCGAACAGCACTGGCGCAGTTTCAGCGACTGGTTCCGCCCGCTCGGCATCGAGCCGGCCTGGCTTAGTGGCAGCCAGCGCACTGCCGCTCGTCGTGAAGCGCTCGAGTCAATCGAGGGTGGCAGCGCATCGCTGGTTGTCGGCACACATGCGCTTTTCCAGGAAGGTGTCCGCTTCCATGATCTCGCGCTGGTGGTTATCGACGAACAACATCGGTTTGGCGTTCACCAGCGCGTGGCGCTGCGCGAGAAAGGGGTCGCGGAAGGTCGCTATCCGCATCAGCTGGTCATGACAGCGACGCCCATTCCACGCACGCTGGCAATGGCCGCTTACGCCGATCTCGACACGTCGGTCATCGACGAGCTGCCGCCGGGCAGGCGGCCCGTGTCTACGGTTGCGGTCCCCGAGACAAGGCGCGACGAGGTCATTGCCCGGGTTCGGGATGCCTGCTCGTCAGGCCAGCAGGCGTACTGGGTGTGTCCGCTCATCGAGGAATCCGAGGTGCTCGACTTCGAAGCAGCGGAGGCGAGCTACGCGATGCTCACCGAGGCGCTGCCGGAGCTTCGCGTCGGGCTCGTCCACGGTCGCATGCGCCCCGCCGAGAAAGAGCGTGGCATGCAGGCGTTCAAGGACGGCCTGATTCAGCTGCTCGTCGCAACCACGGTGATCGAGGTCGGTGTCGACGTGCCCAATGCCAGCCTGATGATCATTGAAAACGCCGAGCGCATGGGCCTTTCCCAGTTGCACCAGCTACGCGGCAGGGTTGGGCGTGGCGCGATTCAGAGCCATTGCGTGCTGCTGTACAAGCCGCCGCTCGGCCAGCTGGCGCGCAGCCGTCTCGCCGTCCTGCGCGACACCAACGATGGTTTTGTTGTCGCCCAGCGCGACCTGGAGCTGCGCGGCCCTGGTGAGCTGCTCGGTACGAGGCAGACCGGGCTGCCGGATTACCGTATAGCAGACATCGGCCGCGACGCGGATTTAATGCCCGGCGTGCAAGTGGCCGCCGAGTCGATCATGCGTGGTTCGCCGGACAGGGGCGATGCTATCGTGCGCCGTTGGCTTGGCGATGCGAACCGCTACGGAAAGGTATAATCCGCCGCGATGAAAGCCATCCTGTCGCCGCAGCTCAAAAAAGACGTCATCACGCAGTTGCGCAATTACGGCAAGCTGATGCGTGTCGACAAGCCGATCGGTGTCTGGCTGTTGCTCTGGCCGACGCTCTGGGCGTTGTGGCTCGCCGGCGATGGTCATCCTTACCAGGGCTTGTTTGTCGTGTTCACGCTTGGCGTCTTCGTCATGCGTTCGGCCGGGTGTGTCCTCAACGACTACGTGGATCGAAAGATCGATCCTTATGTGGAGCGTACCCGGACCCGGCCTATTGCATCCGGGGCGGTGGCGCCCGGTGAGGCCCTGGTGCTTTTCATTGCGCTATCGCTGATTGCCGTGGGGCTCGCGACAATGCTCAACCAGCCTGCACGCATGCTCGCAATCATTGCAGCCGGGCTGACGGTCGCCTACCCATTCATCAAGCGCTGGGTGTCGATACCGCAATTCGTCCTTGGCGCCGCATTCGGCTGGGCCGTGCCAATGGCGTTTGCCGCACAAACCGGCACCACGCCGCAATTGGCCTGGCTGGTCTTCGGAGCCGCGGTCATCTGGGCCGTGATTTACGACACCTTTTACGCAATGGTCGACCGCGAAGACGACAAGAAGATCGGCGTCAAGTCCACGGCCATCTTGTTTGGCGACGTCGACCTGTTCGTCATCGCCGGATTGCAATTACTGATGGTTGCAACCCTGATCTTTGTCGGCTTCATGGCCGAGCTCGGCTTCTGGTATTACTCCTCGATCGCCGGCGCCGCCGGTCTGATGGTTTACCACCTGTGGCTTGCCCGTGACCGTCAGCCGGCAGGTTGTTTTGCCGCATTTCTCCACAACCATTACATCGGCCTCGTCATCTTCATCGGTATCGTGCTGCATTACTCCTTCAGCCCGACACCACCCGTGCAATAGCCAGCGCGCTGACTTTGTTGGCGCCCGCGCCGAGGAGCACCCGAGCCAGCTCCCGGCACGTCTCACCCGTCGTTATCACGTCGTCGACAACGAGGATGTGATCGTAATCGACACTGCCCCGAATGCGGAACGCGTGCTTCAGGTTGCGCTTGCGCTGGGCGGCCGAAAGACCGGACTGGTAGGGCGTATGTCGAATTCGAGAAATATTATTGACGATCGGCAAGCCTGTCGCCCTGGCGATGCCTCTCGATATCTCGTTCGCCTGGTTGAATCCGCGAAAGGCCATGCGGCGCCAGTGCAGGGGCATGGGCAACAGTGCGTCGACGTCACCGGGCAGATCCCGCAGTGACGAGGAAAGCAGGTAAGTAAACGCCGGGGCATAAAAAAGCTTGCGCTGGAACTTCAGTCGCTTGATCGCGGCATCGACCGGGAATGCATACTCCAATGGCGCCAGCGCCGTCACGAGCGGGTCGAGGTGGAACCGGGCGCCCAGCCACGGGAGATCCCCGTAACAGCCCGCGCAGACCGGTGGCGCCCGGCCGTGGAGTTCGACACCGCAGAAAGCGCAGGCGTTCGGTGCAACGATCTGCTCGATACTTCTTCCGGCGCGAGCCACCAGTTCGAGCGCGCCAGCATACAAAGCCAATGCTCGCATGATGCTATTTTGGCGTCCGGGCCCTCGCCCCGGCCATCAGCGAATCGCGGCGAAACGGCTGGAAAGCATGATACCGTCAGCGCGATGAGCCTGCGCGACGTCCAGCAACGTTTTGATCGGGCTGCCCAGACTTTTGACTCGGCAGACTTCGTTTACGCGACGACTCGTGATGGCCTGCTCAGGCGGCTGGAACCGATGACGATCACCGCGCGCACGATTGTCGATCTGGGATCAGCCACCGGATCTTCGGCTCGCCGGCTGAGCGGTTCGTTCCGGCGCGCGGTCGTCGTGGCGGTGGACCTGTCGCACAGGATGCTGGAAGAAGCCACGAGTGGCTCTTCGTGGTTCTCGAAAAAGCTGGCTGTCCAGGCGGACGCGGCAAACTTGCCGTTTGCAGATCACTCGATCGATCTCGTCTTCTCGAACCTGTTGCTGCCGTGGATAAGCGACAGGGCGCCGGTATTCGCCGAGGTCTCCCGCGTGCTGGGGCCAAACGGTCTGTTTGCGTTCTCGACGCTCGGGCCCGACAGCCTGACCGGGCTGCATCATGAACCCTTCGCCGACATGCACGACGTTGGCGACGAGCTGGTAAGGGCAGGGCTGCTTGATCCCGTTCTNNGATCTCCGGGCGGTGGGCGCAGGCGATTGTCTGCCAGACAATCTCGATAGCTTCGATCAGCAGCTGGAACTTGTCTACGGACATTGCTGGGGCGGCGGAAAGGCGGGTTCACAGGCAGAAGTCCGAATCGATCCGGGCCAAATCAGCCGACGCAGGCGCTGATTGTAACGCTTTGTAAACATAGAAGAAATTTCTGTAACAAAGCGTGTCTCGGCATTGCATGCCCTGTCCCGTTTCAGTACACTTCGCGGGCTTTTTCGCGGGCAATCCGGACCCTGCTTGAAAAAGCGCCTTCCACCCGAAAATCTGTAAGGTATTTCGGCCCTGATTTAGAGGGCCACGACGGTGAACAATCTGATGATACGAAAATCGCTACTGAGCTTGCTCGGCCTGGTCTGGGCGAGTGCGGCGAGCGCTGACCGGGCGTTGAATATGCCGCGTGGCATTACCGAACTCAGCGCCGAGACCTACGGCTTGCACATGATGGTGTTCTGGTGGTGCGTCGCGATCGGGATCGTCGTTTTCGGCGTGATGATCATTTCGCTGATCAAGCACCGCAAATCCGTCGGCCACGAAGCCGCCACGTTTTCCCACAGCACCACGGCGGAAGTCGTCTGGACGATCATCCCGTGCATCATTCTTCTGATCATGGCCGTACCCGCTGCGGAGACGATGATCCGGCTCGAGGATTCGCGTAACCCGGACGTATCCATCGTCGTCACCGGCTACCAGTGGAAGTGGCATTACAGGTACCAGGATGAAGACGTCGAATTTTATTCGAGCCTTGCGATGCCGAGCGTGAAGGCGCGGTTCAAGGGCTCCGGCGTCGACCCGTTCAGTGTCGAAAATTTCCTGCTCGAGGTTGACCAGCCCCTCGTCGTACCCAAAGGCAAGAAAGTACGCCTGTTGCTCACGTCCAATGACGTCATTCACGCCTGGTGGGTCCCGGAGCTGGCCATCAAGAAGGACGCCATCCCCGGGATCATCAATGAAGCGTGGTTTACGGCGCTCGAAACCGGGACATTTCGTGGCCAGTGCGCAGAGCTGTGCGGTAAGGACCATGGTTATATGCCCATCGTCGTCGAAGTCGTCGAAGAGGACGCGTTCCAGGCCTGGGTAAGTTCGCGCAAAGACGGCGGTACCCGGTTGGCGCAGGTGGAGAATTAAGGTATGAGCACTGCAGCAGCAGACGTTCACGAGGCGCACGATCACCACGGCCCGGAGAAGGGCATCAAGCGCTGGTTGTTCACGACCAACCACAAGGACATCGGGACGCTGTACCTGGTCTTCAGCCTGATCATGTTCTTCGTCGGCGGCGCGATGGCGCTCGTCATTCGCTCGGAACTCATGCAGCCCGGCCTGCAATTCGTGCATCCCGAGTTCTTCAACCAGATGACGACGATGCATGCATTGATCATGGTGTTTGGCGCCGTCATGCCGGCCTTCGTGGGCCTGGCCAACTGGATGATCCCGATGATGATCGGCGCACCCGACATGGCGCTGCCGCGAATGAACAACTGGTCATTCTGGATTCTGCCGGTCGCCTTCGGCTTGCTCGGCTCGACGCTGTTCATGGATGGCGGCGCTCCGGCCAGCGGCTGGACGATGTACCCGCCGCTCGTCCTGCAAACGGGTGACGCCTTTCCGTTCCTGATTTTCTCGATTCATTTGATGGGCCTGAGCTCGATCATGGGTGCGATCAACATCATCGTGACGATCCTCAACATGCGTGCTCCGGATATGTGGCTTCTAAAGATGCCGATGTTCGTCTGGACCTGGCTGATCACGGCCTACCTGCTGATCGCGGTCATGCCCGTGTTCGCCGGCGCCGTAACAATGCTGCTCACCGACCAGTTCTTCGGAACGAGTTTCTTCCTCGCGGCCGGCGGCGGCGACCCCGTGATGTTTCAGCACATCTTCTGGTTCTTCGGGCACCCGGAGGTTTACATCATGATTCTGCCGGCCTTTGGCGTCGTTTCGGAGATCATCCCGACGTTCTCTCGCAAGCCGCTGTTCGGCCATGACTCGATGGTCTACGCCGCGTCGTGTATCGCGTTCCTGTCGTTCATCGTCTGGGCGCACCACATGTTCACGGTCGGCATGCCGCTGTCCGGGCAGCTGTTCTTCATGTTCGCCACGATGATCATCGCCGTTCCGACCGGCGTGAAGGTGTTCAACTGGGTTGCCACGATGTGGCGCGGCTCGATGACTTTCGAGACGCCGATGCTGTTCTCCCTTGGTTTCGTGTTCTTGTTCACGATCGGCGGTTTCTCGGGCCTGATGCTCGCAATCGCACCGGCCGACATCCAGTATCACGACTCCTACTTTGTCGTCGCGCACTTCCATTATGTGCTCGTACCCGGCTCGATATTCGCGCTCATGGCGGGTGCTTATTACTGGCTGCCCAAGTGGACCGGCTACATGTACAACGAAGGTGCGGGCAAACTGCATTTCTGGTTGTCGACTATTTTCGTGAATCTCACGTTCTTCCCGATGCATTTCCTCGGTCTGGCCGGCATGCCGCGGCGCATCCCCGACTACTCCACACAGTTTGCCGACTTCAACTGGATGGCAAGTGTCGGCGCCATCGGCTTCGGCTTGTCGCAGTTGGTCTTCGTCTACGTCTTGCTGACGGCGAAGCAAGGCGAAAAGGCAACGGACCGTGTATGGGAGGCTCCGCGAGGTCTCGAGTGGACAGTTCCGTCGCCGGCCCCGTACCACACATTCGATACGCCGCCGGTCAAACGCGTCCATGAAGAGGCCTTTGAGTAACGATGGGCAAGAGCGAACAGCGCAGGAACATCCGGCGTACCGCACTGATCATGGCCGGTATCGCGGTAGCATTTTACGTCGGCTTTATCCTGATGGGCGTACTGCGCGCCGGTTGACACGATGAACGACCACCAGCCAAGAATTTCGAACCGGGCGCTGACCGTCAGGCTGCTCGTCTTCGCGGCAGGTATGTTCGCGTTCGGCTTTTTGGCATTGCCCCCGCTTTACGACCTGTTCTGCGATATTACGGGCTTTGGCGGTCGAACCAATACGACAGCGGCTGTTGTTGCCGAGCGGCCGGACGAGACCCGGACGATACGAGTCGAGTTTGTAGCGACCGTCAATTCGTATGCGCCGTGGGATTTTTCCGCTGATGTCGACAGCATGGAAGTTCATCCCGGCAAGATGTATTTCGCTACGTTTTCAGCAACGAATCGCTCCTCCGAGCCGCTCGTTGCGCAGGCCGTTCCGAGCGTTGCGCCTGTGATAGCCAACGAATATTTCAAAAAAATCGAGTGCTTCTGTTTCACCAGCCAGGGGTTTGCTGCGAACGAAGCGCGCGCGCTGCCTCTGCAATTTATCGTAGACCCCGAGCTGCCCGAGTACGTGGACACGATTACGCTGTCCTACACATTGTTCAAGACCGAGAATACTTATGTCTCCCGCGCACGATAAATACTACGTTCCCCACGACAGCTACTGGCCGATCGTCGGCTCGGCAGGGCTCCTGTTCCTGATGCTTGGCGTGTCGACCTGGCTCAATGGCGCCGATGCGGGCTTCTGGGTAATGCTGTTCGGCGTCGGAATCCTCATTGTCATGCTTGTCGGCTGGTTCGGGACGGTTGTGCACGAGAGCGTGGGCGGGCTCTACAACGCGCAGGTCGACAAGTCGTTCCGCATGGGCATGTTCTGGTTCATCTTCTCGGAGGTCATGTTCTTCGCGGCGTTCTTTGGCGCGCTTTTCTATGCCAGGAACATGTCTGTGCCCTGGCTCGGTGGCAGCAGCAACAACTTCTTCACGAACCTGTTGTTGTGGCAGGGATTCGAAGCATCGTGGCCGACCAACGGCCCCGGTGAGGTCGGAGGAGACTACCAGGTGATGGGTCCGTTCGGCCTGCCTCTGATCAACACGGCAATCCTGCTGACAAGTAGCATCACCGTGACGATCGCACACCATGCGCTGATCGCCGGCAAGCGCGCCATACTCACGATCTTCCTCGCTGCGACATTCATTCTCGGCTTCATCTTCGTTTATATGCAGGCTGTCGAGTACGTCCATGCCTACCAGGACATGAACCTGAAGCTGACCTCCGGCATCTATGGCTCGACGTTCTTTATGCTGACCGGGTTCCATGGCATGCATGTGACGATCGGTGCAATCATGCTGACGATCATCTGGCTGCGGGTGGTCAAGGGGCATTTCACGCCCGATAACCACTTCGCCTTCGAAGCAACCGCCTGGTACTGGCACTTCGTCGATGCTGTATGGGTCGGCTTATACGTGTTTGTTTACTGGATGTAGGTGACCCGAGCCGCGACCGCGAAGGTCCTTACCTTCATGGCTCGCTGCCTTGCGCTTTACTTCCCGTAAGGACCTTCTCCGCCGCGCCTACTGCTCCGCCAGGCCCGTTAACCACCCCATCTGGTACGAGATGACGAGCAGGACAACGAGGAGTATCGAAAGGCTGACGCGCACCTTTAACGCAGTGAGCAGCCTGGGCGAGGGCGGGTGGTCCTTGTCTTTCGCGAGGAAAAAAAGGCCGGAGAACAGGGCAATGACTATTGCCGCGAGCAGAACCAGTACAATGATTTTCATGGTTGTTTCCCGCGCCGTCTGATCGATTGAGTATAACGTGACCAAATCCATTAAAGCGCAGGTTCTCGGCTGGATTCCGTACGTAATTGGCGCAATCCTCGTCGTGCAGTTTGCTGGTCTCGGCGTGTGGCAAGTCGGCCGTGCGCTTGAAAAAACGCGTGAGCAGGAGGCGTTCGAGTCCCAGTCGGGTTTTTCTTCGTGGTCGGATGGTATGGAAGTTCGTTCCTTCCAGAAGCTCAAGGCCACCGGACACCTCGAGAACGAACGCCAGGTGTTACTCGAAAACATCATCATCAACAGCCGCCTCGGATACTACGTGGTCACGCCGCTGCGCGTAGACGATCGAACTCCACTGTTGCTCGTAAACCGTGGCTGGTTCGAGCGCGACGGATCTGCTATCGACCCGGCAAGGCTCGAGGTACCGGACGGCCGTTTGACGGTGCGTGGACGAGCCGGTTCGTTGCCCAAGGCGGGTTACCGGATGGGCGAGTCCATACAAGCCGGCCCGAACTGGCCAAAGCTGGCCGTCTACCCGACGCTGGAAGAAGTGGCGGCGGCGCTCGGCGAGCCCGTGGCTCCGTTCGTGCTTCTCATGGACCCTGAGGACGAATTCGGGTTCTTGCGCCACTGGGTACCCGAGGAAATGGGTCCCGGCCGACACTACGCATACGCACTGCAATGGTTTGCTATGGGGTTCGTGCTGGCCGGATTGCTGATCTGGAATTACCGCAAACGGGGGCTCGAGTCATGAGCATGGGCGCCGGCCAGCGCCGCTCGCGGCTGCAGCTGTTGTTCATCGCGCTCGTTTTTCTCGGGCCGCTCGCCGTTGCCGCATGGCTCTACTACCAGGGGGGATCGCTCGCCCCGGCCGGGCGGACCAACCATGGCGTACTGCTCGAACCCATCGTCAATCTGGCGGCCGAGGCGCCCGACTCCCCGATCGCTGACCATTACGCCGGTGCCTGGGTGCTGGTCTACTCGAACACCGCAGGCTGTAATGATTCGTGCCGCAATGCGCTGTATAAGAGCCGCCAGGCCCGCCGCATGCTGGGCAAGGAGATGAACCGGGTCCAGCGTGTTTTCTTGCACGGCGAAAGCCCACCCGATACAGTGTTTCTCGCTGAAGAACACCCCGGCCTGATCACAACTGAGGACGGCAGGCTCAATGGTCTGCTGGAGAACAAAAGGCCCGCGGACTTCCCGGCAGGTGGTTACTTCCTGATCGATCCGCTCGGAAATCTCGTCATGTATTTCCGCCCCGATCTGGATCCGGCCGATATGGTCGATGACATCAAACACCTGCTGCGGCTATCTCGCATTGGCTAGTGACAAAGTAGTGAACACGAAAGTAGAAACTTATACGGACTGGCGCGACTACTACGAGCTGACAAAGCCCCGGGTCGTCATGCTGATCGTGTTTACAGCCATTGTCGGCATGTTTTTATCGGTGCCTGGCTGGCCGGATCCGCTGGCACTCTTGTTCGGAACGCTCGGCATTGGTCTGGCATCTTCCTCGGCTGCTGTCTTCAATCACGTACTCGATCACCGCACCGACATTTTGATGATGCGCACGATGGGCCGGCCCCTGCCACAAGGCAAACTCACCGAGAAATCTGCGTTGACCTTCGCCTCGATTCTCTGCGTTATCTCGATGGTCATTCTCTGGTTCCTGGTCAATCCACTGACCGCCGTGCTCACGTTCATGTCACTGATCGGCTATGCCGTCGTGTACACCGTATTTCTTAAAAGGGCGACACCCCAGAACATCGTCATCGGTGGCGCTGCCGGTGCCGCGCCACCCGTGCTGGGCTGGACCGCAATGACCAACGAGGTCACGAGCAGTGCCTTGCTGCTTTTCCTCATTATTTTCGTGTGGACGCCGCCGCACTTTTGGGCGCTCGCCATCGCGAGAAAAGAAGAATACGAGAAAGTCGGCATACCGATGCTGCCGGTGACTCACGGCGAGGAGTACACGCGCCTCAATATACTTCTATATACGATATTGCTCGTGGTGATCACGGTCATTCCGTACCTGACCGGAATGAGTGGGCTGATCTACCTGGTAGTAGCCCTGGCGCTCGACATTAACTTCCTGCGTTACGCCATTCGCATGCGTCGCACCCCCGAAGATCTCGAGCTGCCAATGCAGATGTTCAAGTTCTCGATCACGTACCTCGGCATACTCTTCGCCGCTTTACTTGTCGATCACTACTTCCTGTTCCAGCTCAGCCTGTAACCGGGCTTCGTGCTCTACCGATCAGGATGCCGCCCCAGGCGATCTCCTCGCCTCGAGGAATAGCAGGAAGTGCCAACCCGATCCTTGCCCATCAGGCCTGCGGCGCTAAACTCGACCCGGAAATGAGCACGGCAAATCAAAACCTGACGTTCGAGCGTCTCGTGCGGCCGCACTTCGACCGGCTGTACCGGCTCGCGTGGCGCCTGGCGGGCCAGAAAGCCGAGGCGGAGGATCTGTTCCAGGAGTTGCTCATCAAGGCCTATGGCATGCTCGACGACCTCGTGGAAAAGGATGACCCCGGCTCGTGGCTGAGCCGCGTCATGTACAACCTGTTCATCGACGAGCAGCGGCGATTTACGCGGCGGCGCATGCAATTGGTCGAGGAGGGGCAGCTCGGCGGCGGCGGTCTCGAGGGCTTTGCCGGCAGCGAGAACCCGGTCGCCGACAACGAACGGCTCGACAAAATCAGGCGCCTCGATAGTGCTCTCGACCAACTCAGTGATGAGCACCGCATCGTGGTCCTGCTCCACGATACCGAAGGGTACAAACTCAAGGAAATTGAAGAGCTTACCGGTGTCCCTGTGGGGACCGTTAAATCCAGACTGCACCGCGCCCGCGCCAGATTACGTGAAATTCTCATCAAAGACGGAACCATTTCCTGAGACGGGTCGTGTAAGGGGTCATACAGGACAAAATCATGCATAGCAGAGACACAGACAGGCAGGATCAGGAGATCCTGGAGCTATTAAAGGACTATCCCATGCCCACAGCCGACGCAGGATTCTATGACCAGGCACTGGCCCGAGCCACGCACGAAGGCACGAAGCGCCAGCGCAACCGGTGGATGCTGACGGGCTTCGGTGCTGCGATCGCCGCAGCCGTCGCGGCCTGGATGATCGGCGGACTGTTGCTGAACGATCCGCAACTGCCGGACGCCGGCTCGACAATCCCGGGCGTAACGATTGCGATGGAGGAGCCTCGTACCGTCAATCTCGTTTTCGCCTCCGCAACGGCGCTCGACTCGGCCACGCTGACCGTGACTTTGCCCGACGGTATCGAGCTCGACGGTTTTCCGGGACAACGGGAGATCTCCTGGACGACGAGCCTCAAAGAGGGCAGGAATTTCCTGCCGCTGACGCTCGTCGCTTTGACGCCGGCCGGCGGCGAGTTGCTGGCCCGCCTCGAACACGATGACCGCGACCGCACATTCCGGTTGCGGCTGGATGTCACTTAAGTAACTGCCGGCAGGGAATTCCGGCGACACATACGGAGTAGGACCATGAAACAGCTGAGTGTGTTTATTGCGACCCTGGTGCTGACGTGTTTCGCATTGGTGCCCGCGGCAGCGCATGCTGACGAGTTCGATGACCTCGATGTGACGATGGAAGTCTTTGACGACCTCGGCGCTATCGACGGCGAGATCGCCATGATGGAAGGCCCGGATGATGACGACGTCGAGGCCGGCGAAGACGAGATGAAAGAGGAAGAGTCAGACGGGGAACACGACGACGACCTGATCGAGGAAGACTCGCATAACGAGGAACATGAAGAAGAGCCTGATCGCGAGGACGAGTCTGAAATCGAGAACGAGGTCGAGGGCCGTTCCGACGACGAGGTCGACGACTTCGAGGACGAGTTCGAGGAAGACCACGACTTCGAGGACGAGAGTGACCTCCACGAAGAAGATAACTTCGAGGAAGACGAAGGCGAAGACCTCGATGACGACGAGTTCGACGAGGAGCATGAAGAAGACGACATGGACGGCATGGGAGACGATGTCGGCGAGGAAGAGAACGAAGAAGACGTTATTTAGTCGCTCGTTCCTGCCAAACCTCAAGAATCCCCCCTTCCGGGGGGATTTTTATGCGCCAGGTCATAGTTTTTTCGGGTGCAATGCCGTTACCCTTGCCATGCTACATAACACGGATGACACGGAGCTTGGGCAGACTCGTGATACGTGAGATCAAACGATACCGATCGGCAGGCGGCGTCATTGCGCTGCTGGCGGCCGTTGGCTGCCTGGCCCTGCCTGGTCTGGCCAGTGCCGATGCCATCGCGTCGTTTCACGATGGCAACCGCCTGTTCCGTGACGATCTCTACTGGGCCGCACTGTTGCGGTACCGCGAGGCCGCGGAGGCTGGTCTCGATACGCCGCTGTTGCATTTCAACACCGGCGTGGCGCATTACAAGGCGCAACAGCATATCCGCGCGCGTCAGTCATTGCTTGAGGCCGCGCAAGCGCCTCAGCTTCGGGCAATCTCGCATTACAACCTGGGCCTGAATGCGTACGCCGCCGGTGATGTCGATGAAGCGCTCGGCTGGTTCCGCCGGGCAGCGGATCAACAGCAAAACGAAAAGATACGGGAATATGCATTTGCTGCCATTGGCCGCCTGAATGCGCAGATAAGAACCACGGACCCCATCCTCGTGCGCGAAGAACAACGGCGCGAGGAACAACGGCCGGTAGCGGGCTTCGATATTCGTGCACGTATCGGTTTCGGTTCGGACGACAACATCTTTCGGGCACCGAGCGACCCGTACATCGATTTCGCTGATCCAACCTTGCCAATTATTGTGCCCGAAACTTTCTCCGGCACGTATCTGCCGGTTGATTTCCGTGCCGGCTACGCAATCAACAACCTGCCGTACGAAAGTTTTTTCGGTGTTTATCGGATGGAGGGCCGCTTTTACGACGGCGACACCGAAAACAATGCCGATGAGTATTTCCATGAGTTGCGTTTCGGCAGCGAATACGATCGGCGCGAGGATAGCCGACGCAGCCGCGTGTACAGCGCCTTCGCGATCGCACAACACGACGAGCAATACATCGATCCCGATACCGGCAATCCGCGGATATCCGGCGGCGAGGAAATTACCGACCGCATGAATTACGTTCGCTACGGCCCCGAGATAAACACCGTGCAGCGCTTCGGTAACTTTGGCCTGGGTTTACGGTTGAAGGGCCAAATATGGGACTACGAGAACGCCGGGGTCGTGCCGGAATATGATCATGAATACTTCCTGATCGGCGGCAATGTGCAGTACAAGTTCCTGTCGTCCTCCCTGGTGCGCCTGACAGCCGAGAAGTCCAGTCGCCGCTATGGCAGTCGGCCGTCATTCGATCTTAACGGCGATCAGTTCATCACGAATCCCGCGGTTCGCTACGACTACGTCGAGTACGGCATCCTCGCGCGGCAGCGCATCACAGACGATATGTGGTTCGGATTTGGCTATGAACTGCTGTTTCGCGAGGACCGTTTCGAGGGCTACAACGACTTTACCCGCGACAGTTACGGTTTCGAGTTCCAGTGGACGCCCGGACCCCGCTTCAAGGTCGAAATGAACGCGGTCTACCGTCTCTACGATTACCCTAATGCATTCGCGTTCAACAATCCGGTTGCCGGGCCCAAGACACTCGAAACGATCGATGCGGAAATTCTGGCTACCTGGCGCTTCAACCGGCATTACCGCCTCGAAGCAGAGCTCGACTACCGCGAGACGGCCTCGACCGACACCCGCATTGAGTATGACCGTACCCGTTACTCGTTGTCGTTCGTCTGGGAACTTTAGTCGCCGCACAGCGCATTTGGGCTCGCTGTTCTGCTAATAACGCCGTGCTAAGATGCCGCGTTTCCCGAACGCGACATAGCTTTACCCCGTGGACGTCACGCCGATCCTCGAATCGCTCAACGATGCTCAGCGTCAGGCTGTAACCGCCCCGGCCGAGCCGACGCTCGTCATTGCCGGGGCCGGTAGCGGCAAGACGCGTGTCCTCGTGCACAGGGCCGCCTGGCTCATAGACGTCGAGGGGCTGTCTCCGCAAAGCCTGCTCGCCGTGACGTTCACGAACAAAGCTGCGGCCGAGATGCGCGGGCGCATCGAGGGGCTGCTCGGCATGCCGGTCGGCCACCTCTGGATCGGCACTTTTCACGGCCTGGCTCACCGGCTGCTCAGGCGCCACTGGCGTGAGGCGAACCTGCCGCAGAATTTCCAGATTATCGATGCGGATGACCAGCTTCGCCTGATCAAGCGGCTGCTCAAGAACCTCGAGATCGATGACAGCCGCTGGGTCCCGCGAGAGATTCAGTACTTCATCAACGCGCAAAAAGATGAGGGCCTGCGGCCGCGACATCTCGCCGATGAGGGTGATCCTAATCGACGGCAGATGATCGCCCTTTACGAGGCTTACGAAGATATCTGTCAACGCGGTGGCCTCGTCGACTTCGCAGAACTGCTTCTTCGAGCACACGAGCTCTGGCGTGACAATGCCGAGCTGCTCGACCATTACCGGCGGCGCTTCCAACACCTGCTGGTTGACGAGTTCCAGGACACGAACGCGATTCAGTACGCATGGCTTCGTCTGCTGGCCGGAGACACGGGCATTCCGTTCGTGGTCGGCGATGACGACCAGTCGATCTATCGCTGGCGGGGCGCTCGTGTCGAACACATCTACAGATTCCAGAAAGACTTCCCTGCCGCGACGGTAGTGAAGCTCGAACAAAACTACCGCTCGACGGCCACGATCCTCAATGCCGCGAACGCGGTGATCGCGAACAACAACTCGCGCATGGGCAAAAACCTGTGGACCGAGGGACCCGAGGGTGAGTCCATCAAGGTCTATGCCGCCTATAACGAGCGCGACGAGTCCGACTTCGTTATCGCTCGCCTCAGGGACTGGATCGATCATGGCAACGTGCGTGCCGATGCGGCCGTGTTGTACCGGTCAAATGCGCAATCTCGCGTTCTTGAAGAAGGCCTGATCAATGCCGGCATTCCGTATCGGGTCTACGGCGGTCTGCGGTTCTTCGAGCGGGCCGAGATCAAGGATGCGCTTGCCTACCTGCGCCTGATATCCCATCGGGATGATGACGCGTCTTTCGAGCGCATCGTCAACAAACCGACACGAGGCATTGGCGCTCGCACGGTCGAAGCGATGCGCTCCTACGCTCGCGCGAACAGTTGTTCGATGTGGCGCGCAGCAGGTGCGCTGGCGAGCGACGAGCTGGCTGGTCGCGCCGCTAATGCCGTGCTTGCGTTCATCAACCTCATCGAGACGATGGCGCGCGACATTGACGGGCTCAGCCTGCAGGAGCAGGTTGATCACGTCATTCATGCGAGCGGTCTGATCGACTTCTTTAAAAAGGAAAAGGGTGAAAAAGGCGAGACACGAATTGAAAACCTGCTCGAGCTCGTCAGCGCCGCCCGCAGCTTCGAGCCTGACCCGCTCGAAGAAATGTCTCCGCTCGACGAGTTCCTGTCACACGCGGCGCTCGAGGCCGGCGAAGGGCAGGCCGAAGCCTGGGAAGACTGTGTGCAACTCATGACGATGCATTCCGCAAAGGGGCTCGAGTTTCCGCTCGTGTTTCTATCGGGAATGGAAGACGGGCTGTTTCCCCACCAGCGATCGATTGCCGACCCTGACGGGCTGGAAGAGGAACGCCGGCTTTGTTACGTCGGCATTACGCGCGCCAAGCAAACCCTGTACGTTACCTATGCCGAGCAGCGCCGTCTGCACGGCATGGACAATTTTTCACAGCCATCGCGGTTTATTGCCGAGATTCCGGACGAGTATATGGAGGAAATTCGTCCGCGTGTCCTGGTGACCCGGCCGATGCGCTCGCCGTCTCGCAGCTCCGGCTCGACGCAACCGGGCGCCGAACTCGGAATTCGCCTGGGCCAGCGCGTTCGTCACGGGAAATTCGGCGACGGCGTTATACTCAATTGTGAAGGACAGGGCGCGCACGCGCGTGTCGAAGTCAATTTTGAGACGGCCGGCACAAAATGGCTCGTTCTGAGCTATGCGAATCTCGATCTCATGTAATATACAGGCCGGAAGCAGCGCCTTTGGCTGCTTGGACACCTGACAAGAACAATGAAAATTCTCATTCTCGGTGCAGGCCAGGTCGGTTCGTCCGCTGCCTATCACCTGTCGCGCGAAGAAGCTAACGAGGTGACCGTTGTCGACATGCGGTCCGACGTGCTGCGTGACATGCAGGACCGGCTCGATATTCGCACCGTTGTAGGCCACGCCGCACACCCCGAGGTCCTCAAGCGCGCCGGGGCCAACGATGCCGATATCGTCGTCGCCCTGACCGACGCCGACGAAACGAATATGGTTGCCTGCCAGGTGGCCTATACGCTGTTTCACACGCCGACCAAGATTGCCCGCATTCGCGCCGCCGAGTACATGAGTGCGAAGGACCTGTTCACCCAGGATGCTATTCCGGTCGACGTGCGAATAAGCCCTGAACAGCTGGTTTGCGAGTACATCGAGCAGCTCATCCTGTACCCGGGCGCATCGCAGGTGCTGGACTTTGCCGATGGCCGCGTACGGCTCGTGGGCGCAAAAGCCGACCGCGATGGCCTGCTCGTCGGTCAACGCATCGCCACCCTCAAAGAGCACATCCCGAATACGGAAGGCCGCATCGCGGCAATCTATCGCCACGGCAAGGCCATGCTTCCGCATGGCGACACCGTCATCCAGGAAGACGACGAGGTCTTTTTTATCGCAGACCGCAAGGACATTCGCGTATTCATGAGCGAAATGCGGCGCCTGGAAGACCCGGTCCGCCGGGTCGTAATTGCGGGTGGCGGCAATATCGGTGTACGGCTCGCGCTGGCGCTCGAGCAAACCAACCAGGTCAAGATCATCGAGCGCGACCCGGCACAGGCCCGCCATATTTCAGAGCAACTCAACAAGGCAATTGTGCTGGTTGGCGATGCCGCCGACGAAGAGCTGCTACTCGAGGAGAACATCGATAACGTCGACGTTTTTTGCGCCTTGACGAACTCGGAGGAAGCCAACATCCTGAGCTCGATGCTCGCCAAGCGGCTGGGCGCTCATAAGGTCATGGCGCTGATCAATCGCGCTTCTTACGTAGACCTCGTCGAGGCGGGAAGCATCGATATCGCCATTTCACCGCAGCAGGTAACGATAGGCTCCCTGCTCGCTCACGTGCGCCGCGGTGATGTGGTCAAGGTGCATTCGTTGCGGCGCGGCGCAGCCGAGGCCATCGAAGCAATCGCCCATGGTGGGGACGTTGAATCAAAAGTCGTTGGTCGCAAGATCGAGGACATCGATCTCCCCAAGGGGGCAGCGATTGTCACGCTCGTCCGCGGCGGCCAGGTCATCATCGCCCATCACGATACGGTCATCGAGTCCGACGATCATGTCATCCTGTTCCTTACGGATCGACGCAAGATCGAGAACATCGAAAAGCTTTTCCAGGTCGGCGTGTCGTTCGTCTAGGCGCATTTACTCGTCATGAACTGGACGGTAGTACAAAGAATCCTCGGCCTGCTGCTGATGATGTTCAGCCTGACGATGTTGCCGCCGATATTGATCGCGATCATCTTCGATGAGCAATCCTGGCTGCCGTTCGTGGAAGGCTTCGGCATAACGCTTGCAGCCGGGCTAATCTGCTGGCTACCCGTTCATCGCTCGCGCAGGGACCTCAGGCTCCGAGACGGCTTCCTGGTCGTCGCTGCATTCTGGACTGTGCTGGGCACGGCTGGCGCCGCCCCGCTGTATTTCGCAGACGCCATTACCCTGACCTGGACCGATGCCGTATTCGAGTCCATGTCCGGCCTGACGACGACTGGAGCGACGATTCTCACGGGCCTCGATGAACTGCCGAAGTCGATCCTGTATTACCGACAGCAGCTCCAGTGGCTTGGCGGCATGGGAATCATCGTTTTGGCCGTCGCAGTCCTGCCAATGCTCGGCGTCGGCGGCATGCAGCTCTATCGTGCCGAAACGCCCGGCCCGGTCAAGGACACGAAGCTGACGCCGCGGATTACCGAAACGGCCAAGGCGCTCTGGTATGTGTATCTCGCATTCACGATAGCCTGTGCGGCAAGTTACATGGTTGCAGGCATGGGCTGGTTTGATGCGCTCTGCCATGCTTTTTCGACAGTCGCCATCGGCGGCTTCTCGACCCATGACATGAGTATTGGCTACTTCGACAGCACTGCGATCAATATCGTTGCGATCATTTTCATGTTCGCCGCAGGTATCAACTTTTCGCTGCACTTTTTCGCCTGGCGATACGTGTCGATCAGGCACTATTCGCAGGATCCCGAGTTTCGTGCCTATGCGCTGATTCTTGTGGTTCTGTCCTTGCTCGTCGTCGCCGGGCTCTTCTATCACCAGAGCTATGCCCGACCGGGCGACGCCATAATCAACGGCGTGTTCCAGGCTGTGTCGATCGCAACCACAACCGGATTTACGACAGCTGATTACTCGGCGTGGCCCGTATTTCTGCCTGTCGCGTTGGTTTTTGCCAGCTTCATCGGCGGATGCGCCGGATCAACCGCCGGCGGCATCAAGGTCATTCGCTGTCTGCTCATCTACAAGCAGGGCCTCCGGGAGATCGTACGCCTTGTGCACCCGAGCGCGGAGATCCCGGTCAAGCTTGGTAACAAGGCCGTGCAATTCCGGGTCGTGGACGCCGTCTGGGGGTTTTTCTCGGTGTATATCGTAGTCTTCGTGGTGCTCATGCTGGCCATGATGGCGACGGGGCTCGACCAGGTAACCGCTTTCTCGGCCATAGCCGCTACCCTCAATAACCTGGGCCCCGGCCTTGGCGAAGTTTCGTCCGGCTTCATGACGCTAAGCGACAAGGCCAAGTGGGTGGCGGTCGCCGGCATGCTGCTCGGGCGGCTGGAGATCTTCACCCTGCTCGTGCTGGTTACGCCTACCTTCTGGCGTCATTGAGAGCGGCGCCATGAGCGAAGCGCCCGGAACGCCTCGGAACCTGTTTGACCGCATCAGCCTCGTCATTGGCCGGGCCACGGCCTGGTTGACCTTATTTATGGTGCTCGTTACGACGGTCATCGTCATCATGCGCTACGTCTTTGACGCGGGAATGATCTGGATCCAGGAGTCCGTGATCTGGATGCACGCTGCGGTTTTCATGCTCGGTGCTTCCTACACTTTGCTCCATGAAGAGCATGTCAGGGTCGACATTTTCTATCGCAATATGGGTCCGCGCCGGCAGGCTGTCGTCGATCTGTTCGGCGTCATCGTTTTCCTGTTGCCACTATGCGGGTACCTCGCGCTTGCTGCTTACGACTTTGCCGCCGTGTCATGGTCGATCCGGGAAGCGTCGCGTGAACCTGGCGGGCTTCCCTATCCGATGATCCCGATGCTCAAGTCTGTCGTCGTCATCATGCCCGTCCTGGTCGCCCTCCAGGGCGTATCGATGATGATGCGCTCGCTAGCCACCCTCAGGCGCAAGTAGTCATGGATTGGGCCGCTCTGCTTCTTTTCTTCACGGTGATCATCGTTTTGCTCGCCGGGTTTCCTGTTGCGTTCACGCTCGGTGGCGTCGCGCTTATCTTTGCCGCCATCGGCGTTATCGCGGGGGAATTCAACGAGGCCCTGTTATCGGGTCTGCCGAACAGGGTCTTCGGCATTATGAACAGTGAGACCCTCGTCGCTGTGCCCTTGTTCGTGTTTATGGGCGTCACCCTCGAAAGGGCGCGCATCGCCGAGGAGCTGCTCGACACCCTGAGCGGCCTGTTCGGCACCTTGCGCGGCGGCCTTGGCATCTCGGTAACGCTGGTCGGTATGTTGCTCGCGGCAAGCACCGGAATCGTCGGTGCAACTGTCGTGACGATGGGCCTGTTGTCATTGCCAACGATGCTGCGGCGGAGATATTCACCGGAGATCTCTACCGGTACGATCTGCGCATCGGGAACACTGGGCCAGATCATTCCGCCATCGATCATTCTGGTCATGCTTGGCGACGTGATGACCTCCGCCTATCAACAGGCCCAGCTCGACATGGGCATCTTTTCCCCGAAGACCGTATCGGTTGGCGACCTTTTCGCCGGTGCGCTTGTTCCGGGCCTGCTGCTGGTCCTGCTCTATATCCTGTATATCATCGTGGTCGCCATCGTCCAGCCGAACGCGATGCCGGCGCATCGCAGTGCCGCCGATGACAGAACCTCTTTGGGCCGGGTGTTGCGCGCATTGGTGCCGCCCCTGATCCTCGTTTTTGCCGTGCTCGGGTCAATTCTTGCCGGCCTGGCGACCCCGACAGAGGCCGCTGGTGTCGGCGCCATCGGCGCGCTCGTACTCGCCGTCAGTCGCAGAGAACTCAACTACCCGCGGCTGCAGGAAATCATGCGAAGCACACTCAAGATCAGCAGCATGGTTTTCCTGATCCTGATCGGTGCATCGGTGTTCTCGCTCGTTTTCCGCGGTTACGGCGGTGACGATGTTGTGCGCGCGCTGCTCGAGTCGCTGCCTGGCGGTGTAGTCGGTGCCGTTATCGTCGTGATGCTCGTCATGTTCCTGCTCGGCTTCGTTCTCGATTTCATCGAGATCACGTTTGTCGTCGTTCCGATCGTCGGGCCGGTCTTGCTTGCCATGGGGCTGGACCCGGTATGGCTCGGCATAATGATTGCAATCAATCTGCAAACGTCATTCCTGACACCTCCGTTTGGCTTCGCGCTCTTTTACCTGCGCGGCGTCGCGCCGCCCGAAGTGACCACGCAACAGATCTATCGCGGGGTAATTCCGTTCGTAGCGATACAGCTGTTCGCTCTGTTGCTGCTGGCTGCGTTCCCGGAGCTCGTCACCTGGTTGCCAGATCGAATCTACGGCAGTTAGCTTACCTTCCTCGCGACGGCCGCCGTGAACACGACATCCGTCGAGCTATTCAATGCGGTCTCGGCCGAGTCCTGGAGGATCGCGATGACGAACCCGACGGCCACAACCTGCATCGCGACATCGTTCGAGATACCGAAAAGTGAGCATGCCAGCGGGATCAGGAGTAAGGACCCTCCCGCGACACCCGAGGCGCCGCAGGCAGACAGCGCCGCAACAACGCTAAGCAGGAGCGCGGTAGGTACGTCGACTTCGATGCCGAGCGTATGCGTTGCCGCAAGGGTCAGCGTTGTAATCGTAATCGCGGCGCCGCCCATATTGATCGTTGCACCGAGCGGGATCGAGACTGAATACGTGTCCTTCTCCAGGTCGAGGCGCTCGCAAAGGGCCAGGTTAACCGGGATATTGGCCGCGGAGCTGCGCGTGAAAAACGCCGTCACGCCGCTTTCGCGGAGCGCCGTCAGGACAATCGGGTAAGGGTTGCTGCGCGTCTTCACCCACACGATGAGCGGGTTGATGACGAGAGCCATGATGATCATGCTNNGTTGCCTGCGACGAGACCAAAGATGCCGATTGGCGCAAGCCGGATCACGATACGCACAATGTGTGTGACTGCGTCGGCCACGTCGGCCAGCATCTGGCGTGTCGTCTCGGCGGCATGATGCAAGAAGATGCCCAGCAACACGCCCCATACGAGGATGCCGATGTAATTACCATTCATGATGGCGCTGACCGGATTGTCGACGATCCTCAGTAGCAAGCCACCGATAACTTCCATGATGCCTTGCGGAGGGGCCGCATCGTTGCCGGCCGTTTGCAGGATCAGCGTCGTTGGGAACAGCTTGCTCATGACGACAGCAAGCAAGGCGGCCGCGATCGTACCGATCAGGTACATCGCAACGATCGGACGCATCTGGGAGGTATGGCTGACGCGGCGGTTGGCGATCGCCGACGCGACGAGCACCAGGACGAGGACCGGCGCGACGGCCTTCAGCGCCGACACGAACAGGTTGCCGAGCAGCATAGCCGACGACCCCGCGCCAGGTGCTACCTGCGACAGGATGACGCCTGCAACAATGCCGCCCGCGATTTGCAGCACGAGGCTGCCCGACATGATCTTGTTCAGAAATTCTCTCGCCATCGTTGCTACGCCCGGCTCCGGGCGTCGGTGACGCCGCAGCCAGGCGCCAGGACCAGAAGCTCGGCGACGATTTTCCTGGCCACTACAATAACCTCGTCTGGAGATTGGCGACTTCCGTCACGAGCTGGTTTGGCGTCGATTGATCGAGAAATGCGTAATAAGACTCCGCAATCTTCTTCCACATCTCGTCCTTGGCGGACAACTCGGCAACGATGTCTTGCGTGTGCGACTTCAGCAGCCGCAACACGTCGTCCGGGAACGGGCGCACCTCGATGTTCGGGTCGTCCTCCAGCTGTTTCAGTGCGATCGCGTTGCCGTGCGTATATTCCGCGAGCATATCCGTCGTCGCCGCCTGGGCGGCAAGTTCGACTATCGCCTGCAAGTCCGCTGGCAGCGAGGCCCATGCTTCGTCGTTGATGAGCAGCTCGAGACCGGCGCTGGGCTCCTGCCAACCCGGATAGTAGTAATACCTCGCCGTTTCGTGCAGGCCCAAAGCCACGTCGTTGTAGGCACCAACCCATTCGGCCGCGTCGACCACACCCGTCTGCAGTGAGGTGTAAATTTCCGACCCGGGCATCGTTACTGGCGTGGCTCCTGCGCGCAGTATTACTTCTCCGCCGAGGCCGGGTATACGGATCTTGAGGCCCTTGAGGTCGTCGACCGAGTTGATTTCGCGATTGAACCAGCCGCCTTTCTGCACGCCCGTGTTTCCGCAAGGCAGCGGCACGATGTGGTGCGGAGCATAGAGTTCGCGCCACAGTTCGAGGCCACCGCCATAATAAAGCCACCCATCGAGCTCCGCGGCGTTCATGCCGAACGGTATCGCGGTAAAGAACTGCGCCGCCGCTACCTTGCCCTTGTGGTAGTAAGACGCATCATGGCCCATCTCGACCGTGCCACGGCTCACCGCATCGAAGACCTCGAGCGACGGCACGAGCTCGCCGCCACCGTATACCTTGATCTTCAGCCGCCCGTCGGAGGCTTTCTCGACCCGCTCGGCGAGATTGTCCACGGCGATGCCGAGGCCCGGGTACTTCGGCGGCCACGACGTCACGCACGACCACTCGAATGTCTCGAGGGGCTCGGCCGTCCCGTCCGCACATTGCGGGTCTTCGCGCGAACAAGCCGCGACGCTCGCGGCTGCCGCCAGGCCGCCGACAAACTCTCTTCTTTTCATCCGGGTCCCCACCCAGTGGAACAAGCGCCCAAGTGTATTGGCACTTGTGCCGTAAGCCAACGTAACAATGTTGGCCAAAGCGCGCCCCACTAAATCTCTTATTTTAGGATTTTATAGCCATATTTTCCCACTTTGATCAATAAATGCTCTGAGTGGGGTTTTTTCGATGCAAAGGCCCCGATCTGGCGATCGGGGCCCATATCTTCCCAGATATGCCGCGGCCTGCGGCGCACCGTCCCTGGCGCTCCCGAATTGTCACACCGCTGCGCTGCGGCTATGGCTATTGAATCTCTTTGATGCATTAATAAAGGCCATGATCGCCCTGATTCAAAGGGTTTCCAGCGCGTCGGTCAGCGTGGACGGCGAGTCCATCGGCAAAATCGGCCGGGGTTTGCTCGCGCTCGTTGCCGTGCATCGTGACGACGGGGAGCCCGATATCGCCCGGCTCGCCGAGCGAATCCTGACCTACCGGGTGTTCCCTGACGCTGAAGACCGCATGAACCGTAGCCTTGTGGACGAGGACTGCGACCTGCTGCTCGTTCCCCAGTTCACGCTGGCGGCAGATACGAAAAAAGGCGCCCGCGCGAGCTTCACCAGGGCGGCCCCGCCCGAGATGGGAGAGGACTATTTCAATCGGCTCGTCGACGCCTGTCGGGAGCGGCTCGAGACCGTTGAAACCGGCCGATTCGGCGCCAATATGCAGGTTACGTTGACCAACGATGGTCCCGTGACTTTCTGGCTCGAAACCTGACCGGTATTGTGGTGTGACACCGGCACGGTATTGTGCCGCCATAGGCGTTATCATGATGCGTAGAGAGGACTAGGGGCCGCGCCCCAGGAGAAATACGATGCTTTCAGGCATTAGCTGGCCACAACTGCTGATCGTGCTGGTCATTGTGCTCGCTATTTTCGGCACCAAGCGCTTTCGCACCCTGGGCTCGGATCTCGGCAATGCGGTGAAGGGCTTTCGCAGCGCAATGTCGGATGCCGAGGAAGCCAAGGGCGAGCTCAGCGACGAGACGAAGCAGGAAGACGCCAATTTCGAAAACACGCCGGTTGAAGAGAACCGCAAAGACGCGTAAGTCGACTGTTCGCTATGTCCGGGGTCGGCTCTTCCGAACTCATTATCCTGCTACTGATTGGGCTCATCGTGCTCGGGCCCAAGCGGTTGCCGCAGATTGCCAACCAGCTCGGCAGCTGGATCGGGCAAGCGCGGCGCATGACCCGCGCCATGAAACGACAACTCGAAGATGAGCTGGATCTTGACGAAAACTTCAGGCCCACGGCACCGCGCATCGCACCGCCGGTAACTCCTGCAGCAGGGAACCCTGCCGATTCGACCCATGACTACGACCCGGATGCCGAAACCGACGCCGTGACTGAGGCCGAAGCTTATATCCCGCAGGACGACGACACTTACTCGCCGTTGCACGACGAGGAAAGCGACGACGAACAGGAAAAGAGCGCATGAGCGATGTCGAAGCCAAACAGGAAGAAGAGGAACTCGCCGAGGGCACGCTGCTGTCCCACCTGATCGAGTTGCGCAGTCGCCTGATCAAGATCGCAGCAGCCGTCATCGTTCTGTTTGTGGTGCTGATCCCGTTTGCGCAGGACATTTTCGAAGTCGTTTCGAAACCGCTGATCGAAGTGTTGCCCGGTCAGCAGATGATCGCGACTGCCGTTGCGTCGCCGCTGCTGACGCCGTTCAAGCTGACGTTTTTTGTCGCGCTGTTCATCGCAATGCCGGTCGTGCTTTATCAGGTCTGGGCATTCGTCGCCCCGGGGCTGTACAAGAAAGAAAAACGTTTCGCGTTTCCGTTGCTGGCATCGAGCATCCTGCTTTTTTATGCCGGAGTCGCATTTGCCTATTTCGTTGTCTTCCCGCTGGTCTTCGGCTTTTTTACGGCGATTACACCGTCAGGCGTCGAGATGATGACCGATATATCGGCGTACCTGGATTTCATCACGACGATCGTCCTCGCATTCGGTATCGCGTTCGAGGTACCGATCGCGACCGTGCTCATCGTCTGGACCGGTTTGACCACGCCCGAGAAGCTCGGCAAAGCCCGGCCCTATGTGTTCCTGATGGCATTTATTGTCGGCATGCTGCTGACGCCCCCCGACGTTATCAGCCAGACCTTGCTGGCCGTACCGGTCTACCTGTTGTACGAGGCTGGAATCATTATGTCGCGCGTGTTTGCGAAGAAACCCGAGGAGCCTGAGACCGTCTCAGTCAAGTAGCAAGTTACATGTGAAATAGTGTTTAATGCCTAGCCCATCCTGATAGGAAATCGCGGCTCAGGCTTCGAGCCGGGGGAAATAATAATGACAGACTCTGTGGCCGCGACAGCGGAAGACTACAGCAGCGACGAGGATTTTCTGGGCCACCCGAAAGGCCTGTACGTCTGTTTCACGACAGAGCTCTGGGAGCGCTTTTCATTCTATGGAATGAAATACCTGCTGCTCCTGTACCTGACCAAGTACCACCTGTTTAGCGACGAGATGGGCCTCGATGTTCTCGGCTCTTACGCCGGTCTCGTCTATGCGCTGCCCGTCATCGGCGGACTGATTGCAGACCGCTTTCTCGGCATGCGCAAGTCGGTTCTGTTCGGCGGCGTATTGCTGTCGCTGGGCCACATCCTGATGGCCGTGGAGGGTCACCAGGCGGTCAACTACCCGGCCGGGATGACGCTGGTTGAAGACCTTACCCTTGCCAGCGGCGAGGTCCTCGTTGCCGGTACGATCCTGGCCGAGTCGATCATGTTCCGTGACACGGCGGCACTCAATGTGTTCTACCTGGCCCTCGCGTTGATCGTGATGGGCGTCGGGTACCTGAAGCCCAATATCTCGACGATCGTCGGCAAGCTGTATGCCGAGGACGACCCGCGTCGTGATTCGGGCTTTACGATTTTCTACATGGGCATCAACATCGGCTCGTTCGTCGCCACGCTGCTGTGCGGCTGGCTCGGTGAAACCTTCGGCTGGAAGTACGGCTTCGGCGCGGCCGGCATCGGCATGATCATCGGCCTGATTTCGTTCTCGTACGGGCAAAAGTTCCTGCACGGCCATGCCGAACCGGCCGAGCCGGAGAAGCTGCAGGAAAAGATCTTCGGCCCGATCAGTCGTGAATGGTCGATCTACCTGCTGAGCCTGCCTGTGCTGGGCGTGTTCTGGCTCCTCGTGCAGCACGAACCCGTTGTCCTGCTCACGCAGAACGTGTTCCTGATCGTCGCCATCGTGAGCATCATTCTTTATTCGATGATTCACACGAGGATGGACCAGGACAACAGGATCGCCTACGTGTTCGCGGCGGTGACCATACTCGCCGGTATCTATACCGTGCTGGCCAACCTCGGCCACATGCCGGCCTTCCTGCCGACGAGCGCTGCGATCGCCGAATACAGCCTTTATCTCGCTGTCACCCTGGTCGTCGCGTTCGTCATCTATGGCTTCATGACGCATAACTCGGACGAGTTCGGCCGTACCGTGGTGCTCATGTTCCTGATTCTGACAACCATCGTGTTCTGGGCGCTGTTCGAGCAATCCGCCGGATCGATGACGTTGTTCGCCGATCGCGTTGTCGACCGAACCGCCGGAAACGTAACGTTTACGGCTGCGCAGTTCGGCTCGCTCAACGCCGGCTTCATCATGCTCCTCGCGCTGCCGTTCGCCGCTCTCTGGGTCTGGCTCGCGAAGAAGAACCTCGAGCCGTCGACACCGGTCAAGTTCGGCCTCGGCATCATCCAGGCAGGCCTCGGCTTCGGCGCCCTCGTGCTCGGCGCACAGTTTCCGGATGAAGCGGGCAAGGTCGCGATGGTCTGGCTGATCCTCGCGTATTTGCTGCACACGACCGGTGAGCTGTGCCTGTCTCCGGTCGGGCTGTCCGCTGTCACCAAGCTATCGATAGGCCGTGTCGTCGGCGTCAGCATGGGCACGTGGTTCCTGGCAACGGCGCTGTCCGAGACGGTCGCCACACGGCTCGGCAAGATGGCTGCTCTGGCCACTGAAGGCGGCGAGGTGGCCGACTCTGCGAGTGCGCTCGCAACCTATACGCAGCTTTTTGAATTCCTGATGTACGTCGGGCTAGGCGTCGGCGTGGTCGTGTTACTCGTTTCTCCACTCTTGAGGCGCGGAATGCACGGCGTGCACTAAAAAACATCTGTAAGGAAGAACTCATGAAACACACAGTAAAACTGCTTGTGGGCTCCATGCTTGCGATTGCTCTTACTGCGTGCACGCAGCAGGCAGCAGATGATGATGCGACCGCGGCCGCGCCCACCGAAACGGCCGAAGAGTTCGTGGCGCGCGTCAACGAAGAACTGAAGGAGCTGAACCGGGAGGGCGGTGCCGCCGGCTGGGTGCGCGCCACCTATATCAACCAGGACACCGCGATACTCAGCTCCCTCGCCAATGAGCGCTATGCGAAATGGCACAGCGAGACCGTTGCGCAGGCACTGGCCTATGACGACATGGAGCTCGATCCGCAGACGCGGCGCGCGCTCAACCTGCTGAAGCTCGGCACGTCATTGCCGACGCCGGACGATGACGCGAAACGTCGTGAGCTGATGGAGATTGCCACCGAGATTTCCGGCATGTACGGCGAGGGCAAATATTGCCGTTCTGAGAACGAATGTATTCCCGGTGCGGAACTCGAGCAGTTGATGCAGCAGGTGCGCGACTACGACGAACTGCTCGAACTCTGGGAAGGCTGGCGCGAAATTTCTGTCCCGATGCGTGACAAGTACCGGCGCTATGTCGAGTTGGCCAACGAAGGGGCAAATTCACTGGGCTATGAAAACCTCGGCGAAATGTGGCGCGCAAACTATGACATGAGTCCCGACGAGTTTCGTACCGAGAGCGAGCGGCTCTGGGAGCAGGTCAAGCCGCTTTATGACGAACTTCACTGCCATGTGCGCGCGAAGCTCGGCGAAGTCTACGGCGAAGACAAGGTGCCGCAGGACGGCCCGATCCCGGCGCATATCCTCGGCAACATGTGGGCGCAGGAATGGATTGCCATATACGACCTGCTGGAACCGTACCCGGGCGTTTCCGACCTCGACGTCGACAGCACGCTGACGGCGAAGAGTTACTCACCGCAGGAAATGGTGCGCTCGGCCGAGAACTTCTACGTGTCGCTCGGCATGCCGCGCCTTCCCGATACGTTCTGGGCGCGATCCCAGTTCACGAAACCCCGTGACCGCGAAGTACAGTGTCACGCCAGCGCCTGGGGTCTCGACGGCGGCAACGACCTGCGCATCAAGATGTGCATCGAGCCCACGGCCGACATGCTGCGCACGATCTACCACGAACTCGGCCACAACTACTACCAGGGCGCTTACAGGAATCAGGATCCGCTGTTTCAGGGTGGCGCCCACGGCGGGTTCCATGAAGCCATCGGCGATACCGTCGTTCTATCCATGACGCCGGACTATCTAGCCGAGGTCGGGCTGATCGGATCGGCCGAGGAAAGTGACCAGGCCCTGATCAACCGGCAGATGCAAAAAGCGCTCGACTCGATCGCGTTCCTGCCATTCGGCAAGCTGATCGACGAATGGCGCTGGGCCGTATACGCCGGCGAGATCTCTCCGGAAGATTACAACAAGGGGTGGTGGGAGATGCGCGAGCGGTACCAGGGCATCGCCCCGGCCGTTGAGCGGACCGAGGAGCATTTCGATCCTGGCGCCAAGTATCACGTTCCCGGAAACGTGTCTTACACGCGTTATTTTCTTGCCCGGATTCTGCAATTCCAGTTCCATCGCTCGCTGTGCGAGATCGCCGGACATGAGGGCGGCCTGCATTCATGCTCGGTCTTTGGCAATGAAGAGGCCGGTGCCAAGTTCCAGGCCATGCTCGAAGCGGGGCAGAGCGCCCCGTGGCAGGAGACCCTCGAGAAGCTGACGGGCACCCAGGAGATGGACGCGTCGGCGATCGTCGATTACTTCGCACCGCTCATGGGCTATCTCGAGGAACAGAACGAAGGCCGATCCTGCGGCTGGTAAGGGAGAAAACGAATGTCAGAAGAACAACAAGAACAAGCTGTGCAGGTTCCCGGTAATGGGGACGGCGGATTTCTCGGCGCCGTAGAACGCATCGGCAACAAGCTGCCCGATCCGGCAGTGTTGTTCATCGCGTTACTCTTCGTCGTCTGGGTATTGTCGTGGATGCTGTCCTACGTTTCTTTCAGCTTTATCGATCCGCGTTCCCAGGAACCGATCGTTATCATCAACCAGCTTACCGGCAACGCGTTCACGACGTTCATGACCGGCCTCGTAACGAACTTCGTTCAGTTCGGGCCCGTTGGCACCGTACTCGTCGCGATGCTTGGCATCGGCGTTGCGGAGCACTCCGGTTTTATAACGACCGGTATACGAGCATTACTCAACGTCACGGCGAAGTGGCTGCTGACGCCGATGGTCATCCTCGTCGGCATCGTCAGCCATTCGGCTGTTGATGCCGGCTACGTTCTCGTCATCCCGATTGGCGGCGTGATCTTCTATGCGGCAGGGCGACATCCGCTGGTCGGCATCGCGGCGGCCTTTGCCGGAGTCTCGGGCGGCTTCTCGGCGAATTTCGTACCGGCCGCCCTCGATCCGCTGCTGCAGGGCCTTACCCAGGGCGGCGCACAGCTGCTGGACCCGGCGATCGAGGTCAACACGCTCAATAACTACTTCTTCACGACCGCGTCGTCGGTGCTGATCATCGGCCTCGGCTGGTGGATTACCGACCGGATCGTCGAGCCGCGCATTAGTGGAACGCCGATCGACGGCGACGAGGAGGACCTCCCCGAGCTGCACGAGCTGCAGCCCCAGGAGCGCAAGGGTCTCATTTGGGCATTGATCGTCATGCTGCTCGGCATCGTGGTTCTCGTTTTCTCGCTCTTGCCCGAGTCGTCGCCATGGCGCGATGCAAGCGGCAACCTCGCGACGTTCCAGGCTCCGATCATGCGCGCCATCGTCGCACTGATCTTTTTCCTGTTCCTGATCCCGGGCATCGTGTTCGGCTATGTGGCTGGAACCCTCAAGGGCATGAAGGATGTCATTCAGGGAATGACACATGCGATGCACCAGATGGCGTATTACCTGGTCATCATGTTTTTCATTGCCCAGTTCGTCTATTCGTTCGGCGCATCGAACCTCGGCACATTGCTCGCACTGGCGGGCGCCGAAGCGCTCAAGGGCCTGCAGGATTATCCGTCTATCCTGATCGTCGGCATCGTCCTGCTGACCGGTTTCGTCAACCTGTTCGTGGGTTCGGCCAGCGGCAAGTGGGGGCTGCTGGCGCCGATTTTCGTACCGATGCTCATGACGCTGGGAATTTCGCCCGACCTGACGCAGGCGGCTTATCGCGTGGGCGATTCGAGCACGAACATCATCACGCCGCTGATGCCGTACTTTCCGCTGGTCGTCGTCTACTGCCAGCGCTATGTGAAGGGCACGGGTATCGGCACGCTGGCCGCCATGATGCTGCCGTATTCGCTCTGGTTCCTCGCCAGCTGGACAGTGTTCCTGCTGATCTACTACGCGATCGGCCTGCCGCTCGGTTTCGGTGCGAGCTACACGTATCCCTAACTGCAGCTAGTTACCAGCACAGGCGCCGGCGTAGGCCTTGGTCACGCCGGCGTTTTCTATCTGGCATTCGTTCTCGTAGGTGACGCCGTCGATGCCGCAGACGGGAGCATACTCCCGCGGGCAGTTCCTGCCCTGGCCCTCACAGACTCCCGCGTAGTCGATGCGGATACCACGGCGCTCCGCCTGGCAGGCATTGCCGTACGTCATGCCGTCAGCACCGCAAACCGGTACGAAAATCGTCGGGCAAGGACGAACATTGCAGATTCCCTGCGTATAAGTCAGGAAGCCGTCTTTCTCGGCAGAACAAGCGTTGTCATAAGTGACGCCATCAGCACAAACCGGGGCAAACACTTGTGGACAATTGTCGAGATCACATAAGCCGATGCGCTGGATCGGGACCCGCTCGGAATCCGCTTCGCAGCGGTTGATGTAAGTCCGGCCGTTCATGCCACAAACCGGCTCTTCAATACCCGGGCACCCGCTTGGTGTGCACTCGCCGAGACCCGCCACTTGCACGCCTGACAACCTGGCAAAACATTCATTGATATAAGTTGTGCCATTGATGCCGCACACCGGGTCGTAGGTTTCCGGACAACCGGAGTCGCCGGTCGGACACATCCCCTGGCTCGCCACCTCGACGCCGGCCACGCGCGCTACGCAATCGTTGCTATACGTCTGGCCATCAACCCCACAGACCGGGTCGTACTGCATCGTGCACGCGACGTCCTCTTTCGGGGCGGCCTCTTCCTCCTGGGCTGCGGCATTCGACGCGACCAGGAGTGAGAGCATGAAAAATACCGGCGTTGGTGAAGCGAGAGTTCTGATCATCGGACGGTGCACTTACGTAATGCTCTTATTAGAACATGTCGATCAAATGCGGTTCCATTCCGCGTGTAGCAGATCGCTGATTCTCACGAGGTCGAAGCCTTGTTCCTCCAGCAGCGGCAGCTCCCTTTCGAGCACCTCGAGCGTCTCGGGAAAGGGATGGCCGATTGCTATGGCGTGGCCTCTTTTTCGCGCCTTGGCCTTCAGGCGCTCTAGCTCCCGCTCTACCGCCTCGACCGAGCGCTCATGGTCGAGGAATACATCGCGTTTCGTCGCGGGCACGCCCTCCTCGGCCGCCAGCTTGAGCGCAATGCTGTGATGGGTCGTATAGCTGTCAATGAAGAACAGGTCTTCGCGCGTGCGAATTTCCTTCATGAGCCACGCCATGTGTCCCGGGTGCCGCGTAAGCAGGCTGCCCCTGTGGCTGCTGACGCCAATCGCATGCGGTACCGCGGCGATCGCGCTGGCGAATGTCGCTCGAAAGTTCTCGCGGCTCATATCCAGCACCATACCGCCCGGCTCGGCGGCGCCTATATGGTTGACGGCCTCGAGCGGCAGGTGCAAAAGCACATCCTTGCCATTCTCATGCGCCAGTCTCGCCAGCTCGCTGCCCCTCGGTGTCTCGGGCAGCACGGCGAAGGTGACCGGGCCGGGCAGGGCTATTGCTCGCTTACCGGCTGCGAGATGATAGCCGAGGTCATCGATTATGATCGCTATCCGCGGGCGGGACTCGGAGTCGGCCTGGCCGGCCAGCAGCACCGCGGCTGCTACGAGAGCGGTCTTGCGCCAGCTCATGGCGCCTTGCTGTGCATCACCCTTTGTCGTTGCAGGCGCTCGACGGCCTCGATCAGTTGCGGGTCGTTCTCGGGGTCGACGATGCCCGACAAGCTCATTTCGGGATAACCCGGCGTGTTCTCGACAAAGACGTCGGGCGTGATGCCGGTCTCGTGGATGGAGTCGCCTGATGGTGTGTAGTATCGAGACGTCGTCAGCTTGATTGCCCGTCCCTTGGACAGTGGCATGACCGTCTGAACAAGTCCCTTGCCAAACGTCGGCGTGCCAACCACCGTCGCACGGCCATGGTCCTGCAGCGCGCCCGCCACGATCTCCGACGCCGACGCCGATCCTTCATTGACGAGCACGATCATCTCCGCGCCGTCCAGAACATCGCCGCGATGCGCCGAGCGCCGGAAGCGTGAATCGGCCGTGCGGCCTTCGGCCGAGACAATAACGCCCGAATCGAGGAACAGGTCGGTAACGTCGACTGCGGCATCGAGCACACCACCCGGGTTGTTGCGCAGGTCAAGCACGAGTCCTTCGAGCATGCCGGCGTATTCGTCCTGCATCTGGTCGATGGCACGGCTGAGTTCACGCGAGGTCGATTCGCTGAATTGGTTAACGCGGACATAGCCGTAAGCATTGTCGAGCAGCTTGTGGTGCACGCTGGCCACCCGAATCACTTCACGGCGCATTTCATGTGTGATGGCTTCGCCATCACGATCTACAGTCAGGCTGATTTTCGTTCCTGGCCGGCCGCGCATGCGCCCCATCGCCTCTCGCATGCTGCCAGACTCAACCGCGTGCCCGTCGATTGCAATTATCGCGTCGCCGCTTTGAATTCCCGATCTCGCGGCAGGCGAGCCGGCCATCGGTGATATGACCGTAAGTACGCCTTCCTGCTCGGTCACCTCGATGCCGATGCCTGTGTAGCTACCGGTCGTGCTGATGCGTATGTCGCGATATTCCTGAGCATCGAGAAACTCGGAGTGCGCGTCGAGGTCGGAGACCATGCCGCGAATGGCCGCGTCGAGAAGCACGGTTTCGTCGACGGGTTCGACATATTCTCGCTTGACGCGCTGCATGACTTCGGCGAACAGCAGCGCCTGTTCCATGGCCCTGTCGTGTTCTTCGGCCGTTGGCCGATCGGCCAGAAAACCGCCGCTGAACGACAGGCTCAGGCCCAATACGGTACCGACGACCACAACCAGAATTGCTCTGGTTTTCAATAACATACGATTCTCCTGCGTCCCTGCTCACGGTGCCCGCCTGGACAGCAATTCTGACGATAGCACAGCGTCGGACCGGCTCCCACACATCAGCGCACGATTTATTGCCCCGGGCGCCGGGTTACCCATTGCCGCGGATCCAGCGGCCTGGTGCCCTGGCGCAGCTCGAAGTAGAGGCTCGACTGGCTCCGCCCGCCACTGTCGCCCACGGTCGCTATCACATCTCCTGGAGCTACCCAGTCGCCAGCATTTTTCAGAATGGTCTCGTTATAACCATACAGGGTCATGTAACCCTCACCATGATCGACAATGACCAGGAGACCGAGGCCAGCCAGCCAGTCCGCAAAAGCGACGCGTCCATGGTAAACCGACCGGACTTCCCGCCCGCGCGGTGCGGCGATTACAACGCCGTTCCACTTGAGCTGGTTGCTCGCCCTGGGCTGACCGAAATCATGCAGCAAGTTGCCCGCAACCGGCCATGTCAGCCTGCCCTTGTGTTCGCTGAACGGGTCCTCGGAGTTGATCGGGTAATCCGACAGGATGGTTGTCAGCTCGGCTATCAGGCGCGTCAGGTCTTTTTCCTGCGCGGCCAGCCTTTCGACCTCCTTGCCTTCGTCTTCGAGCTTTTTCTGCAGGCTCGCCAGCAGTTCCTGCCGCTTGTCCTGGAACTTGCTCAGGCGCGTGAGTTCATCGTAGCGCTCCCGTGCGAGGCTTGCGATGCGCGCCTCTTCGGCGGCAACCGCGCTGCGCAGTTCCGCCAGCTCACGAATGGCTCCGGTTACGGCTTCGATGTTGGCGCTGCGATAGTCATTGAGATAACCGTAGTACGCCATGAGTCTCCCGAGCGTCGCCGGGTCGCGCTGATTCAGCAGTAACTTGATGCGTTCCTGGTTACCGCTCATATACGCCGCGCGTACTTGTTCGGCCAGCTCGGCTGATTCTTCGTCGAGTTCAGCTTCTCGTCTGGCCAGCTGCAAATCGAGTTCGTCCTTGCGCCGGGCGCTGTAGTCGCGCTCGCGTTCGAGTTCGCGGAGGCGGATCCGTTTCTCGGAGATTTCGATTTCGGCCTCCTGGAGCTCGGACGTGATTTTCTCGCGCGCGTCGGCGCTGCGGTCCATGCTCTTTTTGAGGTCCGAAATTCGCTCACGAACCTCCTCGAGTTCCTGCTCCTTGATTTTGGCCAGCTCGCCCCCGGTCTCCTGGGTCATCGCGGAATTTGCCGCCAGGAAAAGAAGCAAGGTAAGAGAAGCGAGCGCTTTCATGAACCGGCAGTTTGGTATAATGCGTGCTTTGCCACAACCCGGGCGCCTCATCTCCCGCCCCAGACACTAGATGGAAAGAATTTTCGAATTCGCCGGCAATCACACGTTGCTGGTGCTGGCTCTCATGATCAGTTTTTTCGTGCTGATTTTTTCGGAGCTGCGCCGCAAGGCGAGTGGCATGGTCGCAATAGCGCCAGGCGAGGCCGTCACGTTGATCAACAGTGACGCGGCCATCGTCGACCTTCGCAACGCGGAGGCATTCTCGCGTGGCCACATCGTTAATGCGAAAAACATTCCGTTCGACGAGTTCGACGCAAAGAAAGACGATTTGAGCAAGTCCAGGCCCCTGATCGCCGTGTGTGATTCGGGCATCAATTCAACCAAAGCAGTCGCGATGTTGCGGCAGTCAGGCTTCGAAAGCGCATACACGCTAAAGGGCGGCATGGCCGCCTGGGGCCAGGCTGGTCTTCCGGTCGTCACCGGCAAGAAGACAAAAAGCAAAGGTAAAAGGTCATAACAGGAAATCAGCATGGCAGAAGAAACTACTAACGAAGGGCAGAAACATTTCTCGATCAACAAGATTTACGTCAAAGATTTCTCGTTCGAGTCCCCCAAGGCGCCGGACATTTTTCGCGCTCGCGAATGGAAGCCACAGACAGACCTGAACCTGCGCAGCAGCCACAAGGCCGTCGAAGGCGAGGACAACCTGCACGAGGTCGTACTGACCATTACGGTCGATGCCAAGGAAGATGACTCGACGCTGTTCCTCGTAGAGGTTCAGCAGGCCGGCCTGTTCCAAATCGACGGCTACGGCGAAGAAGAGTTCGGCGCTATCATCGGCAGCTTTTGCCCGAACATCCTTTTCCCATATGCTCGCGAGACCATTGCCAACTCGGTCTCGAAGGGCGGCTTCCCCGAGTTTGTCCTGCAGCCGATCAACTTCGACGCGCTTTACATGCAATCGCGGCAGCAAGTGGCGCAACAGGAAGCCGAGGCGGCGGAGAAGCACTGATAAGCGAATCTGCTGCAAAGCAAGTAGCCGTTGTCGGCGCCGGGTCGTGGGGAACGGCGCTTGCGATGCAGCTTGCTCGCTGCGGCAGCGACGTTCGGCTCGGCGGCATTCTCGAGCTCGACCTGCTCGAGGAAATGGCCGCCACCGCCGAGAACAAACGCTACTTGCCGGGCGTCGCATTTCCACCCAATCTCGTCGCCAATCCTGATCTCAAGGCCTGCCTGGACGGGGTTCGTGACGTCCTCGTCGTCGTGCCGAGCCATGGCCTGCGCGAAACGCTGACCACGATCAAGCCACTGCTTCGGGACGACTCGCGGGTATGCTGGGCCACGAAAGGGTTCGAGCTTCACACGGGTAAATTGCCGCACGTGGTTGCCGAAGAGGTCCTCGGCGCAGACAGGCCGATGGCCGTGCTCTCTGGGCCCACATTTGCCAAGGAGGTTGCCGAGGGCCTGCCCACAGCGATGACCATAGCGGCGAATGACACCGCATTCGCACAAGACCTTGCCAAGGCGTTATCGAGTGGCAACTTCCGGGCATACACGTCCGACGACATGATTGGAGTCGAGGTCGGCGGCGCCGTTAAAAACGTGCTCGCGATTGCGGCCGGCATGTCGGACGGCCTCGGCTTCGGCGCCAACACCAGGATTGCGCTGATTACCCGCGGGCTCGTCGAGCTATCCAGGCTCGGCACCGCGCTTGGCGCCAAGCGAGAGACTTTCATGGGTCTCGCGTGCATGGGCGATCTCGTCCTGACTTGCACCGACAACCTGTCCCGTAACCGTCGCATGGGTCTTGCGCTGGCCAGCGGCAAGACCGTTGCGGAGGCCCAGGAAGAGATTCAGCAGGTCGTCGAGGGCGTCCTGGCTGCCGAAGCTGTCAAGGAGGTTGCCGATGAACTCGGCATCGAAATGCCGATTTGCCAGCAGATTTACCAAATACTCTATGAAGGTACGTCTCCTCGCGAGGCCGTCCAGGCGTTAATGTCGCGCGAACTCAAGCCGGAGAACCACTAGGAAAAAGCACCGTGCCGCGTCCGGCGGCTGCCCCGACGCATTAGCTGTCCAGCTGGCAAATGCCCGCCAATCTTCTATGATTGCTGGCAATAGGTATATAAAAACTGGGGCGGGTGTTCATGAACCGACGTCACTTCTGCCGTAGCGCATTGGCTGCAAGCGTGGCCGCGGCTATTCCGATGCTCCCGGGCTGCGAGCGCAAAGCGCCCATAGCGACAGAAGCCGACACGAGCATTGCTGCCGTGTCTCTCGGCGGCGCCGAAATCGAGCTCGAGAAAGCGGCTATCCGCGAGCTCGGCG
>JABAOH010135855.1_pt2 | contig 49857 bp, 48 predicted proteins | sample 7062181 | NCBI WGS metagenome assembly JABAOH01 (sample SAMN14538630, study PRJNA623070) | marine sediment metagenome | biome: marine biome [ENVO:00000428]; feature: marine pelagic biome [ENVO:01000023]; material: deep marine sediment [ENVO:00002113]; isolation source: pool of 5 deep marine... | reverse complement strand
ACGTCGTCGCACATCATCACGATCGAAGACCCGATCGAGTTCCTGCACCCGAACAAGAAATCGATCGTTAACCAGCGCGAAGTTGGCCTCGACACGAAGTCCTATGGCCGCGCGCTGAAGAGCGCGATGCGCGCCGCTCCGGACGTCATCCAGATAGGCGAGATCCGTGACCGCGAATCAATGCAGGCGGCTGTCGATATGGCCGGAACGGGTCACCTCGTGGTCGGCACGCTGCATGCGAACAACGCGTCGGAAACCCTCGACCGGATCATCAACATGTTCCCGCAGGAGCAGCATGGTCAGGTCTTCATGGACCTCGCCCATTACCTCCGCGCCATCCTGTCGCAAAGGCTCGTGCGCTCGCGTGCCGGCAAGCTTGTCGCCGCTGTCGAGCTGATGCTGAATACACCGCACATCAAGGACCTGATGCTCAAGGGCGACATATCCGCCGTCAAGGATGCCCACAAGGATAGCGGCGAGCAGGGCATGCAGACCTTCGACGACGCGCTGCTCGACCTCTACAAAGGCGGGACGATTACGCTCGACGAAGCGATGGCGCATGCGGACTCACGCGCCAACCTCGAAGCCAAGATCAATTTCGGAGGATAACGGCCGCCCGATTCGGGAAGGCCCTCCTCAGTCGAACCCCTCACTCCCGCGGAAGGCCTTCCCGAATCCGGCGGCCCCTAGCCCCAGACGACGGTCGATGCGTCGAAGACGGGACCGTCAACGCAGACGCGTTTCATGGCGGGACCTTCGGGTGTCGAGATTTCTACCGTGCAGCCTGCACAACCGCCGACCGCACAGGCCATAAATTCCTCGAGGGATGCCTGACACGGGATGTCGTGGCTGGCAGCGAGTTCGGCGACGGCCTTGAGCATCAGCGTCGGGCCGCAGGTGAAGATCTCTATTTTGCTCCGTGCATCGTCGTCCATGCTGTCGAGGTAGTCATTCGCCAGGTCCGTGACCAAGCCCCTGTAGCAGCCCTCGAAATCTGAAAGGCTCGTCAGGCGTGTCGGGACGCCCCAGCTCTCGAGCAAGGGCATCGTGCTCACAATGCCGTCGCCGGCCCAGGGCGTGTCGATCGNNGCCCGTCTTGCAGCGACTCGGCGAGAAACACCATCGGCGGAATGCCAACGCCGCCGCCAATCAGCAGGGACAGCGGACGGTCCGGTGACGGAGCGAATGGGTGGCCGATCGGTCCGAGCACGTTGATCGTCTCGCCGACCTGTTTCCCGGCGAGCAGGTGCAAGCCTTCGCCGACGATCTTGTAAAGCACTTCGATCCAGTCGTCCCGGGCCCGCATGATCGACAGCGGTCGGCGCATCGGCAGAGTTTCGTCGCAGGTGACGTGCACGAAGCTGCCGGGTTTTGCGACCGCGGCGCACTTCGGCGCCCGGATCCGCATGATGTACTGCTCGTCCGGCCAGGTCTGGGTCGAGATCAGTTCGCCGTCTTCGACGAACAGGGTCCCGCGGTTTCTTTGAGCGTGTTTCTGCGCTGCGGTCGTCAACGTCGATCCATCGACTTGCAGACGCGTTCCAGCACCGCCATACGGACGGCGACGCCGTTGGCGACCTGCTGGGTGATGACCGATGCCGGGCTGTCGGCGAGCGCCGATTCGATCTCGATGCCGCGGTTCATCGGTCCCGGATGCATGATGATGGCGTCGGGTGCCGCAATCCGCATACGCTCTGCGCTGATGCCATAGTTGGCGAAATATTCGTCGATACCGGGAATACCGTCGAGGCTGCCGATGCGTTCGCGCTGGATTCGAAGCGCCATGACGACGTCGGCATCGCGCAGGCCTTCGTCGAGGTTATCGAACAGCTTCGCAGACGGCATATCGTCGGCATCGGGCGCCAGCATCGGTGGCGAGATCAGTCGCAGCTCGCCCACGCCGAGCGTATCGAGCCCCTCCGCCGCGGAACGGGCGACGCGCGAATGAGCGATGTCGCCGACAATGGCGACGACGAGATTTTCGAAACGGCCCTTACGCTGGCGAATCGTCAGCAGGTCGAGCAGGCCCTGGGTGGGATGCGACACGTCAGACTCGCCGGCGTTCAAAATACTGACATGGTCGTCGACGTGGCGTGCGATATAGGCAGGGACACCGGCGCTTGCGTCGCGCACGACCATGACGTCCACCTGCATGGCCTGCAGCGTATAAATCGTATCGAGGATGCTCTCGCCTTTCTTGCGCGACGACGTGTTGACGTCGAGATTGAGGACATCGGCGCCGAGCCGCTTGCCGGCGAGGTCGAACGATGCGCGGGTCCGCGTGCTGGGCTCGAAGAACAGGTTGGCGACGGTGCGGCCGGCCAGCGAATTGCTGCGGGCAGCGGGCCGGCCAGGCGGCGCCACGAATCGCTCTGCGTGGTCGAGCAGATCGATCAGCAAACCTTTCTGCAGGCCCTTCAGCGTCAACAGGTGGCGCAGGCCGCCGTCCGGGTTCAGCTGCAGGTTGGCGATGTTTTCGACAGGCGGGAAGGCTTCGATCACTTGCATGGCGGGGCAATCCTACACGTTCGTCTGGCCGCTGAGAAATCGTTCGGCGATGAACACGGCGGCGGCGCTGTCGATAGCCTCCTTCGAGACACGCCCGCGGGACCCGGCGGCGCGTGCCTTCTTCAGCGCCTCTTCCGCCTCGATCGAGGTGTAACGCTCATCGACCGTGTCGACGTCGAGATTGTAGCGCCAGAGCTCGCGCACGAATTCCTCGACATGCGCCTGCATTTCGCCGGGTTCGCCATCTGCATGCAGCGGCAGTCCGACGACAAGTCGAGTTGGCCGCCACTCGTGAATCAATCGGTCAATCGCTTCGAAATCGGGGCCCTTGTCCGAATTGCTTACCACACCGAGCGGACTGGCAGACATCGTCACAGACTGGCCGACAGCAACGCCTATGCGTCGCAGGCCAAAGTCGAAAGCGAGTATCGTCTCGGGCGCCGCGTGGCCGATGTCAGGCGTGACCGGCATCGGGTGAAATCTGACTGATGTCGATGCCCAGAATCTGAGCGGCGGCCATCCAGCGCTTGTCGAACGGCATCTCGAAGACAATGTCGGGCGTGGCGGGCACGTTAAGCCACGAATTGGCGAGCATTTCGGTCTCGAGCTGGCCCGCATCCCAACCGGCGTAGCCGAGGGCCACCAGGCTTTGTCCTGGCCCCTTGCCCGTAGCCATCTCGTCAATCACGTCGCGGGACAGCGTCAGCTGAATATCGCCGGAGACGGCCAGCGTGTTCTCGTAGGTGTTGCCCGGATCGTGCAAGACGAAGCCACGCTCGGGCCCGACAGGGCCGCCCATCACGACCGGGCGGCCTGCGGCAACCGGGTCGGGGTCGGCCAGGTCAAGCTGTTCGAAAAGGCCGGACATTTTGAGGTTGAGCGGGCGATTGATGACAATCCCCAGCGCGCCCTCGTCATTATGTTCGCAAATCAGCGTGACCGTGGTGCTGAAATTCGGGTCGATCATGCCCGGCATCGCGATAAGTAACTGATTTGTCAGAGACCCATCGTATCCCATGGGTACAGTATGGACTAATTTGCGCTGGCCGTCGCCGACTGTAACTCGTCCGAGAAAACCCACTTGTAGGCAAAGCGCAAACGATCGTAGTCAGCTTTCACCTCGGGCGGGAAGGGCTCGAAGGGTGAAGCGCGGCGCAGGATGTCGAGCGCTGCCTGGTCGAGCACGGTCGAGCCGCTCGAGACGCGGATGATCACTTCCGCGAGCTGTCCCGAAGATTCAATACTGACCTCGAGTGTCGGGCTGCCCGTCAAATCGGGCAACTCGCCGAGTTCGGGAAAGTACTCGTCGCCGACAGCCTCGATGCGGCGCTTCCAGTTGTCGAGGTAGCCGGCAATCACAGATTCGCGAGTATCCGCACTGATGACAAGCTGGCGCGGATCGTCGTCGTGAATGAGCAACGTTGACTGTTCGTCCTGGGGCAACGGCAGCGTCGTCTCGCTGCCGCGCTCGAGCGCGATAGCCGTGGCGTCCTCGGGTTGCGGTTCCTCGCGCAGATCATCGGTTACGTTGAGGTCCTGTTCGCTTTGCCCCGTCACGAGCTGGTCGGCAGATTTTTCATGCGCTGTTGCTTCCCGCAGCGACTCGGCATCGTCCTGACCGAGATTATCGATAGGGGACGCATTTTCGAGCGGAGCTGACGGCCGCACTTCCTGACTGGTGTTGCCGCCGCCCTGCTGCGAGGCCTGCGCCAGGTACTCGGCCTCATCGGGCCGGTCGATGCGCTGGTCCGGGTCGGCGACGATCGTTACTTCGAGCGAGATCGCGTCGGAAAGATCGTCGAGGATGTAGGGGTTGAACGTTACGCCGATGATCAGGATGCCGTGGATCAGGGCGGCGAGGAACAGCATGGCCGGCAGCCTGTCGGGCTTCTGCGGCGGGACGAGCTGGATGTCCCCCGAGTCGTATTTTATCGCGGCGGTGGCCATGATTGCCGCGAATCATCCGCCAATTCTTTTCTCAAAACAAGCGCTTAAGTCTCGTTTTGACGCCGTCCTGCGGGCGCGGGTCAGGTCCGATTCTCGATTGCGTCGAACAGCAGGCCGGCGATATTGAGGTCGAATTGCTTGTCGAGCTCACGAATACCGGTCGGGCTCGTCACATTGACCTCGGTCAGGAAGTCGCCGATGACGTCGATGCCGGCGAACAACACGCCGGCGTCGCGCAGTGCCGGACCGACGCGATCGCAAATTGCCTTGTCGACATCGGACAGTTCCTGGCCAATGCCGGCAGCACCTGTGACAAGGTTGCCGCGATGATCGTCGCCGGCGGGTATTCGCGCCAACGCGAATGGCACGGGCTCGCCATCGATCAGCAGGATGCGCTTGTCGCCGTCTTTGATCTCGGGAACAAACACCTGCGCCATCGCGAACTTCCTGCCGTCGTCGGTCAGGGTCTCGAAGATCACGTTGGCGTTCTTGTCACCCTTGCGTATGGCGAAGATCGATTTTCCGCCCATGCCGTCGAGCGGTTTCGCGACAATGTGCTCGTGCTCGAGCAGAAACCCTTTCATCTCGGTCATGGAACGGGTAATCAGGGTTTGCGGCGTACACTCGGGAAACCACGCGGTGTATGCCTTTTCGTTCATGTTCCGCAGCGCTGCAGGGTGATTGACGACCAGGGCGCCGGCTTCCTGGGCCTGATCCAGGATGTAGGTCGTGTAGATATACTCCATGTCGAACGGCGGGTCCTTGCGCATCAGGATGGCATCGAGCGAACCGAGTTCGACCTCTTCCTCGTCACCAAGCGTAAACCAGTCATCGTTGTCGTCCCTGACGTTGAGCTTGCGCGATCGGCCGATTGCGCGCCCGCTCAGGAGCTTGAGGTCGCGTTGCTCGAAATAGTAAATCCGGGCATCTCGCCGCTCTGCCTCGAGCAACATTGCCAGGGAGCTGTCTTTATAAGGTGTTATCGACCCGATCGGGTCCATGACAATGCCGATTTTCATCACTTTGCGAGCCACGGCCGGAATTTGGGTTCCTGTTTTCCGGAAGCGAGCAACTATACCCTGTGTAGAGGCTAAACGCCGAAGATTCCTAAGATTTTGTCGTTCGCTACGCGCGTCGTAGCAGGACTTATGTCAATATGGTAAAAGTCCGTAAAAGCGTGAGGAAATAAGGTGTCAAATAGCGCAACTCGAACTCTGAATGGACTCAAGATTCTTGTCGTGGATGACAGCAAAACGATTCGGCGGACAGCGGAAACACTATTGACCAAGGAAGGATGCCAGGTCTTCACGGCCATCGACGGTTTCGACGCGTTGTCAAAAATCGCCGACCACCAGCCCGACCTCATATTCGTCGACATCATGATGCCGCGGCTGGATGGTTACGAGACCTGTTCTCTGATCAAGCACAACAAGATGTTCCGGGAAACGCCGGTCATCATGCTGTCTTCGAAAGACGGCTTGTTCGACCGTGCTCGGGGCCGCATCGTCGGCTCCGAGCAGTACCTGACCAAGCCATTCACGAAAGACGAGTTGCTTGGCGCCATTTCCAACCAGATTAATTAGTTACAACACACCGAGTACGTTGCAAAGGACGCATTGATGGCTGTAGTTCTCATCATCGATGATTCACCGACCGAACTTCATCTTTTCCAGAAGATGCTGGAGAAAAGCGGCTTCGATACGCTGGTCGCCGATAGCGGCGAGGAAGGTTTGCGCAAGGCCAAGTCGTCCCGGCCGGATTGCATCCTGATGGATGTCGTCATGCCGGGGATGAACGGCTTTCAGGCCACGCGAAAGCTGACACAGGATACGGACACGGCGGGTATACCCGTCATCATGATCACAACCAAGGACCAGGAGACGGACAAGATCTGGGGCATGCGCCAGGGCGCGGTCGAGTATCTCGTCAAGCCCGTCGATGCCAAGCAACTCGTTGCGAAGATCAACGCGGTGATGGCCGCCTGAATGAACGAACAAGTCGACCTCGCCAAACTTGTTGAGCAACCCTTCGAGTTGCTTGCCGAGATCGAGCGTCGCAGTCGCCAGGCACACGCGGGTGAAGGCGCCGGCGCCATGCCGGCGGAGTGGGTCGGCGTCGGTTTTCGCATCGGTGAGGAGCAGTTCGTGGCAGGTCGCGACCAGGTCCGGGAGGTGCTCATGTTGCCGGAGAGCATGACGCGGGTTCCTGGTGCCAAGCGCTGGTTGCTGGGTATCGCAAACCTGCGTGGCCATCTGTTGCCGCTCGTTGACGTCAAGTTGATGCTTGGCAGCGGGCGCACGACCTTACGCCGCAACACGCGCGTTATTTCCGTCAATCACCGCGAGGTGCCGGCCGGGCTCGTCGTGGACGAGGTACTCGGATTTCGTCGCTTCATGGATCACGAGTTCACCGACACCTGGCCGGAAACGGTTGTGCGCTGCGACCGATATCTTATTGGAGCTTATCGTCGCGGAGACGACACGTGGCCCGTTATCGACCTGTTCGATTTCATAGAGAGCAATCTGTTCCTGCAGGCAGCGGCCGAGTAGGACACACAGAGTAACCAGACCTATGGCAAACACAGCAGACACATCGAGATTATTCAAAATCGTCGCGGCGATCACGGCGGTCGTACTGATCGCCGCTGCGGCACTGGCTTTCCTGCAAGGAGGCGGCGCGGCCGGTACTTATTCGGACTGGAGCCGCCTCGAGGCGCAGGCCGCCGAGGTTCTCGGAGGGCGTAGCGTTATCGATGAGCTGGACGAGGCCGCAGCCAGTGTTGGTACAAGTGTGGCCACCATTCTTGAACTATCCGATCCCTTGCTCGACGTATCCGGTGCCACCGCCGTTATCCAGGAATTCCAGCAGCGGGCTGCGCGAATCGGCCAGGCCGCGCCCGGAATTGCCGCGAAACCCGATTCTGTCGCCGTCGCCTCGGCGATGGCCGACGACACGGCGTATTTGCGAGCCGTTGCCAACGCGCTGGCAGGTGAGGAAACGGAACTGGACATCCGGGCGCTTGCCGGGGACGGGCAGGAGACTGTCGTAGCGCCGCTGCTCGCTCAGATCGACGAACTCGATACCGCGGTGTCGAAAATCGGTGCCAATGTCGCAAAGGCCGCGAGCCTCACCGAGGTGCAATTCGATCTTGCGGCGACTGCCGCGAGAATGGCCAACGCATCTTCCGGGTCTGCGAGCCCGCTGCCGGATTTCCTGCAGATTCACTGGGTTCCGCTCGGACTCATCGCGCTCGCCATTCTCCTGATCGTATTCTTGATACTGCTTAACTCGAAGTCGTCACATTTTGAGGTGACGGCGAAAGTCCAGGCGGAGCAGAACGAACGCAACCAGCAGGCGATTCTGCGACTTCTCGATGAAATGGGCAGCCTCGCCGACGGTGACCTGACCGTCGAGGCAACCGTTACCGAAGACATCACCGGCACCATTGCCGACTCGTTCAATTTCGCTATCGAGGAGCTGCGCAAACTCGTCGCGACGGTCAACGAAACCGCAATCATGGTCGACTCCGCCGCAAAACAGACCGAGAACACCGCGGCGAACATGGCGAAGGCTGCCGACAACCAGGCTCGTGAAATCAATGCCGCGACCGAATCCATCGTGTCGATGGCCGCATCGATCGAAGAGGTATCCGGCAATGCCGAGCGGTCGTCAGACGTTGCGCGGCATTCCGTTGAGGTCGCCCACAAGGGGGGCGAAGCGGTACGTCGCACGATCGATGGCATGAACACGATTCGTGAAACCATTCAGGACACCTCCAAGCGCATCAAGCGCCTGGGCGAGAGCTCGCAGGAAATCGGCAACATCATCGAGCTCATCAACGATATCGCAGAGCAGACCAACATCCTCGCGCTCAATGCGTCGATCCAGGCATCGATGGCCGGCGAAGCCGGGCGCGGATTCGCCGTTGTTGCCGACGAAGTGCAGCGCCTGGCTGAACGTTCGACGAATGCGACAAAGCAGATCGAGGTGCTCGTTCGTACGATTCAGGCCGACACCAACGAGGCCGTAATCTCGATGGAACGCAGCACGACGGATGTGGTTGGCGGAGCGCTGCTGGCCGAAAACGCCGGCGCCGCACTCGACGAGATCGAGCAAGTATCGAACCAGATCGCGAGTCTCGTGCAGAACATCTCGGGTTCGGCGCGGCAACAGGCCGGTTCGGCGGCCGATGTGACGCGTCGCACGACGCGGCTCAGGGAGATTGGCGAACAGACCGGCAGGGCGACGACGGCAACCGCAGCCGCCATCTCGAAGCTGTCTGAACTCGCATCGCAGCTTCGCAAGACGGTTGCCGGGTTCACGTTACCTGCCAACGTGCTGCAGACCAAGACGCTGGCGGTGTCCACGTCCGCGGCCAATGCGCCGGTCAGCAAACCGGACCCGCAGGCCAAGGCGGGCTAGGGGGATTCGGACCGTTAAATGAGCGGCGAGACCAGCATTCAGGAGCAAGTCGTCGAGGAGACCGGCGGCGGCATATCCGGGAGCGGGTTGGCGATTGTCGCCAACGAGCTCATGGAGACGATCCGCAATGCACACCTGGCGCTTGAAGACTGTGTTGACGGTCGCGGCGGATCAGCCGCACTGGTTCGCGCAGGTGAGTTGCTGCACCAGGTGCGAGGCGCGCTGCAGATCACCGAGACGTATGGCGCCGCATTGCTGGTCGAGGAGATGGAGCTTGGCTGCAAGTACCTTGCCGGTTTGCGAGCCGGCAAAGGCAGGGAAGATGGCCTCGATGCACTGACCCGCGCCATGGTGCAGCTACCCGCTTATATCGAGCGACTGCTCGGCGGTGGTCGCGACATCGCCCTCGTGTTGCTGCCCATGCTCAACGATCTGCGCGCCGCACGCGGCGAGCCGCTGCTGTCCGAGGGCACGCTGCTGCTTCTGAACCTGTCGCCCAGCCAGACCGCGAGGACGGCCGAGAGACGCGAAGGAACGGGCGAGGATCCGGTCGCTGTCGCGACGAAGCTACGGCCGAAATTTCAGCTCGCGCTGCTCGGCTGGATCAAGGGCGGTGACGGTCAGCGCCACCTCGACACCCTGGCGTCGGTTGCGAGAAGTCTCGAGCAGGCCGCAACCCGCGACGACATGTACCAATTGTATTGGGTCGTCGGCGGCGTCCTCGAGTCATTGAAGGATGGCGGGCTGGAGACCTCGATAGCGCTCAAGCGTCTTCTCGGCCAGTGCGACCGGCAGATCAAACGCATCATTGACGAGGGTATCGAGTCGTTCGACAGGCACCCGATCGACGATCTCCTCAACAACCTCCTGTACTACGTAGCCCGTTCGGCGACAGCCGGCGAGCGTATCAGCGAGATTCGTGCTGCGTTTAATCTTGCCGAATTGCTGCCTGGCGACGAACAGGTCGAGCATGCCCGGGAGGCACTGTCCGCCCCGAGCATCAAGCTCATGGAAACCGTGGCTTCCGCTATCAAGGAAGACCTCGCGCGCGTCAAGGACGTTCTGGATATTTTCGTGCGCACGGGCATGAACAAGCCGGCAGACCTCGTTCCACAGCTCGAGTTGCTCAAGAAGATCAGTGACACGCTCGGAGTGCTCGGGCTCGGCGAGTTGCGAGGCGATATCGACGGCGAGATCGACCGGCTCAAGGCCGTTGTCGAACGCGGCGGTGGGGCGTCCGACCAGATCATCCTCGATATCGCGTCGACGCTGTTACGCGTTGAGGATCGTCTCGATCAGCAGCTTGTCAGGCTGATCGTCCCGCGCGAGGAAGACGACGAAGATGACGATCTTCCGCCTCAGGAAGCCGCGGATTACCAGCAGGTCGCCGAGTCGGTGATGCGCGAGTGCATCATCAATCTCGCGCGCATCAAGGAAACGATCGGGCAGAGTCTCACCTCACAGGCGCCTTCGCAGGGGCTCGACAGCATTCCATCGCTGATTCGTGGCATCAAAGCGGGCCTGATGATGCTGAACAAGACGCGAGCGATGGAGATCGTCGACCGGGTCGGGCGACTGATCACACTGATGTTCGCGGGTGAAGGCCCCGGCCGGCTGACGCAAAAAGAAACGGATCGCATGGCCGATGCAATTGTCAGCATCGAGTACTACATGGAGACCGTAAAGGCCGGGCGCAGCGAGCCATGGTACATGCTCGACAATGCCGAAGCCTGCCTGTCCGTGTTGCGGGATGTCGAGCAACGCCTGGCGGAGGAAGCAAAGGCCCCGTCCACGGTCGAGATTACGCAGAAACTGGATGCGGCCGAGATCGCCAGGCAGGCCGAGGAAATGGCGGTCGCAGAACAGTCGCGCATGCAGGCCACGGAGGTCATGCCCTTGCCGGTGGTCGCGCCGGATGCAGAACACCTCGATCCGGAGTTACTCGAGTTGTTCATCGAGGAAGCCAAGGAAGAATACGCCTCGATCAAGCGCAAGTTGCCGCTCTGGCAGGAAGAACCGGACGACATGGAGACACTGATCACGGTGCGGCGTTCCTTCCATACATTGAAGGGCAGCGGCCGAATGGTTGGCGCCGAACGCATTGGCGAATACGCCTGGCATGTCGAGAATCTGCTCAACAAACTGATCAATCGGACACTCGTGCGGACGCCGCCGATGGTCGATTTCATCGCCCAAGCGGCCGCCGCGGTCCCGGAACTGATCGAACAGCTCGAAGTCGGGACGGACCCGGGTGCCGATATCGCGTTGCTCATGGCAAGAGCGAATGCCTTTGCCGAGCGTGATCCGAATGCGGCGGAGTTGACGATTCAGCCAGCCGTGCGCAAAGAACCGGAGCCCGAGGAACCGGCGCTCGAGATGGACCCGGTCCTGCTCGACATCTTCACCAAGGAAACGGCAGGGCATCTCAAGGTCGTCGTCGACTACCTGGCCGCTTGCGACGGACATTCCCCGCCGTTTGATGTGACCGACAAGCTGTACCGCGCGTGCCATACGCTGCACGGTAGTGCCAACATGGCCAATGTTGAGCGGGGCGTGGCTGTCGCCGCGGCGCTCAACCGGCTGGTCCGACGAGTCTATGACTACAAGGTCGGTCTCGATGGCACCGGTCTCGACGCGGTACGAGCGGGCGCGCAGGCTATCGGCACGATCGTGGGCGACATCAACAAGCCGGATCGAGAGCGGGCCGACTACTCCACGCTTATCGAACACCTGAACAGCCTGGCCGATGCAATACAACCGGAAGGCACCGGCGTCGATGCGGATATCGCGGTACTTGCCCCGGCCGCCACCGAGGCGCCGGAGCCCGAGCCGGTGGCGGAAGTCGTGCCCGATGAGCCGGGTTATGACGCAGAAATCGCCGCGATCTTCACCGAGGAATCGGCGGAGCTTCTCGAGTCCACGGACAAGGCGCTGCTGGAATGGACCAACAACAAGGCGTCGCTGCAATCGATGGAGGAGCTCAAGCGCCACCTGCACACATTGAAGGGCGGCGCGCGCATGGCAGGCATTACGGCAATGGGCAACCTGAGTCACGAGCTGGAGACCTTGTTGATTTCCCTCGGTGATGGCCGCGTGAAGCCTTCGACAGCGATCGACGAACTGCTACAACACAGCGTCGATGAATTGCATCGTATGCGCGATGCGGTCATTGCGAACAAAGCAGTGACTCGCGCGGGCGAACTCGAAAAGCGAATCCAGCAGGCGAATGCCGGCTTCGAGGTTGCCGATGAGGTGGAGGTCGAAGTCGCACGGCCCGAGAAAGACGTCGAAACCGCCGAGCCGGCGCAGTTCACGATCGAGCCGGAAGACACGGTCAGCATGGTCATCGTCGACACGCCGCTGGCCGACGAACTGGCCGAGATCGCCAGGTCACCCGCCGACGAAGAGCCGGCGGCCGCCGAGGCCGAACCCGAGCCCGAACCCGAACCCGAACCCGAGCCTGAACCCGAACCCGAGCCTGAACCCGAACCGGCTCCGGCGCCCGAGCAGCGGCGAATGATGACGGCCCGGCCCAGGGAAGAAGTCGAAGAGCCGAAGGCCGCGGCTGCGCGCGCCGAGCAACGGCAGGAATTCGCACGAATCGATGCGGAGCTGCTCGAGGAATTGCTGAACGCAGCTGGTGAGATCAGTATTTATCATTCGCGGCTGACGCAACAGGTCAGCTCGTTCGAATTTCACGTCGAGGAGCTCGAGCAAACAGTCGCCCGCCTTCGGGAGCAATTACGCAAGCTCGAGATCGAGACCGAGAAAGAAATCATGCACAGGCACCAGGATACGCTGGTGGCGCAGGACTTCGATCCCCTCGAACTGGATCGTTACTCCAACATCCAGCAGCTGTCGCGCGCGCTGGCCGAGTCAGCGAACGATCTGACCAGCCTCAAGGATCTGCTGCGGTCGCTAACGACGGAGGCCGAGAGCCTGCTCGTGCAGCAGTCGCGCGTGACGGCGGAGTTGCAGGACGGACTCATGCGAACGCGCATGGTGCCGTTCGAGCGGCACGTGCCTCGTCTGACGCGCCTCGTGAGGCAAATCGCGAAAGAGGCGGACAAGCGTGCCGAACTCGCTGTGGAGGGCGCGTCGGGTGAACTCGATCGGCAGGTTCTCGACAAGATGTTGCCACCGTTCGAACACATGCTGCGCAATGCGATTGTCCATGGCATCGAGCCACCGGAGGAGCGCCAGAGTATCGACAAGCCGGCGATGGGCCGGATCACGATTCGCCTGCACCGCGAAGGCTCGGAAATGGTTATCGATGTATCGGATGACGGCAGGGGCCTCGATGTCGATGCAATTCGTCGCAAGGCATACGAGCTCGATATGCTGAAGCCCGACTCGAAAGTCAGCGATGAAGAAATCATGGAACTCATTCTGACGCCCGGTTTCTCGACGGCTGGCCAGGTTACCCAGGCCGCCGGTCGCGGCGTTGGGATGGACGTCGTTGCCAACGAAATCAAGAAACTCGGCGGATCGCTGCGCATCTCGTCCGTTACCGGACAGGGCACGAACTTCACTATTCGCCTGCCGTTTACGCTTGCGATTACGCAAGCGCTGATCGTGCGCACCGGTGATGAAGTTTACGCGTTGCCGTTACCGTCAGTCGAAGGTGTGGCGCGCATCCCGCGCGGCGAACTCGAGAACCTGTTGAGTCGGAGTGAGCCGAGCTACCAATACGGCGAGCAGACATACAAGTTCCGGCATCTCGGGATGTATCTCGGCGGGCAGGCAGCAACCTTGCCCAAGGACGAGCCGTTCATTCCGGTCATCCTGGTTCAGGCCGGGGAGTTTTCCGCCGCACTGCTGACCGACGAAATGATCGCGAGCCGTGAAATTGTCGTTAAAACGGTGGGACCGCAGCTCGCGAGCATACGCGGCATTTCAGGCGCAACGATTCTCGGCGACGGCCGCATTGTCCTGATTCTCGACATCGGCGCGCTCGTGCGTACAGGGGCACCGGTCGTCGAGCTCAAGAAGGCGGCTCCGACGCCGACTGACGACCGGCCGCTCGCGCTCGTCGTTGACGACTCGATCACGGTACGGCGAGTTACAGAGCGATTCCTGCAGCGCAACGGCATGCGCGTCGCGACCGCGAAAGACGGCCTCGACGCGATCAGCGTGATGGCCGACAACAAACCCGACATCATCTTGCTCGACATCGAGATGCCGCGCATGGATGGCTACGAGTTTGCATCGCACGTGCGAAACGATGAACGCGTTGCCGATGTGCCGATCATCATGGTCACATCACGTGTTGGCGATAAGCACCGGGCGCGAGCGATCGAGCTCGGTGTCAACGACTACCTTGGCAAGCCATACCAGGACGCCGAGTTGCTGGAAGCGATCGGGCGGCTTCTTGAAGAAAAAGGAATCACACTGACGTGAGCGCGGAAAACGACGAACTGTATAGCCTGCTGGTCCCGCTGGTCGAAGATCGCCTGATCGTGCCACGAGCCTGTGTCGCTGAGGTCGTGCGCTTTTCACAGCCCGAGCACGAAGCGGGCGCGCACAAGTGGATGCTCGGTACGGTCAACTGGAACGGCCGGGAACTGCCGGTTGTGTCATTTGAAGGGGCTCTCGACAAAGAGGTTCCTGCGACGACAGGGCGAACGCGCATCGTTGTCTTCTACGCGAGTTCAGGCCAACTCAAGACCGGATTTTTTGGCGTGTTGACCCAGGGGTTCCCGCAGCTGGTGCGCGTGAATCGCGACGTGCTGAGCCTGCACACGACCGAGGGGTGGCCGGCCGATGCACCCGTGCTATGCCGTGTGAAAATGATCAATGAGTTTCCGCTCATCCCGGATCTCGAGAAGCTCGAGACGATGCTGGCCCAAGAATCGATTCAAGCCTGATACTGGCTATCAGGAGCGGGGGGTATCATGAAGGCGACCGTTATCCGTCCCGATCCGGCGACGGAGTTCTATACCGCGGAGCGTTGCCACATCCTGGAATTGTCCAATACTGCGAATGACGAGGCGATGTCCATCGCCCGCGCGCGAGTCGAGCCCGGTGTCGCGACAGCATTCCACAAGGTAATCGGTACGGCGGAGCGCTATCTCATCCTGTCCGGCGAAGGCGTTGTCGAGGTCGCTGGGCAAGCGCCGACCAAAGTCGACCGTGGAGACGTTGTGCTGATTCCTCCCGGCGCCGAGCAACGCATTACGAACACCGGAGCGACCGACCTGGTGTTCCTGGCCTTATGCACGCCCCGGTTTCGCCCGGAAAATTACGTTAGCAACGAAACCTGAGCCCGGTTCGGAGCAGGCGTCCACCGCCAGCCCGAAAGCAGATGTTCAAGCGCCGCAATTACTCTGGCAGAGCATTCAGCTGGTACATCGCGGCGAGGATGGGCGGCACGTTGATCCCGATACGTCCGATCCACTTGTAATAGATGTCCACGTGCGCACCGCTGCGATAGAGCTGCGCGAGTGACTTGTTCACCAGCAGCCGGAAATCGGCATCGTCGCGTCGCATCACAAGGCCGTAGGGTTCGTATGAAAAAATCTCGTTGTTCAGCGAGTATCGTTTCGGATCAATCGCCTCGATGATTTGACCAATGAGCACGATCTGATCTGACGCAAGAGCATCGATATCGCCCCGGTTCAGATACCTCATGCCGATGTCCCGGTTATCGACAATGACGACCTCCGCGTCAATGAGGTTTTTCTGTAGATGAGCGCGGAGTTGCTCTACCGTCGTCGTGTCTTTCGCGACACCTATTTTCTTGCCCGACAAATCCGACATGCCCTGGACACCGGATGCAGCCAGGGTCAGCACGCTGCCGCCAGTGACAAACGTGGGAATCGAAAAGTCGACTCGCTCCTGACGTGACAGGGTGATCGTCGTTGAGCCGCACTCGATATCGACGTCTCCGTCTACGATTGCGGATATGCGCTCGTCCGCGGTTATGCGCACGTATTTCGTCTCGATTTCCTTATCGGCGAAATGAGCCTTGACGCTGGCTGCGACGCGTCGACACAGGTCTACAGAATACCCTGATGGCTGGCCTTCCGAGTTTTCATAAGACAACGGGCTTGCGTCCGCGCGATAACCGATGACGAACTCACCGGTCCTGGCGATCTTGTCCAGTGTTGCTTCGGAATGCTCAGCAGCTACGATAAGGCCGGGAAAGGCCAGGACGGCGGCGATCAATAGCGAGGTGGCGCAGGGATTATGCTTCATTGTTATTCTCCGCGTTGTGTCGAAGCAGTCTACCAAGTCAAGGAAACAAGCTCTATAAACTGCCTGATCGACGCCATTGCAGCCAGAATCTGCCGCAGGTAGCGTTTCTTGTTCTTTGGCGTTCGGCAGGTTTCAACAGAAGGGGTTAGCCAGGTGGCACGAGGAGAATGTAACTGCGGCGCCGTCGCATTTGAGATTACCACCGATCTTTCCGGTGTCTACGTTTGTCATTGTTCAATCTGCCGGCGTGCTACTGGTGCAAACGGCATTGCGGTCGTCGTGGTCGATAAGGACGCATTTCGGTGGCTGCGCGGCGAAGACTCGATCACGCTCTGGGAGAAGCCCGACGCCGACTGGGAAATGAATTTCTGCCGAATTTGCGGATCGCCGCTACCCGGTAAGAACAATGAATCAACGGTGTTTGTCCCGGCCGGCCTGATCTCGGAAGGTGGCGAGTCTCTCGAGGTGCTGCATCATTTGTTCGTGGACTCCAGGGCTGACTGGGACGAGATCGGCGACTCGGGCAAACAGCACCACGCCGGGTTCAAGGAATAAAGCAGGGCGAATCGCGCCATGCGGGTATCCCTGAAAATTGGCGGCCTGCCCGAACCGGTGCGGACAATCTCGTAGCGGAAGACTAGCTGGCGAGATCGCCCCATAGTGACTGCGCGACCGAGATCGCTGCGAGTGCGGCAGTCTCGGTCCTGAGTACCCGCGGTCCGAGCGCTACGGGCTGAAATCCGGCCACCTGCGCATCGTCGTATTCCGAATCACTGAAACCGCCTTCGGGGCCGATGAGCAGGCAGACTTTCGTGGCCGGGGTGGGGATCGAGGCGAGTGAGTTGATCGCGCCGGGACGCAGGATCAGGTCGGTGCCGGCTTCAGCCGGTCTTGCGCCAAACCAGGTGTTCAGCGCGATTACCTCATCGATCAGGGGCGGTCGAATTCGCCCGGACTGCTCACACGCGCTCTCGGCGACGCTTTGCCAATGGTCTTGCCGTTTGCCGGCGCGGGTCTTGTCCAGTTTTACGACGCCATACTGGCTCAGCACCGGCGTGATTCGCTTGACCCCGAGCTCGGTCGCCTTCTGTACGACGAAATCCATACGCTCACCCCGGGAGATTCCCTGAACCAGGTGAATCTTGAGCGGCGACTCGGTCCCGGCCTCAATTGGGCTGACGACATGCACGGCGACCGAGTCTTTGGTGATTTTGCTTATCGTCGCGTGGAACTCCCCGTCATCGCCGTTGAATACGCGCAAGGTGTCGCCGTGTCCGAGCCTCAGCACTCGTCCGAGGTAGCGCGCCTGGTCTTTTTCGAGCCTGAGGTCGGCGCCGGCGCTCAGCGTGCTGTTTACGAAAAGACGGGTCAGTGGCATGAGGCGTTGATTTTGATTGCGGCGGATACGACTATCGTATACCAATGACTGCGCACTTCCGTATCGATCCTGCAAGCGGCCTGATGGAACCGGCACGGATGTGTATGAGCCCGAACTGCGATGACCGGCCCGACGGCGCAGATCCAGAGTTGCTCGTAATTCATGGCATCAGCCTGCCGCCGGGCGAGTTTGGCGGGCCCGAGATCGAGCAGTTGTTCACCAATTCGCTGGACTGGAATGCACATCCGTATTTCGAACAGATTCGCGGGCTCGAGGTATCGTCTCACCTGCTGGTGAGGCGCGACGGCGAGGTCGTCCAGTTTGTGCCGTTTACCCGGCGGGCCTGGCACGCGGGCGAATCGTTCTTCCGGGGCCGGGACTGCTGCAATGATTTCTCGATCGGCATCGAGCTCGAAGGAGACGACGAAACACCCTATACCGATGCGCAATATGCAGCACTCATTGGCGTGATTCGGGCCATTGCAAAGGCCTATCCCGATATCACGGGCCGCGAGATTGCCGCGCATTCGGACATCGCTCCAGGCCGAAAAACAGATCCGGGTCCTGCTTTCGACTGGCTACGATTGTATGATGGTATTTGCTGATTCCAGCGAACACGGACGAGTTAACGAATAATGCATCTGATTGCCCTGCTGATCGGTCTGGTCATCGAAAGACTTGCCACGCGGCTGTTTCACCTGCGCAGGTTGCGCTGGATCGATCGGATCATCGATAGCGGCTTCCGGCAAGCTGCCAAAGTGCCGAACTGGCCGGCGCTGATTCCTGTGCTCGCGATCGCAGTCCTTCTGATCCTGCCTGTTCTGGCCATTGTGCTGGCCCTGGGCGACGCATTATTCGGTTTCCCGTATCTCGTGCTCGGTGTTGTCGTCCTGTTCTTCTCTCTTGGACCGCAGGATATCGGCGAAGACGTCGACGAGTATTGCAAGGCCATAGAAGACGGTGACAATGAGCGCGTGCGGGAAACAGCCAAGGCGATTATCGAAAGCGACGTGCCCGAGGATACGCTGGACCGCATTCACCGGGTCGAGGAAGCTGTTTGTGTGCAGGCGAATAATCGCCTGTTCGCCGTCATATTCTGGTTCGTGCTGCTTGGGCCGCTCGGTGCATGGACTTATCGCGTCACCGACCTCGTGCGTCGGCGTGCCGTATTCGCTGCCACTCGTGAAGAGGAGCAGGATGGCACTTCGAGCAGGCTCAGGCAGGCCGCGACCGTATTGCATGGGTGGCTTGCCTGGATACCGGCGCGATTGACCGCAATCGGCTATGCGGCCGCTGGCAACTTTGATACGGCTATCGGGGCCTGGCGCGCACCCACCGAAGAAAAATCGGATTCCCCGTTCGAGTACAACGAGCACCTGCTCGCTCGCGTCGGAACGGCCGCGCTCGCTATTCAGGACGACGGCGAGGAAGATCTCATTTCGCGCGGCGTGCGCGGCGCTACCGCGGCAAATCGACTCGTATTTCGCCTGCTCCTGATCTGGGCCGTCGTCATCTCGGCAATGACACTGTACGGCTGGACCCAGTGAGGCCCGTTTGGGCGCTGCCTCTGCTGCTGTTGTTCCTCGGCGCCTGTACCGAGTCACGGGCACCCAGTGATCATGTTTCGACAGTCACGAGAATCGTCACGCTTGCACCCAGCCTGACGGAGCTCGTCTATGCGGCCGGGGCCGGCGAGCATCTCGTCGGGGTCAGCGCCTATTCCGACTTTCCCGCTGCCGCGCTCGAGCTTCCGGTCGTTGGCGATGCGTTCATGATCGACCAGGAGCAGCTTGCCATCCTGCAGCCGGACCTGTTGCTGATCTGGCAGGGCGGGTCGCCGGCCCACGTCGTCGATAATCTGCGTGAGATGGGCTACAACGTCGAAGTCATTCGCACCAATAGCCTCAACGACGTGTCGGCGGCGATTTCGAGAATTGGCGAGCTGACTGACAAGGCCGATTCGGCCGGGCTGGCCGTCCGGGAATACGAGCAGGGCCTCGCTGCGATCGCCGCTCGCGCAGGCACCCAGGATGACATCCGCGTGTTCTACCAGGTTTCTGCGCGCCCGCTGTACACGATCAGTGGGGATCATTATGTGAGTGAGCTGATTTCGATGTGCGGCGGGCACAACGTGTTCTCGGACCTGCAGGAACTCGCCCCTACTGTTGACGTCGAGGCCGTGGTCGAAAGAGATCCCGAGGTCATGCTTGCGAGTACCGATGCGGGAGACCATGCGTTCACGGAGTGGGAGCGGTGGCCGGATCTTGCGGCGAACCGGTTCGGCAACCACTTCCGGATGCCTGCAGATGCGATCGGTCGGGCCACGCCGAGACTGGTCCAGGCCGGCGAGGCCGTTTGCGCAGCGCTCGATGAAGCCAGGCGCAGAAGGCTCGGGAATTGATTGTCAGGCCCGGTGTCGCGGCTGATCTGGGGCTGGCCACGGCGTGGCTCACGGATGCGCGATTGCCTGGCGCCGACCTGACGCCCGAACACATGAAGGGGTTCCTGTTCGCCGTTGTCGACGACGAACCTGTGGGCATGATCGGGCTCGAGCAGTACGGCGATACCGGTCTCCTCCGGTCGCTGGTTGTCGACGCAGCGGCCAGAAATGACGGTATCGGCCGGCACCTTGTCGGTGCGCTCGAGGACCTTGCTGCCTCGAGGAAGGTGAAGGAGCTTTGGTTGTTGACGATAGATGCCGACCAGTACTTCGGTGCGCTCGGTTATACGCCCGTGAACCGCGCGGATGCCCCGGAGGTCATTCGCGATACCGTCGAGTTTTCCAGGCTCTGCCCCGGCGATGCTGTATTGATGCGAAAGCGCTTCTAGCGTGCGCGATCCCAGAGCACTTCGCCGCCGGATTCGGCGCGCGAGAGCACTCGCGCTATGACGAACAGCAGGTCCGACAGCCGATTGAGGTACTGAAGTGCCTCCGGTCGCACGGCTTCATCCGCTGCCAGCGTGATCGTCGCACGTTCGGCGCGGCGCACGATTGTGCGCGCGAGGTGGCATGCGGCCGCTGCGTGCCCACCACCGGGCAAGATGAACTCCTCCAGAGCAGGCAAGTCGGCGTTGAAATCGTCAAGATCTCGCTCCAGGCGCTCGACGAAAGCGGCCGTGACGGCTGCGTGCCCGGGGATACAGAGCTCGCCGCCGAGTTCGAACAGGTCGTGCTGAACGTCGGTCAGCGACTGGCGGACACGCCCGGGCACGACGTCATGGGCCAGCACCACGCCGATTGCGCTGTTGGCTTCATCGACCGTGCCGTATGCATTGACGCGCAGGCTGTTCTTCGGGACGCGCGAGCCGTCACCGAGACCGGTCGTGCCGTCGTCGCCGGTTTTTGTGTAGATCTTGCTGAGCCGTTTGCCCATCGTGGGTCAGTGTCCTAGTTCCAGCGGTATTTTAGCTCGACGAAACCACTAAGCTCCTGCATCCGAAAATTCGCGGCCGTCTGGTATTCCGTATCGAACAGATTTTCGATCCTGGCGTGAATGCCCCAGGAATCGCTCACGCTGAATTGCCCGGTCAGGTTGGCCACTACGTAGCCGTCGAGTCTTGTGCCACCGAAATCTTCACGGTCACCGGCGGCCACGAGCGAAACGCCGAGACGGTGGCGCCCGATGTCCCGCGTATAGGAAACCGACGCCGACTCGTCGGCGCGCCGCAACAGCCGCGCGCCCGTACTGGCGTCTTCGGCGCGTTGTCTGGTGAGCTCGGCATGAAAGGCAAAATTATCGCCCCGATACTCGTAGGCGACCTGGGCGCCGCGGATTTCGGCCTGCGCAATGTTCCGTAACGTGAAGGTCTGAAAATCGAACTCAATCAGGTCGTCGATATCGTTCGCATAGAATTCTATGCTCAGGGCGTGACCGGTGCCCGGGGCATAACGAAAGCCGAGCTGCACTTCGTCTGATAGCTCCGGATTGAGGTCGGGATTACCGCCGAAGCCAAAGCGGTCCGTGGCGTCAGGCGCGCGGAACGCATGGCCGAGTCCCGCATTCAGCGTCCAGTCNNGTGGTCGGTGAGACGGATGGCGAGAAATGTGCTGTGCCGGTTACGCGTCCACTGGTCCTGTAAGAATACGGCCTGAACCTTCGTGTCCTCGTCGAATCCGAAGCCGAACGACAGCGAAGACGCGTTCTCGTCGACATAATAGAGACCACCGGTCAAGGTATGGTTTGCGAACGCGTGGCTATACTGCCAGTCGAGACCGATTCGCTCGGAAGTGACGAAGTCTTCGCTCTGGTTCTGAGAGATATCGTCCGTCATGAATGACGCGATCAATTTGCTGGTGCCCTTGTCGCCGATAAACGAATTCAGTTCGGCAGCAGTGGTCGAATTTTTGAAATCCTGATCGACCGGGTTCAGGAAAAAGTCGAGATACTCTACTGTGCCCTCGGTTTGCCAGTGACGCAGAATTATTTCGTTCTTCACAAAGCGACGTGCGCCATAGAGGTTGAGCGAGAGATTGTCATAACCACGTTCGATATCGGAGTCGGTTCGCGGCGCATATCCCCCGGTGTCCTGCCAGTTGATCGTCACCCCGAACTCGCCGTCTTCGCTTTGGTTGCCGCCCGATACGAAGCCGGATCGGGTATCGAAACTGCCAGCGCCGAGACCCGTTTCCAGGAAAGCACGATCGGCGCGGCGCGTAATGACATTGATGACACCGCCGATGGCATCGGTGCCGAACAGCGCCGAGCGGGCGCCCTTGACGATCTCGATACGCTCAATCAGTTCCGGCGCAATGTGTTGAATGGCTGCACCGCCGAGTGTCCCCGGGTTGATGCGAACGCCGTCGACGAGAACCAGCGTGTGATTGCTTTCAGTGCCTCGCAGGAAGACCGAAGTGGCCTGGCCGGGACCGCCATTGCGCCCGATATCGATGCCGGTCTGAATGCGCAGCAGCTCGGCAAGGTCAGTCGCCATCGACAGTTCGATGTCTTCCCGGGTGATGACCGTGACCGGCACGATGGCATCAGACAGGGAAACCTCTGTTCGCGTCGCCGTAACCACGATCGTTTCTTCCGGGGGGCGATCGGCTGCAGGTGCAGCATAGGGGACGATCGTCGCAACGATGGCGAACAGACAAACGCGAATTTTCATTTTTTTCTCCTTACGTGCCGCCCGCACGCGCAACGGTTCATGGGCTCAACAGGTCGGTCTCCGGGCTGACGAGAGGACGTTGGTCCTTGCCGTAGCGCCTTCCCACGAACTCGTTGCTGTTTCGCAGTGGCTCCGGATCCTTCTCGACCCGGGGGCTACGGTTTATCTCGATCACCGTTGCGGGGGCAGCGCCGGAATGAGTCCTTGTGAGGACTTCACCGGCTTCCCGTTAACCCGATTTTGCCGAATCGGGCTCACCTGGTGAGGCACCTACGATAGGGAGGCTGCCAAATGCTGTCAAGCGAGAACACCGATGCTTGTCTATCCGACGACGAGGGGCTATTTTGCGCCGAGCGTATCGGCTCCTATCCGGGGATAAACAGTGGAATCGTTCGACGACAGCAAGGCATCGGAAGAACTTCGGGCGGCACTGGAGGCAGCGCGCGCAGCGGCGGTGATCAGTCGCAATTACTATTCCGGCGATTTTACCGTCACGACCAAGGAAGATCTGACACCCGTAACACAGGCGGATGTTGAATGCGAGCAATGCATTCGCGAGATTATTCTCGAGCGATTTCCGGACCATGGGTTTTATGGTGAGGAAACAGGTCGTACGCGCGAAGATGCCGAGTCGCTGTGGCTGGTCGATCCGATTGATGGCACCAAGGGATTTGTTCGCCAGTACCCGTTTTTCTCGACGCAGATAGCGCTCATGCGAAACGGCCGCATTGTCCTCGGCGTGTCGAGCGGCACAATGATGGATGAACTGGCGTGGGCGGAGGAGGGCCAAGGCGCCTGGCTGAACGGAGAGCGCATATCGGTCAGCCACATTCGCGATATCGATCGGGTCGCCGTATCGACCGGAAACCTGAAGTCACTCGCCAGGAGCGACGGCTGGTCCCAGCTTGGCGATATCGTTGCTCACGCCGATCGTATACGGGGTTATGGCGATTTCTACCATTACCACCTGCTTGCGTCCGGCAAGATCGAGGCCGTCATCGAATCGGATGTCAACATCCTCGATATTGCGGCGTTGTCGATTATTGTGACCGAGGCGGGGGGCGTGTTCACAGACCTCAATGGCGCGGCCGTCGATCTCGATACTCGCTCCGTGCTGGCCGCGAATCCGGCTCTGCACGAAGACTACCTGTTGCGGCTACGGGGCTGGGTCACCTGATGATGCAACATAGAGTTTGTGTGAACGCCAGTGCACAGACTCTACCCGGGTCGCATACAGTTCCCCGAGGATGTCCTCGTTGAGTACGTCCTGGCTGGCACCGAGCTTCCAGCGGCCATCACCGAAAAGCAACAGGCATTGATCGGCGAAGCGCGCGGCAAGATTGACGTCGTGAAGGCTCGCGATAATGCCGGCACCCGCGTCCGCCGCCCGCCGCAACACGCGCAGCGCATCGAGTTGGTGCTGCGGGTCCAGATGATTCGTGGGCTCGTCGAGCAAGTAGACATCCGGCGCCTGGGCGAGTACCTGGGAGATCGCCAATCGCCGCCTTTCGCCGCCCGACAGCGTGAGTATGTCCCGCTGGCGCAGTTCGTAAAGTCCCATTGTGTCCAGCGCCGCCTCGGCCGCCGCGTAGTCCTCGGTCGATTCCCAACTCAGCGCTGCTATGTGCGGGTGGCGGCCGATCAGGGCCGTATCCAGAACCGTGGCCGGGAAAATGTCATCGATGACCTGCGGCAACAGCGCGAGGTGCTTTGCCGTGTGCTGTCGCTTCTGCGAGGAAATGTCATCGCCGAGCAGCCGAACCCGGCCAGCGTCGGGCGTTCGCAAGCCGGCCAGTGTCAGCAGCGTCAGGGATTTGCCGGTACCGTTGCGCCCGAGCACTGCGATGATTTCCCCGCGCCGGACCTCGAAATTCAATGCATCGACCAATAGCCGCCCGGGCACGGTAACCGTGATGTCGTCGCAAGCCAGCAAATTCGAATCTGCATCCGTCATGGCGCGAGCGTAGCCCAGACTATTCGATAAGACGAATTTCCCGGGCCGTGGCCGGACCGATGACTGTGTACTTGAGGCTCTTCGGAACAAGCGCATCATCGGCGGCGACGGCGATGCGTCCGCCCATGATTTCGGCCCAACGTTGCGGATACAGAGGGCTGCGATCGGGTTCGGCGAGTCCGTCCGGCGGGATCGGCTGGCCGGTGCCGAGCACGTACTTGTCGGTCGCACCGAGCGTGTGCATGAATTCGTGTGCGATGACCACGTTGTTGGCGCCGGCATGCCGACGGCTGGCCCGCGCATTTACGATTCCCACCATGCCTTTCTGCAGCCCGACAGAGTTCTCGAGCACGTAGGCATTCTCGGGATTGTGATAGCGCACGAACAGTCGTACGTCCGGCGTGATGTCGTCTTGCCGGCCGGCGGTACGCGACGCCCACCAGCGCAGCTTCAGCGACCAGGACATCACGCCAAATACGCCACCGTCCGGGTCGATCGCAGGCGGTTGTTCACGGACCGGCAATCCGAGCTCCATTCGCAACGGCCGGTGAACGGTCCTGCCATAGCGCTCGACCTCGCGGGCGACGAACTCCTCGATATCGGAGAAGTCGTCAGTCTCCAGCTGCGCGATGTAGGCATCGACGATTTCGCTGCCGTCGGCATTGATCGGGTATACCTTGACCCAGAGGCTGTTATTCCAGTCGGTGCTGCGGGATTTTGCCAGCCAGGTGCCGACCGCGACGAACAACAGGATCAACAGCAGTATCGCGATTCGAAGCGCTTTGAACATCAGTACTCGGGTGGCTGGCGCACCATCGAGAGCTGCTCGAATGCATAGGCGACTTCAATGAGTTGCCGATCCGAAAATTCCTTGCCGATGAACGACAGGCCGATGGGAAGCCCGCTCGCAAACGCCGCCGGAATCGTGATGTTGGGATAACCGGAAATTGCGGCGAGGGACGAGCTGCCGACGCCATAACTGTCGCCATTGACATGATCGGTATACCAGGCGGGCCCATTTGTCGGGGCGATCAGGGCGTCCAGCGCATGTTCCTCGAGCGCGGCGTCCAAGGCCGCGGTCGACACCTTCTTGCTTGTCGCCAGCGCCTGCGTGTATTCCTCGTCTTCGAGCGTCCCTGTTTCCTGGGACTTCAGCAGGACGTCCTGGCCGAAGAACGGCATGACCGTCGCGCTGTTCTCCTCGTTAAAACGGATGATCTCATCGAGCGTCGAGACGGGCGCCCCGGACTCGCCAAGGTATTTCTCGAGATCGCTCTTGAACTCGTAGAGAAGTACCGTGTATGAGGCGTCATACATCGCTTCAGCCTCGATCTCGATGTCGTCGATAATCTCCGCACCGCCCTCTCTGAGAGTCGCGATACTCGATTCGAGCATTTGCTCGACGGCCGGGTGGCCGGCGCCCCAGTAGTTACGAATCACACCAATTCGCTTGCCGTTCAGCCCATCGGCCGTCAAACCGCTCGTCATATCGGTGGGCCGGTCCGGCAGGCTCGCCGTAATCGGGTCGGCCGGATCGATGGCCGCCATCGCGCCGAGCAGGATGGCCGCGTCGCGCACCGTGCGCGCCATTGGTCCGGCCGTATCCTGGCTGTGCGCGATCGGAATAATGCCATCGCGGCTCAGGAGTCCGAGTGTCGGCTTGACGCCGACGATGCCATTGATGCCCGAGGGGCAGACGACCGAGCCGTTCGTCTCGGTGCCAACTGCAACGGTCGTCAGGTTGGCGGCGACCGCTACGGCGGATCCGCTCGACGAGCCGCAGGGATTGCGGTCGGGGTCATAGGGATTGCGTGTCTGTCCTCCGATACTGCTCCAGCCACTCGAGGAATAATCAGAACGGAAGTTTGCCCACTCACTGAGATTGGCTTTGCCGAGTATGACGGCCCCGGACTCCCGTAGGCGGCCGACGATGAACGCGTCGTCCGGCGCAATGTGGTCGGCCAGCGCCAGGGAACCCGCGCTGGTCACCATCTGGTCGCCCGTGTCGATATTGGCTTTGACCACGACCGGGATGCCGTGCATCGGGCCTCGCGGGCCCGACGCGAGACGTTCCTGATCGAGGTTGCGTGCGATCGCCAGTGCGTCGGGGTTGATCTCGATCACCGAATTGAGTTCAGGACCGCCGTGGTCGATGGATTCGATCCGGGCGAGATACCAGGCGGTGAGTTCCTCGGCGGTGAGTTCGCCACGCTGCATCATGTCCTGCAGGTCGGAAATCGTTGCCTCGTTGAGGTCGAGCGCCGGCTCGCTGCAGGCGCACAGCCACATGAATGAAGCGAGTAGCAGGCCCCGCATCATCGGTATGGCCGCTCGTCCGGACATTTATTCGGGCTTGCGGAGCCGCAGCACGAACCGGTCCGTGTTACCGCGAATCGAGGGGTCAAACACATTCCTGGTGTGATCGTCATCAGGGTTCTGCAGGACGTCGCTCTCGGCTTCGAGAACGAAGCCGGCACCCTCGAGTTCCGCGATGACGACGGCCGAGTCGATTCGGTGCAGGGAATTACCCGTTTCCGCAGGTGATCCAGGGGCCGCCGAATGATCGACGATGCCGAGTGTCCCGCCCGGCTTGATGCCCTTGTATATCTCGGCCAGAAACGCCGGGACGTCGATCTTTTCCCAGCCGTATTGCTCGGACGACCAGTACAAGTCGTGATAGTTGAGGATTATCGTCGCCGCGTCGAAGGTGTCTGCCTCGAGCGAAAGCTCATTGTTCTCGGCGTGCAGGATCTCGGTGTTCGGCAGGCGATCGTCGGCATGACGCCTGACATGCGCGTCGCCCGCGAAATTCAGAATCGGCGTATTCGCGTGTGCGTATACCTTGCCCTCGCTGCCGACGACATGCGCGAGCAATTCTGTGTAGTAGCCGCTGCCGGCCCACATTTCGAGGACGACGTCGCCCGGGCCAATACCGAAAAACTCGAGCACGGCATCGGGTTTGCGGCCCGCGTCCGATGCCAGATCGCCCTCGAGTCTCTTGTCGCTGGCGACAGCGGCTGCGTATATCGATACTTCGGGCGCGGCTTGTGCCGGAGGTTTGCTCGCGGCGGGTTCAGGGCTGCTCTTGTCCTGGCCACAGCCGGCGAGCAGGAGAAGGACGATCGACAGAGTGAATGTTGTTTTCATGCCTGACTCCTCTGCGAAGTGACGCCTGCATGATACCGGGATCCGGTCCGCATTAGTTGCGAAATGAGCGCCCAATAAAAAGCCCCGCGGCGTGAGCGGCGGGGCTAGGTTTCTCTTTTTTTTATTAAAAGAGGTAACTGCAAATTCGGTCTACGGATACAGAGATATTATTATTATTGGATCTGGATCTTATTGTTTTTGTAGTTATTGTTCTTCTGGCGTCTAAATCCTGTTCGTAGCCGTTTAGTGATACCGAGCGCAGTTACACTTCGCTTGGGCAGGATATTCAAAGCAAGTCCTGTGCCAACCCGGCCCCAGGCACCGGGAATTCAACTGTTTAGCGGTCGGTTCGGGCGACCGGCAGGGCGTATTCACCCCATTTCGTAAAAAAAGTCGACATAACCGCCGCGCGCCACATAAGGTCTTCTGCAAACAAGCCCCCATAAGCCCCAGAAAACACTACATATAGTGATATGCGAGCTGTGAATTGGCTGGCAATCGATGTGTATGCCTTAAAGGCAATCATCACGGCTTTCGATTCCTGCGAAATTCGAACCGAAAATCTCGCCGATTTGTCAAATTATTCGACGGAACCGTCAGCCTGCCTGCGTTCAATCAGGCCGATCGCGCTGAAGAAGCGCCCATTTCTGACAACGCCGATGACTTTGAGCGTGTCGCGAAGATCACTGAGGGGATCGCCGTCGACCAGAACGAGGTCGGCACTTGCGCCGGGTGCGATTCGTCCCGCCTGTACGCCGAGTCCGAGTGCCGCAGCCGCGTTGATACCCGCCGTCCTGAGCACGTGTTCCGTGTCGAGACCTGCGCCTTCAAGAGCGCGAAACTCGGCGTGCAAGCCAATGCCTGGCCCGAGCCCATTCGCTTCGCTGCCGAGTACGATCGAGGAGGCGTGCGATGCGAGCTTTGGCGCCTCGCTGAATCGCCGCACCGAGGGCGCTCCCCGAACCAGAAGCTTCGCCTGCCTGGACGCCATCAGATCTGCCAGGCCGGGTGTTCGAGAATCAGCCAGACCGGATAACACGGTCGCCGGCTCGGCCGATGTCGCGAGCCGGGCATCCTCGTAACGGATACCGCGAGGAGACGTTGGCAGCGCATCGATGCTCAGGTTCATTGCCGTGACCGCATCAAGTTCGAGCCGCCATTCGCTGCCGAGCACGCGCGGCCCCGGCATCTCCTTGCCAGACCAGGTCTCATTGAGTCGATCGGCATCCTCGATATCCGCGACGACTGTTGTCAGTCCGAAGGACAGCAAGGCCGGCCCCAGCGACAATTCGGCATCGGCCGGCAACGTCGCCTGCGCGTCGATGAAACCCGGCAGCGCTGTCAGGTCTCCCATATCGATGACGATCGTGCCCGGACGATCCTTGCGCTGTTCGACAGCGGCAATGCGGCCACCTTCGACCACGATATCCAGGTTCTCTTGATAGCCACCACCGATGCCGTCGAAGAGGCGCGCCATTCGCAAAACCCACCGCTGCTCCGGCGAATTCATTATTGGCAGCTCGCGCGCCACGGCCGGCGCAGGACGAGTTGCGTTGTCCGGGTAAACGATGACGCGAAACGGCACATTACGCGACGTCCAGGAATTGAAACCGCGCTCGCGTATGAAGCCGTTGGATGCATAGAGCATCGACTGGCGATCCCGCCAGGCTACCGGCGTGACGAAAAAGTCCTCGTTCTCTATCAGCGGGCGGACCAGAAGCGGATCGGAGAGAATCGCCATTTCCGTCACGATTCGATCGTCCTCGTGACGCAGAAACGTGACGAGGCTGCCATCCGGGCGCCACGACGGACTCGACAGGCGTGATTCGGAGGCAACAAGCACTTCTTCGGGTTGACCTCGTCGACGCAGAACCAGGGACCACTCGTCGTCGAAGCGCCGAATAAAAACCAGGTCCTCGCCATTCGCCGACCAGGCCGGCTCGGTCTCGTCGCCGGGCAGGTCGGTCAGGCGCCAGGCCAGGCCGGTCGGCACGTCGAGCTCCCAGATATCGAAGCCGGACTCACGGCGATCACTCGAGAACACGATTCGGTCGCCGTCCGGATGCCAGCCGGGATAGTGATCGAAATAGCCTCCGGTGCTGAGCAGCGCCGCGGCTGGCGCTGCGTCCCTGTATATCCACAGCTGCTCCTGGCCGCCGTCCCTGGCCTGGAAGACAATGGCAGCCGCATCGGGAGACCAGCGTGGATATCTCGCTCCCACGGGTCCGCCCGGAATTTCGCGAGCCAGGCCGCCCCCGTCCGGGATGATGCGAATCTCTCCGAGCAGGTCGAACACGATCCGGCCGTCGGCGGCAACGTCGATCGAGAAGTTCGTTCCCCGCGTCAGCGTTACCTGTGCGTCGGCCGTCGTGGCAAACGCAAGGCTGATCGTGAGACAAATTCTGGTCAAACAGCGAGTCAAGGTTGCAGCCGGGTTCCTGTCCAGGTGCCGACGACAAACGTATCGTTATCGCCGCGCTCGAGAGTCCGGTCCCAGCGCGCGCGATCGTGGATGCGATCGGTGCCTTCGATCCAGAGCTCGATCCGCCTCGGCCAGACACGAATGCCGCCCCAGTGCGGAGGTCGTGGGATGACGGGCCGGTCCTTGGCGGCAATCGACTTCAGGTTTCCGGCTGCCTTTACGCCGAGTTTCATCGCACGCTTGCCAACCTGTGCGATCAGGGCTGCCCGCGACTCGAGCGGCGAACTCTGATCCGAGCCCCAGGCGCCAATCTGGCTTCCCCAGTCACGAGAAGCGAAATAGGCGTCGCTCTCTTCGGGAGGGGAACGGACGGCGATGCCCTCGAGACGGGCCTGCCTGCCGAAATCATCCCAGTGAAAAACGAGCCCGATATTCTCGTTGTGTTCGAGATGGCGGACCTTGTCCGACTCGTAGTTCGTGTAGAACACGACGTAGCCGGGATCGGGAACGAATTCCTTGCAGAGCACCTGCCGCCCGGTTGGTTGCCCGTCCTCGCCGACGGTGACCGCTGTCATCGTGTTCGGATTGCGCTGAACCTGTTTCTCCATGGCTTCATCGAGCCAGGCTTTCACCCAGTGCATAGGGTCCGATGGCAGCTCCGTCGGTAGTCTCGTTGCCGCGCAAGGGTCGGTCACTTCTGCCTCCGTAAACGCCGGTCAATCACCACAGATCCGCGTACCGCCTTCGCGGCGCGGATCCGACGCGACTTCGAAGCCGCTCTCTTTATCGACAAGTGTCGCACCAATTCCGCCGAAGTACATGTTCAGGCCGGGCATAACGATGACGGGCAAATCGGTCTCGGGCAAGTCGAGACCGGGCTCCGACATCAGGCGATCCGTATCGCCGCTCATGTCGATGTGCAAGCGGGGATGGGCGATCGCTTCGGCCAGTGGCATTTCCATTTGCAGCAGATTGACGAGGAACTGGTGCAGTGCCGTCGTGATGCGATCGGCGCCGGGCGAGCCGGCCGCCAGGACCCGGCCCTTGCGCCGGGCGACACTGGGGGCCATGTTCGAGGGCAGTCGAATCCCGGGCGGCCCCGCTTCGAGGCCCCGCCGATTGAGTTCCAGCTCGCCCAGGCAATTGTTGAGCCACAAGCCCGTGCCCGACGGCATCTCTCCGGAGCCGTATCCCGAAGACGCGGTGACGGCGCAGGCGACGCCATTCTCGTCGACGGCGGACGTGTGCACGGTCGATGCCGACATCCATTCGCCGATCTGCCTGCTGCCGGCGAGCTTCAGCAGTTCGGCCGCTTCGTCGCCGACGTCATTGGCGAGGTCGAGCCGCGATCGGCGAAAATCGAGGACGGATCGCTGCACCTTGATCAGGTGATCGAGAGCTGCAGTGGTCCAGCGTTTGTGTCGCAGGTCAGAACATGCCAGCAGCATCGCGGCGAGTACCGAACCGCCGACAGCGGGCGGCGGATTGCTCGCGATCGTCCAGTCGCCGACGCTCACCTGCAGCGAAGGCCGCTCGACGGCCTCGAAACTGCCCAGATCATCCATCGACAACGCGCCACCGTTGTCCCGAATGTGGGCCGAAATCCTTTCGCCGATGTCACCCTCGTAAAACAGGCGGGCGCCTTCCCCGGCAATCGCGGACAGCGTGTCCGAGAGGTGCGGCACGACGATGAGACTACCTTGCTCACGCAGTGCGCCGTTCTGGTCATGCAAAGCGTTGTAGCCGTCATCGCTCCGGCCGAAGATGCTTTCACCGGAATAGCCCAGGTAGTAGTGGCAGGCTGCAGACAACGGAAACCCTTCGCGTGTCGCGCGGATGACCGGAACGAACAGGTCGCTCCAGCTTGCGCTGCCGAACAGCTGCCACGCCCGTTCGATGGCGGCCAGCGAACCCGGTACGGCAACCGATCCCGGACCCGCGAGCGTCGTAATGCCGCCGCCATAGTCGATCGTCACGGTTGGCGCCGCGTGGCCGCGCTCTTCATCGGGCAGTCCGCGCCCCGGCACGGCGACATTGCCATCGATCGTGACGGGATCTGCATCGGGCTGCCAGATCGTGACGAATGCGCTGCCCGCCATCGCACAAACGCCCGGTTCCGTGTTCATCGTGGTCAGGGCTGCCGCCAGGGCACAGTCCACGGCGTTGCCACCGAGCTGTGCAACCTCGTTGGCGCCGTCAGCGGCGAGCTGAGACGTTGTTGCGACGGCGACTTTGGTCACGATAGGGTCCCGCCGCCAGGCGCGCGGCGACTAGTAATGAATAACAGATCGAATGCTCTTGCCTTCATGCATCAGATCAAATGCGCGATTAATTTCCTCGAGCGGCATCGTATAGGTAATGAATTCGTCGATCTTGATTTCGCCGTTCATGTACTGGTCGACCATGCCGGGCAATTGTGACCGGCCCTTGCAGCCACCGAAGGCTGTGCCACGCCATACGCGACCGGTTACGAGTTGAAATGGCCGCGTCGAGATTTCCTGACCGGCGCCAGCGACGCCGACGATCGTCGATTCGCCCCAGCCCTTGTGACAGCACTCGAGAGCCGCGCGCATGAGTCCCACGTTGCCGACACACTCGAAGGAATAGTCGACGCCGCCGTCCGTCAACTCGACGATGACGTCCTGGATCGGGTCCGAGTAGTCCTGCGGATTGACCGTGTCGGTCGCACCGAGCTGGGTTGCGAGTTCGAACTTGCCCGGGTTGATGTCGATCGCGACGATTCGGCTCGCCTTGGCCATGACGGCGCCCTGGATGGCGCTGAGGCCGACGCCTCCCAGCCCGAATACCGCCACGGTCGCGCCGGGCTCGACCTTGGCCGTATTCAGCACGGCGCCGATCCCGGTGGTTATGCCGCAGCCGAGCAGGCACACCTTTTCGAGCGGCGCCTCTTCGCTGATCCTGGCCAGCGAGATTTCCGGGAGCACGGTGTATTCGCTGAACGTCGACGTACCCATGTAGTGGAAAACGGGCTTGCCGTTGAGTGAGAACCGCGAGGTGCCATCCGGCATCAGCCCCTGGCCCTGGGTAACCCGGATCTTCTGGCACAGGTTCGTCTTGCCCGAGGTGCAGAAGTTGCATTCCCCGCATTCCGGGGTGTACAGAGGAATCACGTGATCGCCGACCTTGACCGACGTTACGCCTTCGCCGACTTCCTCGACGATCGCACCACCCTCGTGGCCAAGAACGGCAGGGAAAAGTCCCTCGGGGTCTTCTCCCGACAACGTAAAGGCGTCGGTATGACACACTCCCGTCGCTACGTTGCGGATCAGAACCTCGCCGGCTTTAGGACCGTCCAGGTCGATCGTCTCGATCTCCAGTGGCTTACCCGCTTCCCAGGCGACTGCTGCACGTGTCTTCATCGTTGTTCTTCCCCGCTTGTGCGTTTTTGTTCCGGAAGGCGATATTCGCACGATTATCGGTCCGCCCTCAACGCAATGCGGCTTGCTCCGCTGCGCGTGTCTCCTGTAAAACACTGCACATGGATCTTGATGAGCTGCGCAAGCAACTAACAGCCGTCGATCGCCAGATTGTCGACCTGATTGCCGAACGCCAACGAGTCGTCAGTGACATCGGCCGCAACAAACAGGCATCAGGCAAGGGCACGCGCGACTATGCGCGTGAAAAGGACGTGCTCGACATGGGCCGCAGCCGTGCCGAAGAGCTGGGGATCGATCCCGACCTCGCCGAAGACGTGTTGCGCAAACTCATCCGGTCATCGCTCGCGAGCCAGGAGCGCGATCGTGTCATTGCCGAAGGCAAGGGTGATGGACAGCGCGTGCTCGTGATCGGTGGAGCCGGCAAGATGGGCGGCTGGTTTGTCGATTTCTTTGCGTCGCAGGGATATGACACGACGATTGCCGACCGCAACGCCGATGAGGAGTCCCGACATCTCAGGAACTGGACCGATGCCGGTGTCGATTTCGATGTCATCGTCGTCGCAACACCACTCGCGGTGTCGGGCCGCATCCTTGCGCAACTCGCGGTCCTGCGGCCGAAGGGCCTCGTATTCGACATCGGCTCGCTGAAATCACCCCTGGTTGACGGTCTCGCCGAGCTGCGTGACGCGGGCTGCCTTGTTACGTCATTGCACCCGATGTTCGGCCCGGAGACCCGCCTCCTCTCAGGCCATCACCTGATCTTTTGCGACGCCGGGGTTCCCGAGGCGACCGAGGCCGCAAAGGAGCTGTTCAGCTCGACGATGGTCGAGAGAATAGACATGGGGCTCGACGATCACGACCGGCTGATCGCCTACGTGCTCGGCCTTTCGCACGCGCTGAACATTGCGTTCTTTACCGCGCTTGCCGAGAGCGGTGAAGCGGCACCAAAACTCGCGAAGATGTCATCGACCACGTTTGACGCCCAGTTGCTCGTTTCTGCGGCCGTGGCCCGGGATAATCCTCACCTGTATTTCGAAATCCAGAACCTCAACAAGTTCGGGGTGGATCCACTTGACGCGCTGTGTGAGGCCGCGAATCGCATACGCGAGACCGTTGTCGGCAACGACGAGACCGGATTCGTCGAACTCATGGAAAAGGGTCGCCAGTACATGGCACTAAGGAGCTGATGCAGACACAAGCCGATCTCAGTTCGCGACTCGCGGCTATGGAACGGGAACTCGAGGAACTCAAAGCCGAAATTGTGCGCAACGATGCCAAGATGCATCGGATGCAACAGAGAGAGCTTCGGCTGCTGCATTCCGAGGACCTGCAAACGCTGATCCACGAACTGACCGCAGGCCTGCGGTCGAGCTACCACCTGCAGCAGGTCACGGTCGTCCTGTGCGACCCCGATCACGACATTCGTCACCTGCTGCTTGCGGCCGGTACCCCTGCCGAGTCATTTGAAGGCCTGTTGATGGTCGAATCACTGGCTGGACTCGCGCCGCAGTATACGGCGATGCGACGCACCTGGCTCGGTGCCTTTGCGGCCTGTGATCACCAGCTCATCTTCCCGCAGTCCGACGGGCTGGAAAGCGTCGCAATGATCCCGCTGACACGGCACAAGCGGCTGATCGGCAGCATCAACCTCGGCAGCGCTGATCCGAAGCGATACGCGGGCGAGTACGCTGTCGATTTTCTCGCACACCTCGGGATCATCGCGTCGGCCTGCGTCGATAACACCGTCAACCGGGCGCGGTTGCTGCGCAGCGGTTTTACCGACGTATTGACCGGCTGGCACAACCGCCGGTACCTCCAGGTGCGGCTGAACGAGGAGCTGGCTCGCGCCCGGCGTGACCAGCAGCATGTCGTCTGCCTGATGCTGGATGTCGATCATTTCAAGTCCGTCAACGACGCTCACGGTCACGTGGCCGGTGATGCCGTCCTGCAGGAAATGGCGAACCGGATCGATGCGCAGGTTCGCGAAAGCGACGTTACGGCCCGCTACGGTGGCGAGGAATTCGTCGTGTTGCTGCCGAATACGGATACCGCCGCCGCCGCGACACTCGCGGAACGTATTCGTGCCGCCGTGTGCGCTTCGCCTTTCGAATTGCCGAATGGCGAAGTCCGCGTGATTACCACGTCAATCGGCATTGCCGGGGTTACGCCGGGGCCCGATGAAGACGATCTCAAGACACTGGCAGAGTCGCTGATTGCGCGTGCCGATGTTGCGCTCTACCGGGCCAAGGCCGACGGGCGTAACCAGGTGAGTGTGGACGACTCGCAATGAGAAGGCTGCTGCCTCTGCTGCTCGTGGCGGCCTGCGCGCCGGAGCAGGCCGTCGATGAGGTCTCGCGGGATCCCGTGGTGGTTTATGCGGCATTCGAAGAGGATCCCGCACTCACCGGCCTGTTCGATCGCTACACGGAGGCGACCGGCGTCGTCGTCATGCACCGATATGGCAAGCCGGAGGCCATTGTCGACGACCTGGTCCGGAATGACGTTCTGCCGCCGGCCGATCTCCTGATGACACGTTCGGCCGTCGACATATGGCGGGCCGCCGAGGAAAGCGCCCTGCGGCCGTTGTATTCCGAGGTGGTTGCCGGACGAGTTCCCGATTGGGCGCGAGACACTGACGATCTCTGGTTCGCGACGTCGGCCGATATTGCGGTTGTCGCCTACAACCCGAAACAGCTTGAGGGCGAGGCCATTGCCTTCTCGAGTCTCGCGGAGCCGGGTTTCGCCGGAAAGCTGTGCCTGTCGTCATCGAAGAACAGCATCAATCGCGCGGTTATCGCTTTAATGATCTCGGCAAGTGACGTTCGTCAGGCGGAACTCACCGTTCGTGGTTGGGTGGGGAACCTGGCTGCGCCGCCGTTTGCTACCGAAGCGGAACTTGCGGCCGAGATCGCCGCCGGCAATTGCGCCGTGGGCGTTGTTTCGCGCAGTGTTGCCGAGAACATTGGCGATCTCGAGATTCGCCGCCCGGACGTTACCATCGCGACGATCGATGCGATCGGCATCGGCCGCCACGCGCGCAACCCGGACGGCGCAGTGAGCCTGATCGAGTGGTTATTCGACGAATTGCCGGCAATCGATACTGCTGAAATCGCTCCGATTGATGCGAGCATTCCCGCATGGAACGCGGAGGATGCGCGCAAGCTCGCTGAGCGCGCACGCTATCACTAACCCCGGTTCGAGTAAGGCAGGCGGCTGCTAAACTAGTTTGCATGACCCATCCACCGGGGGGTGCGTGGACCGGATCAGGAAATTTGTCTCGGAGGTTGCCCGGCGCCGTGTGTTTGCGACGACGGCGCTCTATATCGTCGCTGCCTGGGCCGTGATCCAGGTCGCCGACCTGTCGATCGAGGCCGGTCTCTTGCGCATCCCGCTGCGCAGCGTCTTCGTTGCGGCGTTCCTGGGTTTTCCGATTGCTCTTGTCGTCGCCTGGTCTTACGACATCACTCGCAAGGGAATTGTCAGGACGCCCCCGGCCGACGCGCCCGACGTGAATAGTCATAACCATGCGGCGGCGGTTGACCTGGCGCTGGTTCTGTTGCGAACGGGCGAGACCGAGCGGGCGGACTACCTGCTGCAGAAGAGCCTCGAGCACATCGACACGATTCACCGGTTTGGCATTAATGGTTACGCGGTCGATGACGTTCTGATTTACACAATGCAGGGACGTAAGGACAAGGCTATTGCGACGCTGCGGCAGGCGGTCGATGAGGGCTGGCGGGGCTCATGGTGGATCTTCCTCGAACTCGACCCCGCGCTCGACCCGCTCAGGGATGATCCCGAGTTTCAGTCCATCGTCGAGACGATTCGAGCGGATATGGCGGCGCAGCGTCAGCAGCTGGATCAAATGCGGGCGAACGGGGAGCTGCCGCCGATTCCGTAATCGCAAGGTGTCCGACCGTCAGGAATTGCCCGTCGATTTCCTCGTCTTGCTCATCAGAATCAGAAACAGTGGCACGCCGATCGCCGCCGTCAGTGCGCCAACGGGCAGCTGGCGTGGCGCCATGACCGTGCGCGCCAGCGTATCGGCGATGACGAGCAGGCTGCCACCCGCGAGAGCCGACGCGGGCACGACGATGCGATGATCCGAGCCGGCAACGAGGCGTACGAGATGTGGGACGACGAGACCGATGAAGCCGATCACGCCAACCGTGGTTACCGACAACGCGGTTGCCAGCGACGCGGCCGCAAACACGATATAACGGAAACTCGCCACGGGCATGCCGACGATTGCCGCCTGCAGCTCTCCCCGTGCGAGCACGTTGAGGTGGCGCGCCACAAGTGTCGTACCGATGGTCAGGCCGATGAGTAACAGGAAGACACGTGCCGGTTCGTAGGCGAAGCTCAGGTCGCCCATCAGCCAGAACAGCATGCCGCGCAGGTTCTGCTCGGGCGTCAGCGCCAGCAGCAGCGTCGTTGCCGCGCTGAAGCCCGCGGCCAGGACGACACCGGTGAGCAGCAACCGCGCGGGAGCCCAGCTTCCCGTGCCATGCGCGATCGAGAACACGAGCAGGGTCGCCGCCATGGCGCCGCCGAAAGCCGCGATGTCGATAGCGAAACTGCCGAGACCCAGGATCATCGCGCAAAGCGCCGCAACGGCGGCGCCCCCGGAGGTGCCGAGGATGTAAGGCTCTGCAAGGGGATTGCGCAAGAGGACCTGCATCAGGACTCCGGCGATGGCGAGCAGGCCGCCGACGGAGAATGCGGTCAGCGCCCGGGGCAGGCGTAATTCGGTGACCAGTGACTGCGTCTTGTCGGTTGCGCGGCCGAGCATCGCGTCAATCGCGTCGGCGATGCCGATATCGGCGCTCCCTGAGGCCAGTGCGACAAGCATGGCCATCGCGGCAAGCCCGAAGAGGCCGGCAAACAGCAGTGATTTGCGCCCTGAGAGCAACCGGCGACTCCACTTGTGACTCGAGTCGCCGACAATGCCTCTATTTCGTGTAAAGTTAAAGGCAGTTTAAGGATTTGTATCGGTTGCTATGAGCAACGACTGGATCGACGCTGAGGGATTCCGCGCGAACGTCGGCATCATCCTGACCAATGCGGACGGCGAGCTTCTGCTGGCCGGCCGGGCAGGCAGCAAAGGCTGGCAGTTTCCGCAGGGCGGCATGCTGGTCGGCGAGGACCCCGAAGACGCAATGTATCGCGAATTACGCGAGGAAGTTGGCCTCGACCGCGGTGACGTAGAGCTTCTGGGCGTGACGTCCGATTGGCTTCGCTACCGCCTTCCCGACAAGTTCGTGCGCCGCAACAGCGAGCCGCGTTGCATCGGCCAGAAGCAGCGCTGGTTCATGCTGCACCTGGTGGCCTCCGCGGAAAAGGTCCGATTCGATCTCGGCAGCCAGCCCGAATTCGACCGCGTACGCTGGGTCGATTTCTGGCGGCCGGTCAACGAGGTCATCTATTTCAAGCGACGCGTCTACGCCCGGGCATTGCACGAACTGGGCTCGACCGTTTATCCACAAGGCCTGCCGCCGCGACCAAGATGGTGGCCCAAGCGCTGGCGGGCCGTATTCGACAAGGACATCTCGGCCGCCAAATCGTGACGTACGGCACTTCTTCTCGCGGTGTCCTCCAAGTAACATAATGTCCTTTGATCGACGAGCTCAGAAATGGCGCGACATTCACCTCTCAATATGCACAGCCGCGGCCGTGTGCTTGTTACGCGGTTTATGCTCGGCGTGTTGTTTGTGGCGGTCGCTTATCTCGTCTACGAATTCGGCCGCATTCAGGCGAATTACAACATCGTCGATGCAAGCAAGGAGCGCCAGGCTTTCGAAGACAGAATCGCCGGTCTTGAGAAAGAGATCGTCGGACTCAGGGAAGAGATCGCGTTGCTGGAGACGCATCGCGATATCGACCGCGAGGCCTACAACGAGGTTGAGACCAGCCTGACGGCTCTGCAGGCGAAGATCCAGGAACAGACGGACGCGATTGCCTTCTACCGGGGTATCGTTTCGCCCGAGGATGGCGCTGCCGGACTCAAGGTGCAGGATCTGAAACTGACGCGCGGGCAGGAGGAACACACGTACAATGTGCGCCTGGTGCTCGTGCAGTCGTTGAAGCATGACCGCAAGGTATCGGGCGACGTCAGCCTGAGTATCGAGGGCGAGCAGGAAGGGTCGCCGGTCACTTACGAATACGGGCAGCTGTTGCCTGAGGAAGCAGACTCCAGCTGGCCATTCTCGTTTCGATATTTTCAGGATTTCGATCGGGAGATCGTGCTGCCGGATGGATTTACGCCGGAGCGCATCACGATCGAGGTCCGCTCGAGGACGCGCTCGATATCGAGCATTGAGGAGAATTACGCCTGGACGACGAGTCCGGGCTGATGGCGATTAATGCCCACACGGGCACGCACTGGAGAGAAACATGTTTGGTCGAAAGCAACGCAGGCACACGGTCGTGGATACTCTGGTCGGCGCCAACACCAAGGTCAACGGAGACCTGAACTTCGAGGGTGGCTGTCACATCGACGGTCGGGTCAAGGGTAACGTTACAGCGGACCCGGACAGCAACTCCGCGCTCAGCGTCAGCGAAGACGGTACGGTCGAAGGCGGCGTCACCGTTCCTTACGTGGTGCTGCACGGCATCGTTCGCGGCGACGTCTGCGCGTCGCAACGCGTTGAACTCGGGCCGACGGCGCGGGTCATTGGAAATGTGTATTACAATCTGATCGAAATGGCGATTGGCGCAGAGATCAACGGCAAGCTCGTGCACCAGCCCCAGGGCCAGGTGCCGCTTCTGGAGCAGACGAATCGCATTGACGAAACTGCGGCGGTGGCCGCCGAAAACTGACAATATTATGGATATGCAAAACGAATCTACGACAACCGCACCGGCACCGCCGGCGCCAGTGGTGTTCACGGACGCCGCGGCAAGCAAGGTCGGTGAGCTCATCAAGGAAGAGCAGAATCCGGACCTCAAGCTCCGGGTGTTCATTTCGGGCGGTGGCTGTTCCGGCTTCCAGTATGGTTTTACGTTCGATGAAAACATCGAAGACGGTGACGCCGAAGTCGTCAACCAGGGTGTGACGCTTGTTATCGATCCTATGAGCGTTCAATATCTGATGGGCGCGGAAATCGACTACAAGGAAGACCTGCAGGGTGCGCAATTCATCATCCGCAACCCGAACGCCACCACAACCTGCGGTTGTGGACAATCCTTCAGCGCCTGAATCCAACAATAACGATCCCGAGGTCATCGCCGGTGTCGACCTCGGTTCCAACAGTTTTCACATGGTCGTCGGTGAGCTGCGCCACGGGCAGCTCATAATCATTGACAGGATTCGCGAGACCGTGCGTCTTGCCGAGGGATTGTCGACGGAAGGCGACCTGTCACCCGACGCCCGCGCTCGTGCGATCGACTGCCTGGCGCGGTTCGGGGAACGGTTGCGTGACATGCATGCGGCAAAAGTCAGGGCAGCCGGAACAAGCACTATCCGGCGTGCGCGTGAAGATACCGGATTCATGTCGGAGGCCGAGGCGGCGCTTGGTCACCCGATCGAGGTCATCTCGGGCCTCGAAGAGGCACGCCTCATCTATGAAGGTGTCACCAATAGCCTGCCGAGCAGCGACGGCTTGCGACTCGTTATGGATATTGGTGGCGGCAGTACCGAACTCATCCTGGGGCAGGGTCGCGAGCCGAAGGCGCTCGAGAGCGTCCACCTCGGGTGCGTATCCATGACCGAACGCTTCTTCGGGACCGGCAAGATAACCGAGGACGCATTCGAAAAGGCGAGAGTAGCGGCACGACTCGAGTTGCGGCCGGTGAAGGCGTTTTTTCGCGGTGCCAGTGAAATTGAGTCGATTGGCACGTCGGGAACAATTCGTGCGACCGAGTTCATAGCGAGCGAACTCGGCCTGATCGAGGCACATGGCTTAACGCCGGACGCGGTCGAACAACTGATAATGCGGGCCGTCGAGCTTGGGGAAATCGACAAACTGGCGTTACCGGGCCTGTCGGAACGCCGGGCCCAGGTGTGGCCGGGAGGCCTCGCGATTCTCGTCGAGTTATTGGAAGTCTTGCGGGTTGCCGAGATACGGGTATCAGATGGCGCATTGCGCGAGGGTCTGCTGTACAGCCTGCTTGACCGCCTGCAGCATATCGATGCGCGCGAGCGCACCGTGCGCGCCATGGTCGAGCGCTATAACGTCGACAAGAACCAGGCGCAGCGGGTAGCACAAACCGCCGCTGAGTTATTGCGACAGTGTGACAGGCAATGGGGCCTGGATGGTCCGATCAGCGCCAACATTCTCGGGTGGGCCGCGCGGTTGCACGAGATCGGGCTCGATATTTCACACGATGGCTACCAGCGTCACGGCGCCTATATCGCGGCCAACGCCGACCTTCCCGGTTTCCCGCGGGCCGAGCAGCGCTTTCTGGCATTTCTCATCGGCAGTCAGCGGCATTCGATCGAGAACGGGTCTCGCAATATTCTCCCCGAGGCATGGCGCGAGCCGGCAATGAGGCTGGCAATTTTGTTGCGGCTTGCCGTTCTGCTCAATCGCAGCCGGAGTCCGATCGAGGTGCCACCGGTCGCTATCTCGGTCGACGAGAAAAAAATCGTGCTGGACTTCGATCCGGAGTGGCTTGACGCCAACCCGCTGACGGTAGCGGACCTCGATCGTGAGGCCGGCTACCTCCGCGATATCGATTTCGAGCTGAGCTTCAGCTAGGCGGAGCCAGTTCCCGCAGGAAAGTCTTCTGGGCCGAAACGCGCTCTTCACCTTTCGCCGGTTGCGTACGCTCGTAACTGCCGTCGCCGTGTAGCACCCAGGCGTCGCAATTGTCAGCCAGGAACAAATCGAGATCATGTCGGATCTGCTCTTTCATATGCTTCTGGCGAATCTCGAAACACGATTCGTTGCGACGTAGCAGATTGCGTTCCATCCAGTCAGCACTGGCGCAGTAGAATTCTTCGTTGCCGGCATTGAGGAAGTAGTACACGCGGGAGTGCTCGAGGAAGCGGCCGACAATCGAGCGCACGTGGATATTCTCGGACAGCCCGGGCACGCCGGGACGCAACGAACAGATGCCGCGAACGATCAGGTCGATCCTGACGCCCGCCTGAGATGCTTCGTAAAGCGCGTCGATAATCCCGCGCTCGTTCAACGCATTGATCTTCGCGATGATCCGGGCTTTTTTGCCGGCACGGGCATTCGCGGTTTCGCGATTGATCTTTTCCAGGAGCGATGGATAGAGGCTGAACGGCGCAACCAGCATGCGCGACATGTCGCTGGTATCCGTCAAGCTCGTCAACTGCATGAACAACTGATGGACGTCTTCGCCGAGACGCCGACTGGAGCTCATGTAACCGTAGTCGGTGTAAACGCGGGTCGTTGCGTGGTGATAGTTGCCGGTCCCGAGATGAACGTAGCGAATGAGTTTATCGGCCTCGCGGCGCACGACGAGCGCCATCTTGGCATGTGTTTTGTAACCGACCAGGCCGTAGACCACGTGCGCGCCGGCTTCCTGCAAGCGATTGGCCAGCGAGATGTTCGCCGCTTCGTCAAACCGGGCCATCAGCTCGATAATGACCGTCACTTCCTTGCCGGCGCGGGCGGCATTGACCAGCAGGTCGACAATCGGCGACTCCGCGCCCGTGCGGTACAGCGTGATCTTGATCGCCAGCACATCCGGATCGGTTGACGCGGTGTTGATGAAGTCGATCGTCGGTGCGAAAGACTGATACGGATGGTGGAGCAGGACGTTCTTCTTCGACAGCAACGAGAAAATATTTTCGTTGGTGAGCAATTCCGACGGCAGTCCCTGCGTGAAAGGCTTGTACAGCAGCTCGGGCCGGTCTTCGATATCGCAAATCTGGGCCAGACGGTTCAGGTTGACGGGGCCGTCGGCGAGGTACACGTCATGCTCTGCAAGACCGAAATGGTCGAGCAGGAATTCCTGCAGATCGGGCGGGCATTCGTGACTTATCTCCAGCCGGACGGCGGCGCCATGGCGGCTCGCCTGCAGCTGGCCCTCGAGAGCGCGCACGAGATCGGAAATTTCCTCCTCATCCACATACAGGTTCGAATTGCGCGTCACACGAAATTGATAACAGCCGTCGACCTCGAGCCCCGGGAAGAGCTCTGCTACGTGGACTCGAATAATCGACGACAGGAAAACGTAGTGATGCTGGTCGGGACTACTCAGGTGTTCCGGCAGTCGAATAATCCGTGGCAGCGACCGCGGCGCCTGGACCATGCCACGATCACGTTTGCGGCCGAACGCATCCTTGCCGTGCAGGCGCACGATGAAATTCAGACTCTTGTTGAGGACGCGCGGGAACGGCCGTGACGGATCGAAGGTCAGCGGCGTCAGTACCGGAACAACCTGTTCGACGAAGTACTCGTGCAGCCATTTGCGCTGTTCTTCGTCCCACTCCTCAGATTGGAGAAACACAACGCCGGCCTTCGTCAGCTCGGGGAACATGACGTCGTTCAGGAGCTTGTACTGCTGTTCGACGATACCGACCATGATATGTCGAATCGTGTCGAAAACCTGCTGAGCCGATAACTCCTCGGGCCCCTGGGCCAGTGCGCCCATTTCGATGCGCTGCTTCAGGGCGGCCACTCGAATTTCGAAAAATTCATCGAGATTCGTGGAAGTAATACACAGGAAGCGCAGGCGCTCGAGTAATGGGATCGCAGGATCCTGAGCCTGGGCCAACACCCGCTTATTGAACTCGAGCTGGCTGAGTTCGCGGTTGATGTACAGGTCAGCAGGTGGCAGGGCCGGCGCGTCCACGATGTTCTCTCAAAAATCGGCCGAACAGTATAGCAACGACGGTGTATTGATTACGTTGCAGGGTCCACAGATCAGGCAGGTTCATGCACTGTGCCCAGTACGGCCGGGCGTTTGGCGCCCGTGACGGCGGGCAGGTTACCCGGTAGCCCACCCAGGGTGCGCATCGCCAGCCACGCAAATGCGATGGCTTCGACCCAATCGGGATCGAGACCGGCGGTCGCCGTGGACTCGATTGCGATACGGGGCAGTGCCCGCTCGAGGCGCTTCATCAGGTCGACGTTGTGAACGCCGCCGCCGCATACGAGGACCTCGGAAGCATCAGGGGCTTCTGCACGAATGCTGGCAGCGACACTGTCTGCGGTCAGCTGGCTCAGCGTCGCCTGGAGGTCCGCGGCGTCGTATTGATCCACGTTAGCCGCCGCAAGCCAGTGCAGGTTGAAGTATTCGAAGCCGGTGCTTTTTGGCGGCGTGGCCGAAAAGTAGGGGTCGGCTATCAACCTTGCCAGCAGCTCTTCTACGACCCGGCCTGTTGCCGCCCAGTCGCCGTTCTCGTCGCAGTGCGCGCCGATATGCCTTTGCGACCACGCATCGAGCAGGGTATTGCCCGGCCCGGTATCGAAACCGGTGGTCTCGCCGTCGTCGCCGTGCAGAATCGTAATATTCGCGATGCCGCCGATATTCAGGACGATGCGGGTTTCTCCGGGGTTGCGAAACAGCCACTCGTGAAATGCTGGCGCGAGAGGAGCGCCCTGGCCGCCCGCTTCGATGTCAGCGCGACGAAAATCGGCAACCGTCGTAATTCCGGTTGCGTTCGCAATGATGTCCGCATCGCCGATCTGCAATGAGTATGGCGGGTCTGCATCGGGCGCGTGCCGGAGCGTCTGCCCATGGCTGCCGATTGCCCTCACCGCTGCGGGGCTGGTTCCGGATGCGGCGAGCAGCTCGCAGGCTGCGTCGCGAAAACACTCGCCGACCTGGCGGTGCAATTCGGGAACGTCCTCACAAGCGCGCAGCTGCGTATCCGATCGTGCCGCAAGCAGTTTGCTGCGAAGATCGGGCGGATAGGCGTGCTCGCAGGTGGCCAGTATGTCGGCCTTTGCCTCGCCGAAGCGGACGAGCGCGGCATCGATACCATCCATGCTCGTACCGGACATCAGGCCGATAAAAACGTCACTCATCGTGGTTGCCGCCGGCGGGACTAGTCGGCGTACGCAACTGCGAGCCGCTGGGTGCTCTTGAATTGCTCGAGCTCTTCGAGAATAGGCTTCGCCTGCGCCAGGAACTCGTCACGATACCTTGCGGCGATCGGTTCTGCCTTGGGCAGTTTGACTGTGCGCGGGTTGCGGTGCACACCGTTCAGCCGGTACTCGTAATGCAGATGGGCGCCGGTCACGAGTCCGGTGGCGCCGACATAGCCGATGGTCTGACCCTGCCTGACGCGAGAGCCGGCGCGTACGCTGGACGCGAACCTCGACATGTGTGCATACAACGTCGTGATGTTGCCGCCATGCTGCAAGATCACGACGTTGCCATAACCTGACTTGACGCCGCGGTAGATAACTTTGCCATCGCCCGCTGCCTTGATCGGGGTGCCGCTGGGCGCCGCATAATCGACACCGCGATGTGGACGCCGCGTCTTGAGGACGGGGTGCAGGCGGTTCGGATTGAATGAAGAACTGACCCTGAAATCGACAGGCGCGCGCAGGAATGCCTTGCGGACGCTATTGCCTTCAGGCGTAAAGTAATCGCTGCGGCCCGTTTCGTCGACAAAGCGAATAGCCTGGTACTGGCGGCCGTCGTTGTTGAACTCGGCGGCAATGACTGCGCCGTCGGTTACGAACTCGCCGTCTTGCCAGATTTCTTCCCAGTGAACGTAGTAGTTGTCACCACCGCGGATGTCGAGTACGAAATCGACGTCCCAGGCGAAGATTCCGGCCACGTTCATGATGAGCTTGTCCGAGAGTCCGGCCTCGGCGGCGCTCTCGTAGAGCGAGCTGTTGATGACGCCATGAGCCATGCGCTTGCGAATCTCGATGGGCCGCTCGACGATCTGTGCACTGAACCCCGCGTCGTCGCGATCAACCTGCAGCGCGCTCGTCAGGTTGAGAACCGAATACATCCGCACGAGCTTGCCATCGTCATGGGTTATCTCGAAGATATCGCCCGGCTTGATTTTGCGAAACTGCTTGCGGGCCTCCTCGAGACGAGCAACCTGCGCGAGATGGCCAAGGTCGAGATCATTCGCCCGGAAAAGCCGGTCTAGCGTATCGCCGCGTTTGATCTTCAGCAGCAGCGTTTCATAGTCGGGTTCCGGCGCCAGTACCAGGGGTACCTCGGCGAAGACCTTTGGTTCTGCAACGGGACTCCCTGCATCACCGGTTGCTGTCATTTCCGGCATCGATGACGTTGGCGTCGCCTGATTTGTTTGGTCGACAGTGCTGATCAGCGCCAGCCCGAGTAGCGGGATTCCCAGGCCGACAATAAACCACTGCAGGGCGCGGGATTTTTTGGGTTGTCCTTGCTCCGGCGGCTTGTAATCGTGCAGTAATGGACTGACTGGGCGATGCAAGTCGGGGTCCCCGCTTTTCGAGATGTCGCTATTCTATTGTGGAGGCCTCACGACGTCAAAGAAAAGTGTTATAAGTCATGACGTTAAAACATCTTTTTCGGATTCGCCATATGTGGGCTTTCTTACGCTGCCGAGAGTGCTACAGTTCCGCTTCGACAAGCCCGACCAGAGAGAGATGGAGAACATCAAGGAACAACTGCAGGAACTCGTTCGCGGTAGTGACGAGGTGCTTCCCGAGGACGGCCTCGAGGCAAAGCTCAAGCAGGGCCGGCCGCTTGTCGTCAAGGCCGGCTTTGACCCTACGGCGCCGGACCTGCACATCGGTCATACCGTACTTATTAACAAGATGCGCCAGTTCCAGGAGTTTGGCCACGAGGTCGTTTTCCTGATCGGCGATTTCACGGGAATGATTGGTGACCCGTCGGGCAAGAACACCACGCGACCGCCGCTGTCTGTCGACGAGATCAAAGCGAACGCCGAGACTTACGAGGCGCAGATTTTCAAGATTCTCGATGAGAAGGCGACACGGATCGATTTCAATTCACGCTGGATGGGCTCGATGGATGCGGCCGGCCTGGTGAAGCTCGCTTCGCATTACACGGTTGCCCGCATGCTCGAGCGGGATGACTTCAACAAGCGCTACACGGGTGGTCAGCCGATTTCGATTCACGAGTTCCTGTATCCGATTGTCCAGGGCTATGACTCCGTCGCGCTCAAGGCAGATGTCGAGCTCGGCGGCACGGACCAGAAGTTCAACCTGCTCGTCGGCCGGCAGATACAACAGGACTACGGCCAGGAGCCGCAGGTCGTCCTGACCATGCCACTTCTCGAAGGTCTCGACGGCGTACAGAAGATGTCCAAGTCGCTCGACAATTACGTCGGCATTACGGAAGCTCCCGGCGAAATGTTCGGCAAAGTCATGTCGATATCCGACGAGCTGATGTGGCGGTATTTCGAACTCTTGAGCTTCCGGACACTCGAAGACATTGCAGCATTGAGGAAACGTGTCGACGAGGGCCTGAATCCGCGCGATGCAAAGTTCGAACTTGCGCGGGAACTGGTAGAGCGATTCCATGATGCGAAGGCAGCAAAAGCTGCGCAGGAAGCATTCATTGCGCGCTTCCGCGAAGGCGCAATGCCCGATGAGATGCCCGAGCTCAGCGTCAAGAGCAAGGATGGGCGGCTTGGGATTGCACATTTATTGAAAGAGGCAGGCCTCGTGAGCAGTACCTCGGAAGCGTTCCGCATGATCAAACAGGGCGCCGTCCGAATCGACGGAGTCAGGGTCGAAGACCGCGCTCTGGAGATCGATGCGGGCAGCACCTGTATTTACCAGGTTGGGAAACGCAAGTTCTCGCGCGTTAGCCTGACCTGAGCGGAGGTTATCCCGAAAAATGGGCGCTTACAGGATCTGGGTGCTGGTTTTCGCGCTGGCTGCCGTCATTTCCCTCCCGGCCGTGGCGCAGGACATGGACGAGGCCATGCAGGAGGAGCTGCGCAAGCAGGAAGCATTCCGTGACGGCTTCGCGTCGATCGTCGCGGATCTCAATGCGCAGTACTTTTACGGTTTCACCGCAGCGATCGACCGCGCTGACATGGTGGATCGGATCTTCGGCCTGAGACTCATCGATCAACGCATCAAGCGACAGTTCGAGGAAAACCTCGAGGACTCTTTCGATGGTCTCGTGCAGGGCGGCGCGGGATTGGCGAGAGTCGGCATTGTTCCCGTTTTCAATGCGCCTGATGGCGGCGCTCGTTTCGTGTTGCTGGGTGTAGAGTCGAGTGGAGACTTTGGCCGCGCTGTCGTTCGCGTCGACCTCAAGAACTATCAGTTCAACTACCTCGAGTTCGACCTTCGGCTGGATTCTCGTCGGGACATTATTATTGTCGACTGGATCGACTATCTTGCGGGTCTCAGCTTTTCCGAGAGTGTCGGCCGCTATCTCGTATTCGTGTCGCCGAGTCCGTCGGCGCTGCGTAAGCTACTGGACATCCAGAACGTCACCGAGCGCGAGCTGTACCTGTTTGGCGAAACGCTAAAAGCTGCGCGCGACGGCAACCTCGCCAAATTCATCGAGTTGCGCGATGGTTTACAGCCGAGATTCCAGCGGCAACGGATCGTCGTCGAGTCGGGTGTACAACTGGCCAAGGTCCGTAGAAAACGGGGCGAGATGGTCGCAGCGTTGCAAATCATGGCCGAGCATTTTCCCGAGGAACCGCTGTACACGCTGATGCTGCTCGACACTCTGTTCCCGCGCAAGAAGTACGAGGAGGGCATTGCTGCACTCACACGGCTGGCTGACAAGCTTGACGTTGAGGATGCGGCTATGGAAGCGCGGCTGTCCGCGGCTTACCTCGCCGCGGGTAACGCGACGGAGGCTGTCATACTTGCGGATGCGGCCATCGAACGGGAGCCCGGCCTGGAACTGGGGTGGCTATCGGCGCTGCCGGCGCGTAATGCCACCGGCGACTTCGCGGGGGCCGTCGAGGCCCTGAGGCAACTCGAGGCTGAGTTCGGTCACGACCTCAGCCCCGAAAAGCTGGAAAAAAGCAGGATTTTCGGAGAGTTAATGGCGTCTGCAGAGTTTGCCGCCTGGCTCGAGACCCGGTAGCGCCGCCGGTGATATCCGGTTCCAACCGGAGCCGGGTCAAATTTCTTGGGAATAAGTGTTGACGGGCATCCAAACGCCGCTATAATGCCGGTCCGCTGCAGGTACGGTGTCCTGCGGCAGACCTCCAAAAAGCAAGACATGACGGGCCCTGGGCTGGCCAACAGCCGCCTCTGGCCTGTATAATTGTGGGTCCGCCTCGAAAACTTGAGGCCTGTTCTTTAACAATGAAATACAGATAATTTGTGTGGGTGCTTGCGTTGGAGTTTGCGAAGGCAAATCAACGTGAGAACCAACCTAAATTCAAAGTAATTTAGAGTGGGGATTACGTCTTTAGATAAAGCTCAAAGCTTTAAACTGAAGAGTTTGATCCTGGCTCAGATTGAACGCTGGCGGCATGCCTAACACATGCAAGTCGAACGGTAAC